>OGYN01003268.1_pt1 | contig 11141 bp, 11 predicted proteins | sample 1576551 | NCBI WGS metagenome assembly OGYN01 (sample SAMEA3541589, study PRJEB24748) | human gut metagenome | biome: human gut; feature: human-associated habitat; material: faeces | place: China | collected 2012 | reverse complement strand
TTGATATGCTCAATGCCTAAACGATGGGCTAATGGACAGTAAATCTCTAGGGTTTCTTTTGCAATGCGACGACGTTTATCTGGACGTAATGAGCCCAGTGTTCGCATATTATGGGTACGGTCAGCCAGTTTAATTAAGACGACGCGAATATCTCGAGTCATCGCTAAAATCATTTTGCGGAAGTTTTCAACCTGTGCTTCTTGGCGGGTACGGAATTTCAATTTATCTAGTTTCGATACGCCGTCAACAATTTCGGCTACGCTAGCACCAAATTCATCTTTTAATTGGGATTCGGTATAAGGGGTATCTTCGATAACATCATGCAATAATGCAGCCATGATTGCTTCATGGTCTAAATGCATTTCCGCAATAATTGAAGCTACTGCAACAGGGTGAGTAATGTAAGGTTCGCCACTTGAGCGAAATTGTCCTTCGTGAGCATCTCGCGCAATGACGAATGCACGTTTGATTAATTCAATTTTATCGGCGGGCAAATACCCCTGAATAATTCGATCTAAATCTGCAAACAATTCCAAAGGACACCTGACTTTTTGTAGAGAGAAAGACTAGGCGATCAAAATACTTTAATTTTGACCGCACTTTAATGAGATTATTCTGCGATTAACGCTACTGCCACTTCTTCATTACGTTGAGAAGCTGCCGCATCTAAATACTCTTTTGCATCCATGATTTCTTGGTTGATTAACCCTTTTTCGATTTCACGTAATGCGATTACAGTTGGTTTATCGTTATCTTCCGGCACTAACGGCTCACTTTGATGTAATTCTAATTGTCTCGCACGACGAGCGGCGGTTAAAATTAAATCAAAACGGTTACCAATTTTTTCTACTGCATCTTGCACAGTCACTCGAGCCATGTTTTACTCCGATGTTAAAAATAATGTCTATAAGGGAAAACATTGTACTCAATTCAAGCTTATTTTGCTAGTAGCTGATGAATTAAGTCTGCATTTTCTGTTTGTTGATAAGCTTTAGTCAAGCGCTCTGCCTGCAAAATGCTTTGTAAATCTGCCAATGCCTGTTCAAAATTATCATTCACAATAACATAATCATATTCATCATAATGCGAAATTTCGCTGATTGCTTTTGACATTCGCTCAGCAATAACCTCTTTGCTATCCTGTCCACGTCCAACTAAACGACGTTCTAATTCAGGCAATGATGGCGGCAAAATAAAAATACTTTTTACAGAAGGTACTTTTTGGCGAATTTGCTGTGCACCTTGCCAGTCAATATCTAAAAACACATCAATGCCTTTTGCTAAGTTTTCTTCAATCGCTGGCAATGAAGTGCCGTAATAATTACCGCCAAACACTTTTGCATATTCTAAGAAGTGGCCCTTTTCAATTAAGGTTTCAAATTCTTCTACTGAAACAAAATAATAATGCACACCATGACTTTCGCCTGGACGAGGTGAACGCGTTGTATGTGAAATAGACACCATTTTTTTCGTGCCTTGATTTTTTTCTAATAATGCAGAAATTAATGATGATTTGCCCGCCCCACTCGGTGCAGAAAGAATATATAAATTACCTTGAGACATAATTGAAACCTCTTCTTGTTGTTTGTTTTTATTATACAAAAAGAAAATGAAAAGTGCGGTCAAATTTTCATTTGTTTTACCAAATTGTTAAAAAGTGATCGAGATCACAAAAAAGTGGTATATACCCTTTTTTTTATCAAAATGCCCATGCTATAATCGACGGGAACTCGTTAGAGCAACGATTTTGTTTAACTTAAAAAAATAGAAGGTGAAAATCTTATGGCTATTAAAATTGGTATCAACGGTTTCGGCCGTATCGGTCGTATCGTATTCCGTGCAGCACAACATCGCGATGACATCGAAGTTGTAGGTATCAACGACTTAATCGACGTTGAATACATGGCTTACATGTTGAAATACGATTCAACTCACGGTCGTTTTGACGGTACTGTTGAAGTTAAAGACGGTAACTTAGTAGTAAACGGTAAAACTATCCGTGTTACTTCTGAACGTGATCCTGCAAACCTTAACTGGGGTGCGATCGGCGTTGATGTTGCAGTTGAAGCAACAGGTTTATTCCTAACTGATGAAACAGCACGCAAACACATCACTGCTGGTGCGAAAAAAGTCGTATTAACAGGTCCTTCTAAAGATAGCACCCCAATGTTCGTACGTGGCGTAAACTTCGGTGCATACGCTGGTCAAGACATCGTGTCTAACGCTTCTTGTACTACAAACTGTTTAGCACCTTTAGCACGTGTTGTTCACGAAACTTTCGGTATCAAAGATGGTTTAATGACTACAGTTCACGCAACCACTGCAACTCAAAAAACTGTTGATGGTCCATCAGCTAAAGACTGGCGCGGTGGTCGTGGTGCATCACAAAACATCATCCCTTCATCTACCGGTGCAGCGAAAGCTGTGGGTAAAGTATTACCAGCATTAAACGGTAAATTAACTGGTATGGCGTTCCGTGTTCCTACTCCAAACGTTTCTGTAGTTGACTTAACTGTAAACTTAGAAAAACCAGCAACTTACGAACAAATCAAACAAGCAATCAAAGATGCAGCTGAAGGTAAAACTTTCAACGGCGAATTAAAAGGCGTTTTAGGTTACACTGAAGATGCAGTAGTTTCTACAGACTTCAACGGTTGTGCTTTAACTTCTGTATTTGATGCTGATGCGGGTATCGCATTAACTGATTCTTTCGTTAAATTAGTATCTTGGTACGATAACGAAACTGGTTACTCAAACAAAGTATTAGACTTAGTTGCACACGTTTACAACTACAAAGGCTAATCAAAATACCTAAAAAATTAACCGCTCTTTTTAGAGCGGTTTTTTTATTTCCAATCCATTTCACTTAATCAATATTTTTAAATTCTTTATTTCTCATCCGGAGATAAAAATAGAAAAATAAATATGTCTATTATTTATTCTATATTCACAAAATAACAACATTTCACTAGATTTTAAATTTATTTCGTTTATATTAGCGTACAGTTGTTCGCTCAAATAAGGCTTATATGAATTTAGAACGTCATTTCGTCAATCGAATTCGCCAACAGGCAAAAACTCGTCAAAATGCAACCGCACTTCGCCATAAAATTAATGGCTTATGGAAAGATATTTCGTGGAACGCATTCCAACAACAGCTTGATCAGCTTTCATTAGCTTTTCTTGCTTGCAATATTCAAGTACAAGATAAAATTGCGATTTTTGCGAACAATATGTCACGTTGGACAATCGCCGATATTGCGGCGCTTCAAGTCCGTGCCATCACCGTTCCAATTTATGCAACAAATACCGCACAACAAGCTGAATTTATTTTAAATCATGCCGATGTCAAAATTCTGTTTGTTGGCGATCAAGAACAATATGATCAAGCGTTAGAAATTGCGCATCAATGCCCACAATTACAAAAAATTGTGGCCATGAAAGAACAAATTCAACTGAGTGAAACCACTCTTTCTTGCCATTGGGAAGATTTAATTCAATTAGGTACAGAAGAATTCCAGACTGAATTTGAAACTCGTTTAGCAAACAAGACGATGGATGATTTATTCACGATCATCTATACCTCAGGCACAACAGGTGAACCGAAAGGCGTAATGCTTGATTACAGTAACTTGGCACATCAACTTGAAGCCCATGATATTGCATTAGATGTTAATCAAGATGAGGTTTCACTTTCTTTTTTACCGTTTAGCCACATTTTTGAGCGTGCTTGGATTGCCTATGTGTTACACCGCGGAGCAATTCTTTGTTATCTCGAAGACACCAATCAAGTACGTGAAGCATTAACGGAAGTGCGCCCAACCTTTATGTGTGCAGTACCGCGTTTCTATGAAAAAATTTATTCTGCTGTACTGGATAAAGTCCAAAAAGCGCCTTTTATTCGTCAAATGATTTTCCACTGGGCAATTGCAGTGGGACAAAAACGTTTTGATCTTCTCTCTCAAAATAAAAAAGTTCCGTTCTTCTTGCAAAAGCGCTATGCGCTTGCCGATAAAATGGTACTTTCTAAACTGCGTTCATTGTTAGGTGGACGTATTAAAATGATGCCTTGCGGTGGCGCAAAATTAGAACCAACCATTGGCCTTTTCTTCCATAGCATTGGGATTAATATCAAACTCGGTTATGGCATGACTGAAACCACGGCTACCGTTTCTTGCTGGGATGATCACTATTTTAATCCGAGTTCTATTGGTAAATTAATGCCAAATGCCGAAGTTAAAATTGGTGAAAATAACGAGATTCTGGTGCGTGGAGGCATGGTGATGAAAGGTTACTATAAAAAGCCAGAAGAAACGGCCCAAGCCTTCACTGAAGATGGCTTCTTGAAAACGGGAGATGCAGGTGAATTTGATGCTGATGGTAATTTATTTATTACCGACCGTATTAAAGAGTTGATGAAAACCTCTAACGGTAAATACATTGCGCCACAATATATCGAAGGTAAAATTGGCAAAGATAAATTTATCGAACAAATTGCGATTATTGCCGATGCCAAAAAATATGTTTCAGCGTTGATCGTGCCTTGTTTTGATAGCGTAGAAGAATATGCGAAAAAACTGAATATTAAGTATCAAGATCGCATGGAGTTACTCAAACACTCTGACATTATCAAAATGTTTGAACAACGTATCGAAAGTCTTCAAAAAGAACTGGCACACTTCGAGCAAGTGAAGAAATTTACACTACTCTCTCAGGCATTTAGCGTCAAACTTGGTGAAATCACGCCTACGCTCAAATTACGCCGAAAAGTAATTATGGAACGTTATCGTCATATTATTGATTCGATGTATTCCAACAATAAAGAGAACAAGGAAAATAAAGAATAAAAAAATGCGGTGAATTTCACCGCACTTTTTATTTTAACAAAAATGATTTATTCGACTTCGATCAGCACACCTTCTTGGTGAGGTTTCAATACACCAACCTCACTAAGCTCAATACCGGTTTTTTTCGCAATCTCTAAGATTTCCGCTTCACTTTCAGGTTTAACCGCAATCAACAAGCCACCTGAAGTTTGAGGATCGCAAAGTACCGCCTTTTGATAATCCGTAAGAGGACCAATTTTATGACCATAGCTTTCAAAGTTACGGTTGGTTCCACCTGGTATACAACCTTCTGCAATGTAATCTGCCACGCCATCTAATAATTTGATTTTATCAAAATGCACAACCGCATTAAGATTTGAGCCTTCACAGATTTCAGCTAAGTGTCCTAATAAACCAAAGCCAGTTACATCCGTCATGGCGGTTACACCAGCAATTTCCGCAAATTGGCTACCAATCAGGTTCATTTGACACATGGCTGCCGTTGCTAAGCCTTGATGTTCTGGTTTTAATTTGCCTTTTTTCTCTGCAGTAGTTAGTACGCCGATACCTAATGGTTTGGTTAAATAAAGCTTACAACCCGCTTCTGCAGAGGCATTACGTTTTACACGATCCGTTGCTATAACGCCTGTTACCGCTAAACCAAAAATAGGTTCTGGCGCATCAATCGAGTGTCCGCCAGCTAGCGAAATCCCCGCTTGATGACAAGCAAAACGGCCACCATCAACAATCTTCTGTGCCACTTCTGCTGGCAATTTGTTAATCGGGAAACCTAAAATCGCAATCGCCATAATCGGTTTACCGCCCATTGCGAAAATATCGCTAATGGCATTGGTCGCAGCAATGCGGCCAAAATCAAAAGGATCGTCCACAATAGGCATGAAGAAATCCGTGGTACTGATAATTGCAGTACCATTACCAAGATCATAAACCGCTGCGTCATCCGCTGTTTCATTTCCCACTAATAAATTGGGATCAGCAAATTTTTCGAGTTCTGTCTGTAAAATTGTCCCTAACACCTTAGGCGAAATTTTACAGCCTCAACCCGCGCCGTGGCTGTATTGTGTTAAACGAATCTCATCCGTCATATTCAATCCTTTATAAAAATAACGTATTTCTTAAACAAAAGAGCGGTCAGAAAAAGCCGTATTTAAGAGGCTAACTTCTCTACTTTTGCTTGCTTGATCATGTTATCGCTGACTTCTAAAATAGTAATTCGTAAGCCATTGATTTCACAAATGGTTCCTTCATCAGGAATATCTTCAAGATGCTCGAGAATCAAACCATTAAAGGTGCGAGCATCTTCTGTATCTAATTCCCAACCAAACATTTTATTCAAATCACGAAGATTTGCCGAACCTTCAATAATCATCGAACCATCAGATTGTTGCACCACTTCTTGTTCAATAGTCGGTGCAGTAGAGGTGGTAAAATCCCCCACTATTTCTTCTAAAATATCTTCAAGCGTGACTAATCCTTTAATGTCACCATATTCGTCCACCACTAAACCGATACGTTCTTTTTTCGTACGGAAATTCGCTAATTGTGTTTTTAGTGGTGTCCCTTCTGGAATAAAGTACACTTCATCGACGGCACGTAATAAAGTTTCTTTGGTAAATTCATTTTTTTCTAATAACAAACGAAACGCTTCACGCACACGCAAAATACCTAAAACTTGCTCATCAAGGCTGCCTTTATACAGCACAATTCGATTATGTGGTGCATGATTAAGCTGGCGCATAATGGCTTTCCAATCGTCATCAATATCAATCCCTGCAATTTCATTACGTGGCACCATGATATCGTCGACTGTCACCGTTTCCATATCTAAAATAGAGAGCAACATTTGTGGATGCTGTTCATCCGGTGTGGCTTCTCCCGCTTCCGATACAATACTACGAAGTTCTTCACGACTAATCACTTGTTTTTGCATATCGGGTTTTAAGCCGACCATTCGCATTAAGGTTTTCGTAAAAATATTCATCAACCAAACTAATGGATAGAACACTTTTAACAATAGCGACAAAATGTGACTTGAAAATAATCCCACTTTCTCTGGGTGCATCGCCGCAACCGTTTTAGGGATAATTTCAGAAAAAACGAGCATCGCAAAGGTTAATAAACCCGTTGCGATTGCTACCCCCGCATCACCATATAAACGCATACCAATCATGGTTGCAATAGCGGAAGCGCTGATATTCACAAGGTTATTAAAGATCAGAATAAAACTTAACAAGGTATCAGGCTTTTCAAGCAGTTTTTCTGCTTTTTGCGCGCCTTTATTGCCTTGTTCCGCCAAAAAGCGAAGACGATATTTATTGAGAGAGAGTAAGCCAGTTTCTGAGCCAGAAAAATAGGCAGATAAAATTAAACAGATAATCAGTGTAATAAATAAAGTACTAAGGGGAATACTGTCCAAGGGAAAGTCCTTTTGTTCGTTAATCAACAAAAAGTGCGGTCATTTTCACCGCACTTTTTACCTGTTCTTTGATTTTGATTAAATCAAACGGCTACCAAAATAGCCAATCGTGAGCAGAATGATACCTGAAATTGCGTAAATAATCATCCTTTTTCCACGCCAGCCCAATCGCCAATGACCAAAACAAGCAATACCAAAACTAATCCAAGCAAGGAAAGAAAAAATCGCTTTGTGCAGATTTTCTGGCGTCACCGCTTGTAATACATGATAAGTACCCGAAATTAAAGTCAGCGTCAGTAATGCTTCACCCATCGCAAATAAACAGAAGAAATGACGTTCTACTGCCATTAATGGTGGAACTGCTGGTGAAAATTGGATTTTACGCTTTTTCAAATTGCGATCTAACCATACCAATTGAATCACATACAGCGTTGCAATAAAACACACGGCGTAGGTAAAAAGCGACAAGCCGATATGGAACAACATCAATGTATTTTGATTAAGCATTTGAATAATGTGGCTTGATAAGAATGTCGCAAAGATCAAGCTGATGATCGAAAACGCATACACTATCGGTAAAACAAACCACATCGTGGAAACGAGAAACATTGAAAGCGTCGCTAAGGTAGCAATAATTACGCTCATTAAGGAAGCGATTTGCATTAGCGTAAAACTTTGCCCTGAGGCAAGATCCTCTAGCAGAGGGAAAGTACTAACCGCATGCAGAACAATTGCTGCAAGTGCGGTCAGAAAAAACGGGATTTTACTTTGACTCCACTTCCCTTCTGATGAGTTCATCAAAAATGGGGCGATCAACAATAAACTAAGAATGTAAAAAATAATCGAAAAAAGGGCAAACCACATAATGCTTTCTCTTTACTAGGAATTATTCTTATTTTAACGGATCTTTTCTCTAGATCGCCATAATTTTATTTGAAATGATGAAAAACGCCCAAATTTCGGTATAATCACGGCAATTTTTTAAGAAAAAACAGGATTTAAAATGTTTGAGAATTTATCGGATCGCCTTTCCAAAACGCTACGCAACATTAGCGGTAAAGGGCGTTTAACTGAAGATAACATTAAAGAAACCCTACGCGAAGTACGCATGGCATTATTAGAAGCAGACGTTGCTTTGCCTGTCGTACGTGAATTTATTGCCAAAGTAAAAGAAAGCGCATTAGGCGAAGAAGTCAATAAAAGCTTAACACCAGGCCAAGAGTTCTTAAAAATCGTTCAACGAGAACTCGAAAAAGCCATGGGTGAAGCTAATGAGAGCTTAAACCTAGCAACACAGCCACCTGCAGTTATTTTAATGGCAGGTTTACAAGGTGCGGGTAAAACCACCAGCGTGGGTAAATTAGCAAAATTCTTACGTGAACGTCATAAAAAGAAAGTGCTTGTAGTCTCTGCCGACGTATATCGTCCTGCGGCAATCAAACAGCTTGAAACCTTAGCACAATCTGTTGGCGTGGACTTTTTCCCATCTGATGTCAAACAAAAACCGGTAGAGATAGCAAAAGCGGCACTTGCTGACGCTAAACTCAAATTCTACGATGTGTTAATTGTGGATACGGCAGGTCGCTTACACGTTGATGGCGAGATGATGGATGAAATCAAGCAAGTTCACGCGACATTAAATCCAATTGAAACTCTCTTCACCGTTGATGCAATGACCGGTCAAGACGCAGCAAATACAGCAAAAGCTTTCAATGAAGCCTTGCCACTTACTGGGGTTATCTTAACCAAAGTAGATGGTGATGCGCGTGGTGGTGCGGCTTTATCTATCCGTCAAATCACCGGCAAACCGATTAAATTCCTTGGTGTAGGCGAAAAAACAGAAGCCCTTGAACCATTCCATCCTGATCGCGTAGCGTCGCGTATTTTAGGCATGGGCGATGTACTTTCCCTTATCGAAGATCTAGAACGTTCAGTGGATCGCGAAAAAGCGGAAAAAATGGCACAGAAATTCAAGAAAGGCGATGACTTCACCTTGGACGATTTCCGTGAACAGCTCCGTGAGATGAAAAAAATGGGCGGTATGATGTCGATGCTTGAAAAATTACCGGGTGCGAAAAACTTACCGGATCATGTCAAAAATCAAGTGGATGACAAAATGTTTATCAAAATGGAAGCTATCATTAATTCCATGACCTTAAAAGAACGTGCCAATCCAGATATTATCAAAGGATCTCGCCGTCGTCGTATTGCATTAGGTTCTGGCACACAAGTACAAGATGTAAACAAATTGCTGAAACAATTTGACGAAATGCAACGCATGATGAAGAAAATGCGCAAAGGCGGAATGGCGAAAATGATGCGCGGCATGCAAGGCTTAATGGGCGGAGGCGGCTTAGGTGGCCTTGGCGGTTTAGGCGGCATGTTTAAACGTTAATCCCCTCTTCAAATAAAGTGCGGTCAAAAATCAATAGGTTTTTGGCCGTTTTCTTTACCTCTCACAAAATAAATACTTCAAAATCCCTTTCAAACAGGGCGATGTCTTTCGACATTTTTAAGGAGTAAATATGCGTGATGAAGCGAGTCTCAATCCCTTTCGATCAGGGCGATGTCTTTCGACTAAATACTACTGACAGTGATTGGGGTAAACAACAGTCTCAATCCCTTTCGATCAGGGCGATGTCTTTCGACTCTATGTTGCTTGTCATTATCTTTGGCTCAATATGTCTCAATCCCTTTCGAGCAGGGCGATGTCTTTCGACAAATACAACCTAGCGGATATGATTAAGAGTGCATTGTCTCAATCCCTTTCGAGCAGGGCGATGTCTTTCGACTTTAAGTAACCTTGATCTTGCAGGCTTAGGCTTACAGTCTCAATCCCTTTCGAGCAGGGCGATGTCTTTCGACTTCATGAATGGAGGACTTTATGTTCGGATTTAACGTCTCAATCCCTTTCGAGCAGGGCGATGTCTTTCGACTTATTATCATTATTAGGAGATTTATTATGTCTATCAAGTCTCAATCCCTTTCGAGCAGGGCGATGTCTTTCGACACTAAATATGATACGTGGTTTTGGATTATTCCAAGCTCAATCCCTTTCGAGCAGGGCGATGTCTTTCGACACCGCAGTGGTATGCTGGAGGCAGGAATCATGCGGCCTTTCAGACCCACTTCCCAATTTTTGGGGAAGGTTAAGGAGTTGGCTCTTGATTTGAGCAAATAATAAACAATTTGCATATTTTTCCTTTCTAAATCAATCAAAAGTGCGGTCTATTTTACCTCTATTTTTGATTTTTTCTAGTATTATAATGTCAAGCTTGTTGGCAAGGCTGTCCAAATAATACCTTCTGGCAAGCTTGATTTTCCTAGTCGCCATTGTGTTGTATTGGTAGGCAAAGGATAAACTCTTAAATCATCCTCTTTCTTATTGAAGATTAACATAATTTCAGCCAAACATTGTTTAAGCAATTTCTCTGAGCCATCTAATAAAAAAATGCTGTATTGAATTGGCGTCGCATAATGTGTCATTTTACGATAAATTCGTTGTAATCTTTTAGGATCTGAAATGTCATAACCAATTAAATATTGAGCCATGCTTTACTCCTAAAATTGGAAAATAATGTCTTGCATCATAGTTTGTTGATTAAAGTAATAGTGTTCTAACAAAGTTTGCCATTGTTTTTCATGAAAACCTGAAAAATGCTGCAAATCACTCTCACGGCGTTGAGGTGAACTGACAAAATCAGCTTGTTTGATAAGGCTCACAAAATCAAGGCTATTTTCAGTTAACATTTTGCGCCAATTTCCAACCGCACTTTCATAAGCTTTATAAAACTGCACTCGTCCTGTTTTACCTAAAAAGCAACCTTCTTGTGTTGTTGAGAAATATTCTTCTCGTAATATTTCTTTTCGAAATAAAC
>OGYN01003262.1_pt1 | contig 11155 bp, 9 predicted proteins | sample 1576551 | NCBI WGS metagenome assembly OGYN01 (sample SAMEA3541589, study PRJEB24748) | human gut metagenome | biome: human gut; feature: human-associated habitat; material: faeces | place: China | collected 2012 | reverse complement strand
AAGAGCGGTCAATTTGACCGCTCTTTTTGTTATTTAATAACCTCATTTAGGTGTTTTTCAGCATCTTTAACTTTACATCAATGTACCGACATATTTTAACATGACCCCAGCAGCAATAGCCGAACCAATTACACCGGCAACGTTTGGACCCATCGCGTGCATAAGTAGGAAGTTTTGGTTATCTGCTTCCAAACCCACTTTATTTGATACGCGAGCTGCCATAGGAACGGCAGATACGCCAGCAGAACCGATGAGCGGATTAATTTTATTTTTGCTGAATTTATTCATGATTTTCGCCATTAATACGCCACTACCTGTACCGATACCGAAAGCAATCACACCAAGAATTAAAATACCGAGCGTTTGTGGTTGCAGGAATTTATCTGCAATCAGTTTAGAGCCCACAGATAAGCCAAGCACAATGGTTACAATATTAATCAAGGCGTTTTGTGTGGTGTCACTTAAACGTTCTACTACGCCGCTGACGCGCATGAGATTACCGAAACAGAACATCCCGAGTAATGGCGCAGCATCTGGTAAGAGTAAGCCAACAAGTAAGAGCAAAATTACCGGGAATAAGATTTTTTCCCGATTGCTCACATGACGTAATTGTGTCATGCGAATTTTGCGTTCTTCTTCGGTGGTTAACGCTTTCATAATCGGTGGTTGAATCAACGGCACTAACGCCATATAAGAATAGGCTGCCACCGCAATAGCACCAAGCAATTCAGGCGCTAGCTTACTGGTTAGATAAATCGCAGTCGGACCATCCGCACCACCGATAATACCGATAGACGCGGCTTGAGGTAGCGTAAATTCGATAATGCCGAAATAATTTAAGGCTAACGCACCGAGCACGGTAGCAAAAATACCGAATTGTGCAGCCGCACCAAGTAGCAATGTTTTTGGATTGGCTAATAACGGGCCAAAGTCTGTCATAGCTCCCACACCCATAAAAATAACCAATGGTGCAATGCCGTATCCAATCGCAACTTTATAGAACAATGCCAAAATACCGGCGCTATAACCCATATCCACAGATAAAGCTTCTAATTGATTTATCATGGATATTGGCGCGGAAGTCATCGCTGTTTTAATCGCAGCAAGATCGGGTGAAACACCCAGCTGCGCGGCGATTACCGCAATTTGCTCTGGTGAGCCGAGATGAAGCAAATTCTCCAATGCTGTCATGGCTAGTCCTGCTTCAGGGATATTTGACAATAATCCGCCGAAACCAATTGGTAGCAACAGCAAAGGTTCAAATTTGCGCGAAATGGCAAGCCACAGCAACAGCAAGCTCACAGCGATCATTACTGCTTGCCCCCATTGCAGATGGAATATGCCCATCCCTTTAATTAACGCAATAATACTCTCCATAGACCATTCCTTATGCTAAGGTCATCACGGTGTCACCCACCGCGACAGCATCACCAGCTTTGACGCAAATGCCGCGTACGGTACCAGCCTGTGCAGCTTTTACTTCGGTTTCCATTTTCATAGCTTCGAGAATGAATAATACATCGCCAGCGGCTACGGTTTGACCTTCTATTGCAACAACTTTCCAAATATTACCCGCCATCGGCGCCGTTACTGGTGTACCACCCGTTGCTGGAGCAGGAGCCGCTTGCGGCGCAGCTTGAGGTGCTGTAGTCGCCACATGAGAAATATCCCCGCCTTCGCTTACTTTCACCACAAAGGCTTTGCCTTCCAATTCCACGGTATAAACAGCAGAGCCAGAAGCAGATGGTGCAGCTTTAGAAACAGGTTTATTTTCCACCGCACTTTCATTGCCAGTTGGGGCTGGTTCAAAGGCTGTAGGATTGTTGCGGTTTTCTAAGAATTTCCACGCAATTTGAGGGAAGAGCGCCACGATTAAAGCATCATCTACGGCGTTATCTGCCAATTTCACGCCTTTCGCTTTAGCTTGTTCAGCCACTTCAGCTTCAATTTTCGCCATTTCAGGTGCAATGTGATCGGCAGGACGATCCGTTACTGGCGCACCACCTTCTAATACGCGAGCTTGCAACGCACTATCTACCGGTGCCGGTGTTTTACCGTATTCACCTTTTAAAATACCGGCAGTTTCTTTGGCGATAGTTTTGTAGCGTTCGCCTGTAAGTACGTTAATAACCGACTGTGTACCAACAATTTGAGAGGTTGGGGTAACAAGTGGAATGTAACCCAAGTCTTTGCGTACGCGTGGGATTTCTTCTAACACCAAATCTAATTTGTCGGACGCATTTTGTTGTTTTAATTGGTTTTCTAAGTTAGTGAGCATGCCGCCTGGAACTTGTGCGACTAAGATACGGCTATCTACACCACGTAATTGGCCTTCAAATTTGGCGTATTTTTTACGTACATTACGGAAATAAGCTGCAATTTTTTCTAAGCGTGGAATATCTAAACCCGTATCATATTCAGTGCCTTGTAAGGTGGCGACCATGGATTCTGTTGCAGGGTGACCATAAGTACCTGACATAGAAGAAATCGCTGTATCAATACCATCTACACCAGCTTCAACTGCTTTTAATAACGCCATTTCTGCCATACCAGTGGTGGAGTGGCAGTGTAAATGCAATTCTACGTCGAAACGTTTTTTGATTTCGCGTACTAAGTCTGCCGCCGCCATTGGATTTAAAATACCGGACATGTCTTTGATGACTAAACTGTCGATACCGATTTCAAGTAATTGTTCTGTGATGTCGAGCCAGGTTTGCATGGTATGAACTGGGCTGGTGGTATAACTTAAAGTCCCTTGAGCATGACCACCAAATTTACGTACTGCTTGCAACGCTGCTTTCATATTACGAGGGTCATTGAGCGCATCGAATACGCGGAAAACATCCATACCATTCGCTACACAACGTTCTACGAAACGTTCTACCACGTCATCAGCATAGTGACGATAGCCTAATAGATTCTGACCACGTAATAACATTTGTAATGGGGTTTTTGGACAGGCTTTTTTCAATTCACGCAAACGAACCCAAGGATCTTCACCTAAAAAGCGAATACAGCTATCAAATGTAGCACCGCCCCAAGCTTCCAATGACCAATAACCAATATCGTCTAATTCATGAGCAATTGGTAACATATCATCAAGACGCAAGCGAGTTGCGAAAAGTGATTGGTGGGCATCACGAAGCACCAGTTCTGTCATTTTAATTTTTTTAGTCATAATAAAATCCTTATGTTATTTGAACTGTTGGGTACGGCGATGGTGTGCGATAGCCGCTGCAATCACAGGACGTAAACGCTCAAAATCGTCAGTTGGTGCCGCAGAAAGTGCGGTTGAATTTGGGGAAGTTTTTGGTTCGGGTTGTGGTTCAGGAAAGAATCGATTGATAAGTTTAGACATCACTCCAATTGCCCAAATTAAAATGAGCAAAAAGACCAACACAAAACCCATCCCTGAAAACATCAGATTAATTCCTTCGCCTATAAGCTCTGAGGGAGTCATCATTTTCTTCCTTATTTATTTGAAAAATAGACAATTTTATTCTAATCGATCTGTTCAAATAAAACTGTGATACAGATCATAATTTGAAATATAGGCACACAATAAAAGGGGAAAAGTGCGGTCAATTTTGAAGATATTTTGTGTGAAAAAATATTATTAATAAGGGATATCTCTGCGCATAAAACTAAAAGGACTAAGTCCTGTTGTGAGAGAACTTAGTCCTTGGATTACATGAGTCTTACTTTTTTGATAGAAAGCAAAAATTATTCTACTTTTACAATCCAGCCTTCAGGGGCTTCAACATCACCGAATTGGATACCGGTTAATTCGTTGTAAAGTTTGCGTGTAATAGGGCCAACTTCCGTTTCTGAATAGAACACGTGGAATTTACCTTTGTGTTGAATACCGCCTACTGGCGTAATCACTGCGGCAGTACCACAAGCTCCCGCTTCTGCAAATTGATCAAGTTGATCGATATACACATCACCTTCGATAGCTTCCATACCTAAACGTTCTTTTGCAATGTGAAGTAATGAGTATTTAGTGATACTTGGTAAAATAGATTCAGATGCAGGCGTGATAAATTTATTATCTTTGGTGATACCAAAGAAGTTTGCCGCACCCACTTCTTCAATTTTAGTATGTGTTTTTGGATCGAGATAGATCGCATCAGCGAATTTACGTTCTGGCGTACCTTCTTCTGCGGCTAGTTCATGTGGAAGCAAACTTGCTGCGTAGTTACCACCTACTTTTACACCACCAGTTCCCATAGGTGCAGCACGGTCGTAATCAGTCGTAATGAAATTAGATGGTGCTAAACCACCTTTGAAATAAGCGCCAACAGGGCAGCAGAATACAGAGAAAATAAATTCAGGTGCGGTTTTTACACCGATATTCGCGCCTGTACCAAAGAGGAATGGACGTAAATATAATGTTGCGCCAGAGCCGTAAGGGCCTAACCATTCTTGGTTTGCTTTTACTACTTCTTTACAAGCACGGATAAATAATTCTGTTGGCACTTGTGGCATTAATAAGCGATCAGACGTGTGTTGCATGCGTTTTGCATTTTGGTCAGGACGGAATAAGTTGATTGAACCATCTTTACAACGATAGGCTTTCAAGCCTTCAAAGCATTGTTGACCGTAGTGAATAGCAGTTGAACCTTCGTGGATATGTAGCATATTATCGGTGGTCAGTTTACCTTCATCCCATTTACCATCTTTCCAATGTGCGATGAAACGGTAATCTGTTTTGATATAACTAAATCCAAGATTGTTCCAGTCTAAGTCTTTCATTTTGCTTCCTTAATACGTTTTTGTATAAATAAATTATGAATGAAAATGTTAATTAATCTACACCATAATGGGGAGCATGAAAACATTTAAGCGTAAAAATATTGTGATTTTTCAAAAATTTTGTGTGAATTTTCAAATTTGTGAACTCGGTTAGGAAATAAAATTTTGCTTATGTTAGAATGCCAGGAATAAAAAAACGCCGCTCGAAACGAGCAGCGCTTAACCAGAATGGTTTAATATATACAGGAAGTAAATGAGTAACTTAACTGTTACTCCAGTTCGGAGAACCGAACTATATGCAAACACAACATCATACTTAAGTCTGAAACTCATTAACTTGTAAGGAATTACCAATCATTAAGTATGGGTATATTGTAGGTAGAAGGTCGTGAAAGGACAAATGATGTTTTTTTATTTGATGCATAAAAAAAACTAATCCGATATAACTCTTAACCATTATAAACTAAAAATTAGATATTGTGAAGAATTATGTATAAACGTTTGCCTCCCCTTAATTCATTGAAGTCTTTCGAGTCTGCTGCACGACATTTAAGCTTCACAAAAGCAGCGGATGAACTTTTTGTGACACAAGCTGCAGTGAGCCATCAAATAAAATTATTAGAAGATTTTTTAGGTGTCGATCTTTTTATACGTAAAAATCGTTCGCTCGAATTGACGGAATTTGGGAAAGCCTACTTTGTTGATATTAATAAAGTTTTACGAAAATTGAATGAAGCGACTGAACGTTTATTAACGCTTAAAGCTGAACCACATTTGGCAATTAGCGTGCCACAAACCTTTGGTATTCAATGGCTTGTGCCTCATTTGAGTGATTTTAATAAGCAATACCCTGAAATTGAAGTACGCTTGAAGGGCGTCGATCAAGATGAAGGTTTATTGAATAAAGAAATTGATATTGCCATTTATTATGGCAAAGGCGATTGGGAGAACTTACAGGTCGATCGTTTAGGCGAAGAAAACCTCGTGATTTTGGCTGCGCCTTCATTGCTTGAGAAAACACCAGTAAATTGTCCTAATGATTTGAAAAAGCATACGCTGATTCACACGCATACCCGAGATAACTGGCAAGCGATGGCGAATTATCTCAAATTAGATGATTTGAATATTCAGCAAGGTCCGTTATTTAGCCACACCTTTATGGCATTGCAAGCTGCTGTTCATGGGCAGGGTATTGTGTTAGCAAATCGTATTTTAGCTCAGCAAGAAATTGAAAACGGTCATTTGCAAATTGTGTTACCAACCGAATTGCGGGATCCAAAATCATTCTATGTAGTCAATCATTTAGATCGTTTAGATGATGAACAAATTCAAGCCTTTAGAAAATGGATTAAAGATTCAATTAAATTAGGAAAACATGAATAAATTAGCCTTATATTGTCGAATTGGCTTTGAAAAAGAAGTCGCGGCAGAAATTACCGATCGAGCCTCTGAGCGTGGTGTATTTGGTTTTGCTCGCGTAGTAGAAAACAGCGGCTATGTCATTTTTGAATGTTATCAACCGGGTGATGCGGATCGTTTAGCGCAAGAAATCCCTTTTAATCGTTTGATTTTTGCGCGTCAAATGATCGTTGTTTCAGATCTCTTAGAAAATCTCGATCCTCAAGATCGTATCTCGCCAATTCTGGCTCAATATGAACGCATTGCAGAAGACATTAATCTTAAGCAAGCGGTAGAGCTATTTGTTGAAACAGCAGATACGAATGAAGCCAAAGAGCTTTCGACATTTTGCCGAAAATTTACCGTGCCGTTACGCCAAGCGTTGAAAAAACAAGGTTGGTTACAAGGTAAGCCGAATGCAAAGCGCGGTCAGATTTTACATTGTTTTTTCACTCAGCCGAATTGCTGCTATGTAGGGTATTCCTATCTTGGTAATAACTCTACCCATTTTATGGGGATACCACGTTTGAAATTCCCAGCGGATGCGCCAAGCCGTTCAACTTTAAAATTGGAAGAAGCGATTTTAACCTTTATTCCTCGAAATGAAGAAAGTAAACGCTTGAATGAAAATATGGTTGGCGTCGATCTCGGTGCTTGCCCTGGCGGCTGGACCTATCAATTAGTGAAACGTGGTTTATTTGTGTATGCAGTTGATCATGGCAAAATGGCTGCCAGTTTGCATGATACTGGCAGAATAGAACATTGCCCAGAAGACGGATTTAAATTCCAACCACCAAAACGTAAGCATATTGATTGGCTTGTGTGTGACATGGTGGAGCAACCAAGTCGGATTGCGAATTTAATAAGGAAATGGTTAATTAACGGCTGGTGTCGAGAAACCATTTTTAACTTGAAATTGCCAATGAAAAAACGTTATCAAGAAGTAATGTTGTGCCTAGAAAATCTTGCAGTGATGTTGGCAGAAAAAGAACTGGAATTTGATATTCAAGCGAAGCATTTGTATCACGATCGAGAAGAGATTACGGTGCATATTGCATTAAAATAGAAAATCAAAGAGCGGTTAAAAAAATATTGAATTTTTTGACCGCTCTTTTTATTAAGGAATTTATTTATTGGCTAAAATTACTGCGCGAGTTGGTGCTTGATAGCCTTCGATGGTTTTACTGTGATCATTTGGATCTAAGAAATCAATCAAACTTTCATTTTCTAACCAATCCGTTTTGCGCTGTTCTTCTAATGTTGTGGTGGCGACATCCACACAACGCACGTTAGTAAACCCGACTTTTTCCAACCAATTAATGAGTGCAGCAACAGAAGGAATAAAATATACGTTCTTCATTTTTGCATAGCGATCTGAAGGCACTAATACCGTATTCATATCGCCATCAACCACTAAGGTTTCTAATACGAGCTCGCCACCTTTTACTAATTGATTTTTTAGTTGAGTGAGATGATCAAGCGGTGATTTACGGTGATAAAGCACGCCCATTGAGAAGACTGTATCAAATGCTGCAAGTGGTTGCATTTCTTCAATACCTAATGGGATTAAGTTAGCTCGACGATCGTTGTTTAATAGTTTTCGAACTGCTTCAAATTGGCAAAGAAAAAGTTCGGTTGGATCAATACCAACTACCATTTTTGCACCTTCACCAACCATTCGCCACATATGGTAGCCGCTACCGCAACCTACATCTAAAATTGTACGATCCTTTAATGGTGCAAGATGAGGCAAAACACGATCCCACTTGAAATCAGAACGCCATTCGCAATCTACATGAATATCAAATAAATGATAAGGTCCTTTTCGCCACGGCATCAATTGCTTTAAATGGTGGATAATACGTTGTTTTTCGCCTTCCGAAAGTGGGGAAGTGCGGTCAGATTTCACTGCATTTTTTAAATCGATGGTATCTGCCTGTAAATCAGGGAGAAAATCCACGATTTTTGACCATTTTGCATAATCACCATGGGTTTGTTTTTCCCATTCTTTTAACTGCAAAGGCAACGTTTCTAGCCAAGCAGATAAATTGGTGGTGGCAATTTGCTGATAAAAAGGACGAAAATTAATCATTATTTTGCTTCCTTATAGGCTTTTTCGGCTTTCTCAAAGGTTTCTTTAACTTCATTTTCTGGTTCGGCAGAAAGGAGAGAAATCACAATAATTGCAAGGCTAGCAAGTGTAAAGCCAGGGATCATTTCATAGACGTTAAACCACTCACTGGTTTTAGGAATCACATATTTCCAAGAAAATACGACGGTAGCCCCCACAATCATTCCAAGTAAAGCTGCCGAAGAAGTCATTCGTTTCCAGAATAAGGAGAAAAGCACCACAGGACCAAATGCAGAACCAAACCCAGCCCATGCGAATTCAACGAGTTTTAGTACTTTGCTGTTTTCATCTTGCGCAATCCAAATGGCGATAGCGGCAATAACTAAAACCATCGCACGGCCTAACCACACTAATTCTTTTTCAGCGGCTTTTGGGCGAATAAACCCTTTATAAAAATCTTCAGTGATAGAGCTTGAAGAAATTAATAATTGTGCAGAAAGTGTACTCATTACTGCTGCTAAAATTGCTGAAAGTAGAATACCAGCAATCCATGGATTAAAGAGCAATTTAGCCAGTTCAATAAACACTTGTTCCGGTTCGTGATTTACTACGCTCGCAACACCAGGATTCGCAAAGAAATAAGGGATACCGAAGAAACCGATACCAATCGCACCAGCTAGGCAAATCACCATCCATGTCATACTAATACGGCGTGCTTTGATTAACGATTTCACCGAATAAGCTGCCATAAAACGAGCAAGGATATGTGGCTGACCAAAATAACCTAATCCCCAAGCGGCTAAACTTAATAAACCTAATGGCGTGGTTGCCGTGAATAAATCGGTGAAGTCTTTATTTGCCGCAATTTCAGCTTGATGGAGTACTTCAGTAAATTGTGATGTATCGCCCAAACTTAAAAAGATGAAGAGTGGTGTTAAAATTAAGGCAAAAATCATCAATGTGGCTTGAATGGTATCAGTCCAACTCACCGCTAAAAATCCACCGATAAAGGTATAAATAATAGTCGCTAATGCGCCGTACCAAATCGCCGTAGAGTATTCGACAGAAAACAGGTTTTGGAATAATTTCGCGCCTGCAACCACACCGGAAGCACAATAAATCGTGAAGAATGCCAAGATGATTGTTGCAGACACAATTTTTAAGAGATGATGTGATGTGCCAAAGCGATGGTGGAAATATTCCGGTAATGTGAGCGCATTGTTGTTAAATTCGGTATAGATCCGCAAACGGCCAGCCACGAGTAACCAGTTAAAATAAGCTCCGAGAATTAAACCAATGGCGATCCAACCTTCTACAAGCCCAGAAACATAAACAGCTCCCGGTAAGCCCATTAATAGCCAGCCTGACACATCAGATGCGCCAGCAGACATGGCTGTCACAAAACTTCCGAGTTTACGGCCACCTAAAATATAATCGGATAAGTTGTTTGTGTAATAATAGGCAAGGACACCGATTAAAATCATGCTGAAAATATAAATACTAAAAGTAATAAGTGTTGGGTCTAAACCAAACATTAAATACACCAAAAAAAGTCATGAAAATTTGAGAAAGGTCATATTTTACCTTATTTGGGTCTATTATTCTATTTTCCTTTTCGATAGACTTATACCATTAAAACTAAGGTCGAAAAAATGGATTCTGTTGAATTATTAATGAATGTTACGCCCAATGAAACCCGCGTTGCGTTGGTGGAAACGGGCGTTTTAAAAGAAGTTCATATTGAACGTCAAGCCAAACGTGGCATCGTGGGGAATATCTATAAAGGGCGAGTAACCCGTGTTTTACCGGGGATGCAGTCCGCGTTTGTGGATATCGGTTTAGAAAAAGCGGCATTTTTGCATGCCTCCGATATTGTTTCACATACCGAATGTGTCGATGTGAATGAACAAAAACACTTCCGAGCGAAAACTATTTCAGAGCTTGTGCGTGAAGGACAAGATATTGTGGTACAAGTGGTAAAAGATCCTTTAGGTACAAAAGGAGCTAGATTAACCACCGATATTACATTGCCTTCTCGTTATCTCGTCTTTATGCCAGAAAATAGCCATGTTGGTGTCTCACAACGTATTGAAAGTGAAGAAGAACGCGCAAGACTAAAAGCGTTAGTTGAGCCTTTTTGTGATGAGTTAGGCGGCTTTATTATTCGTACCGCCACCGAAGGTGCAACGGAAGAAGAGTTACGTCAAGATGCTGAATTTTTAAAACGTTTATGGCGTAAAGTGCTTGAGCGTAAAGGCAAATATCCAACCCGTTCTAAAATTTATGGCGAACCCGCATTACCACAGCGTATTTTACGTGATTTTCAAATCCTGTACCTACACAGCACCAAAAGTTGTTTTCAGCGTTACAGTAGTTCTTTTGTGAATTGGCTGCCAACGGAACACAATAGCAAACCATTCCTGTTTCGGGATTTTGTGAAGCAAGAATATGATTATATAATGCACGTTCGTAGAAATCCATCAGTTCTGCGGAAGGGTTCCATGCAAAAAGATGGCGTGTGAGCTTGAGCATGTTGTAGGTATTGCAGGTTTCGGTTGTCTTATTCGATAATTCTCCCGATAATTTCCCCGGTTCTACAAAATGTTCGTAATTACTATTACCTCCAATACAATAGGAATGCTCGTGGGTAACCGTGTGCCAAAAGTAACTGGATATGGTATGATGGTCTTGGTTGCCGGTAAGTTCATAAGAACGTGAAGTGCCGATTACTTTGGGGATTTGCGTATTGGCATGCAGTCCGGCTAATTCATTTTTTCTTTTCGATAGTGGATCTAATACTTTTTTGTGATAAAATTTATTGGCTATTTCCAAATGTCTGGTATCTCCTGTAATGGCATATACATTATATAAGGCATCGTTCATACCACCGTGTTCACAAGTAAGGATATTTTGCCACTGCTCTTCAGTCAG
>OGYN01003259.1_pt1 | contig 11166 bp, 7 predicted proteins | sample 1576551 | NCBI WGS metagenome assembly OGYN01 (sample SAMEA3541589, study PRJEB24748) | human gut metagenome | biome: human gut; feature: human-associated habitat; material: faeces | place: China | collected 2012 | reverse complement strand
CGTTGATCCGCTTTGAACTGGAAGCCATTAAGGCCGAAGGCTATCCCGTGACCACGCCGCTCATTGTCTGCAATACCGATGACTATGCCGCTGTCGAGGCTAAAGCCAGTGGCACCGTAAAGCAGGGGGATGCGTTGCTGGAACTGAAGCGCTAAGCGTTTCTCCCAAACTGTAAGGTGAGGTTGTTGTAAAGGAAAGAGCTATTCCGATAAAGGCAATGTCACTTAGTTAAATAGGCAATCCCTCTCATTCGCGAGGCATATAGAAATGTTCACGCCATCGCAGATTCTTTCAATGACAATTTGAAAGTCACTCTGGGTATCCAGTAATACTCCACAAAATGAAAAAGCGCTCACCGTGAAAGGTGGGCGCTTTTCTCTTTCTTAATCAGTACTTATAAAAGGTATATCACACCAGCATATCGAACAGTCCAATCATCAGAGGCATCGTCATGATGGAAAGAAGCGTACTCAGAACATACAATGCACTTGAGTGCGCCGCATCACGATTGTAGAGTTGCGCCATTGAGGTGACTGTCGCACAAGACGGCGTAATAGCCGATAGATAGACTGTCATTAAAATTGCGTTACCATCTGCAATCCAGTCAGATGCGTGGAACACGCGAAGTAGCAGCAGAACAATGATAGGAACTACAATCAGACGAAGTGCAACGGGAAGATAGTTGCGCGGTGTACAGAAGACTTTCTTTAACGGTACTTCCGCAATCGCCATACCGGCTAGCAACATACCCATAGGCCCTATCATAGCACCTACGCTGCTGAGCGTGTTCACGATAGGCGAGGGCAGCGAGATGTGCAGAAGGTACAAGAGCGCACCGACGACAATCGCAATCAGATTGACATTGGCGAGAATCTTCTTCCATTCGAGTTTTGCGCCTTCTTGCAGGCAGGCACTTGCGTGCGTCCAGAGAAGAATCAGCTGGACGATGACGAAAGCGCAGGAATACACGACATATTCCTCGCCGAGCAAAGCCTGAACCAGGGGGATGACGAGCGCAGCTGCATTGCTGTATATGATGTTGACCTGCTCCACGACATCCAATTTAAGCGGCCTTTTAAAGATAGCATTGAGGGCCAGAAACACGACATGCATTCCGACCGCTATGCCCATCGAATACAAGAGTCCTGTGCGAATCTGCGGCGTATCATCGATTTGAAATGCGTTGAGAACAACGCACGGCATGACCAGATACACGAAAACTACGGACAAAACTTTGCTGTCTGAGGCTTTCAGAAGCCCTGCCTTGACGACTACATAGCCCATCAGAAGAACGATAAACAGCTGAGCTATCTGCTGCATGAGCAATATACTGACTTCCATAATAATCTCTTCCTTCGATTCAGAATAGCGTACTCTTTTCTCGGGAAATAGTCAATATACAACATGACGGAAGTTTTTAGAAAAAGGCGAAAATCAATAGCTAGTGGCAAAGACTAAGAGTTAGCCATATGTACTGGATACTATGCACAGTTTCGGGATGTACTGATTATGCAAAGAGTAGAACTTGATAGAGAAGTTGTAAATTCTATAAAAATCAATGTCAACGCGATGTTTTCTTTGATATAATAAAGTTAAGAAACTATCCCCTAAAGGGAAGGAGGTTTACTATGAAAAGGAGAGTTAGTGCAGCGAGAAGAATCGTTGCTGTAGCTTTAGCTGCTACGGTTGCGGTTTCTTTGACCGGCTGCAAGAAAAGAAAAAACACCAACGATACGACGAGTTCGGATGTGACCACGAGCCAAAGTCAGGCTGCGGTTCCGGAAACACCGGAAGTAACTGCCACACCTGCACCGACGGCTACGCCTGCACCGACCGCCACGCCCGCTGAGAACACTGATAAGAAGGACAACACCACCAGCGAGCCGACTAAGACGGAGAAGCCGAGTACCGGCACTTCGACTTCCGGCGGGACTACCAAACCGGCAGCGACAAAAACACCGGCACCTGCTCCGGTAGCTACTCCGGCTCCTACCGCAAAGCCTCAGGTAAAATACACCTTCACGGTTCGCCGTCATGAGGCGACCTGCACCACGCAAGGCTACGATGAGCATATCTGCCATGAGTGGGGCGGCATGAACTACAATGACCGCTTTGTTCCGGCAAAGGGACACAGCTGGGATGGTGGTACAGTCACGAAGGCTGCTACTTATACCGAGACCGGTATCAAGACCTTCAAGTGCAAGGAATGCGATGAGACGCGCACTGAGGAAATCCCGTCTCTCGACAAGACATATCATATCAAGAGCGTTGTTGCTCCGACCTGCACCGCTGAGGGTTATACCATCTATGAGTGCAATGAAGTCCCCGGCCTGACCTACAAGGGCGATTACAAGGCAAAGCTGCCGCACGCCTACGATGCCGGTAAGGTCACAAAGCCCGCTACCATCTACGAGAAGGGTACGAAGACCTTTACCTGCACTTCTTGCAGCACTACATACACGGAAGACATCCCGGTAGTCGAAAAGACCTGGCATAAGGGCAATACGGTAGCGCCTACCTGTACGGAGAAGGGCTATACCATCTACATCTGCGACCAGGATTCCGCTCTAACCGAAAAACGCGATTATACGAATGCACTGGGTCATGCTTGGAACGCCGGTACAGTTACGACGGCAGCAACCTGTACGACAGCTGGTGTTAAGACCTATACCTGCACCCGTAATGGCTGCTCCGAGACAAAGACCGAGGAGATTGCCGCGCTGGGTCATAAGTGGGATGACGGCACTGTCACTAAGGCCGCTACTTGTGAGGCTCCCGGTGTAAAGACCTTCAAGTGCCAGAATACCGGCTGCGCAGAGACCAAGACCGAAGAAATCGCGGCTCTGGGGCACAAGTGGGATGATGGCACTGTCACCAAGGCTCCTACCTGCACTGAGGATGGCGTCAAAACCTTCACCTGCCTGAATGATAAGAACCATACCTATACGGAAGTTGTTCCTGCGACGGGACATGCTTGGGACGATGGTGTTGTTACCAAGGAAGCAACTTACGAAGAAGATGGCGAGCGCACCTATACCTGTCAGAATGACAAGACCCATGTGCATAAAGAAGTAATTCCTGCTTTGGGCTATACCTTCACGGAAACTGTCGTTGCTCCTACCTGCACTGAGGACGGTTATACGCTGCATACCTGCAATGAGAATCCCGCAAAGACATACCAGGATACGCCTGTTGCTGCGCTGGGCCATCAGTACAAAGAAGTCACCACTCCCGCTACCTGTGGTGCTCTTGGCAGCGTAGACAATGTCTGTGAGCGCTGCAACGATAAGCAGCATGTGAAAGACCTGCCTGTCACTGGCGAGCATCAGTGGGATGATGGCGTCATCACTAAGGAGCCTACAGCCACTGAAACTGGCGTCAAAACCTTCACCTGCAAGGTTTGCCGAGCAACAAAGACCGAAGATATTGCTAAGGTGCATAACCACGATTACACGCGCCTTGGCGAAATCATCGAGGGACCTTATTGCGAAACTGAAGGCAAGCGTTGGATGTACTGCAGCTACGAGGGGTGCAACGAAAGAGTGTTGATGCCTGTGCCTGCTATCGGCTACCATGATTGGGACACCGAGCACACCGAATGCCTGAAAAAGGCCACCTGCACCGAGAAGGGCACCATGCGGATGCACTGCAAGCGCGATGCTTCCCATACCATGACCTACGACTACAGCGGTACTGGTCACATCTGGGACGAGGGTGTCATCACTACCCCGCCTACTTATGACGAGTACGGTGAAAAGACCCTGCATTGCAAGAACTGTAATGCGACCAAGACTGAAAAGGTCCTGCCCACCAAGTACACCTTCACCGTTACCGTTGTTCCGCCGACTTGCACCGAAGATGGCTACACGATGCATAAGTGCAATCAGGACGACAGCTTCTCTTACAAGGACAACATTGTACACTCCACCGGTCATCGTGCCGCGAAGCGTGTTATCGAGCCCACTTGTAAGGAAGAGGGTCGCACCGAAATATACTGCAAAGTCTGCGGTGATGTGAGCAGCACTTTCGATTTCACGCCCAAGAAAGGCCACACTTGGGATAACGGTGTCGTGACTACTGAGCCCACGGCTGAAAAAGAAGGCGTCAAGACCTACACCTGCACGGTTTGTCAGGAAACGAAGACTGAGCCTATCCCGCGCCTGAACAGCAGCGGCAAGTAAGCTGCAAGCCCACAAAAAGCACAAGAAAACACAAAGAGGAGCGTCTGCTTTGGCGGACGCTCCTTTTGCTTTGACTGAAAAACCGCATAAGTGCTCTTGAAAATCTTTTTGACATTGTTTGTCGCACTTGGTAGAATGATGGCAGAAAAGAAAGAATGCAAATCCTATGGGGAGGTTTCGGGTATGCTGCAGATTGCAATTATCGAAGACGAAGCAGATTTGGCTCAGCAGACAAAGGATAATGTTGTTCGCTATCTTAATGAGCATGGACTCGAAGGCAATATCGCGGTGTTTAACGATGGCATGGATATTGCAGAGAACTACAAACCTATATGGGATATTCTGCTGTTGGATATTGAAATGCCGCTACTAGACGGTATGAGTGCTGCTCAGAAAATCAGAGAACTAGATGCGACTGTCGTTATGATTTTTATTACCAGAATGGCAAGTATGCCATTAAGGGTTATGAAGTCGATGCACTGGATTTTATTCTAAAGCCAATCACCTATGCGCAGCTTTCTATGAAACTGCCTCGCGCCATTGAACGAGCCTCTCAAAGGCAGAAGCATCATCTTTTTGTTACGGTAAATGGAGAAAAGCAGCGAATTGAGAGTTCGGCAATCTACTACATTGAGGTGCGGGGGCATTGGCTGTATCTGCATCTGCATAATCAAACCCTGGAGGTTTCCGGTAGTTTGCAAGAAATTGAAGACCGCCTTAAAGACCAGCAGTTTTCGAGATGCAGCAACAGCTACTTGGTAAATCTTCGACATGTGGATGCTGTAAAAAAAGACTCTATTGTTGTCGGCGCAAACACACTTCCCCTTAGTCGAGGTCGAAGAAATACATTTCTCAGCGGCCTGGCAAATTCTGTGACGGGAGGAAATATGAAGTGAATTTGCTGCAAGATATCTTCAGAATTTTGCATCAACCGGTTCAGTTATTGATTGCAGCACTCATGTTTGCTTACAAAGAACCAAAAAGAAAGTTTTGGCTGATTCGTGCTGTACTGGCAGCAATCTTAGGATTTTTGGTTTTGAAGCTTTGCATGACCGCATCACCAGAAATCTTTTTGAATAACTTTTTGGCTTCTTTGGTATGGAGCATAGGCAGTTTTCTTATCCTGCTTTCTATAGAATACTCGATGTTTTATGTAGAACTCAAAATGGCTGCTTATTTCACTACATTAGCTTACCTCACTCAGCATGTCGCTTTTTGTGCGTGGGATGCTATTCAGCCCGGAGCAGGTTATAATGAACCTCATTACTGCTCCCTCAAAGACATAGTAGTAGATACCTTCATTCCCTTTGCTGTATTTGCATTGGTATATGTCGTGATATATCTCTTGATTGCACGACCTATGGTTAAACATGGGTATGCTTCGGTGAGCGTCGGGTATTCTTTTACGACAATGATAGCGGTCCTACTGATATCTATTGTGTTTAGTGCGGTTGTTCAGACCAGCTTTCAGCACCAGAATTACCTGTATCGGTGCTGCAGGATATATTCGATGATATGCTGTGTTCTGATATTGTGGCAGCAGGTGAGTTTTCAAAACAAATTGGCGCAGCAAGAGGAGCTATCCCTTCAAAAGCAGTTGTGGATGCGCCATCAAGCGCAATATGAACGAGCATCGGATAGTGTGAAACTTATCAATCATAAATGCCATGCACTGAAATGCCAGCTGTCAGAGTTGAAGAAGCTTGTGGCACAAACAGGTAATGCACCGGAAAATACAGTTCTTCAAGAAATCGAAAACTCAGTATCGGTATATGACTCTATCATTGAGACAGGAAACGAAATTTTGGACACGATACTGACCGAAAAGAGCCTGTTGTGCGCTGCGAATGATATTACCTTTACCTGTGTTGCCGATGGAAAGGCAGTTGGTTTTTTAGAGGCGGTTGACCTGTTTTCAATGATAGGAAACGCTCTGGACAATGCAGAGGAAGCCGTTCGTAAGCTTGAGGACCACGACAAGCGTGCGATTTCCGTAAGCATCTTCTCGAGACATGGCATTGCCATCCTTCAAGTGGAGAACTTCTACGAGGGAGACTTGCGTTTTGTTGACGGCCTGCCCGTTACGACAAAAGGAGACCCAAACTATCATGGGTTTGGTTTAAAGAGCATCCGGAGTACAGCGGAGAAATATGGCGGTACGGTTTCCGTCCAAGCGGAGGACGGGCTGTTCCTGCTTCGTGTGGCACTGCCTGTTGAAACTGAATAAGCAATACCTGATTGCCGGGGAAACCCCGGCAATTTTCTTTTTTGTGCAGAGTAGGAACAAAAAACGACCACTTAGGAAATACGACCTCCTTTTTTTACAGTTTCAGGTATAATGCAGACAAATGACCGAGTCCGGTCAATCAGAAGGAGGAATTCAAATGTCAAACACTGCCCCTGCAAAACAAGTACGCAAGCCGAAGAAATTGCCATTTGTCATAATGTGCATTCTGAGTGCTATTGTTGCGGTACTGAATGTACTACTCTGTGTGCTTGTTCCGAAATACTACACAACCATCAATAGTTTCCTATACAAGGGACCGGATGCGGATGAGGTGGCTGCTTTCCGTCAGGCTTCTGCGGATATGACGCAGAAGGTCGAAAGCGAAGGTATTGTCATGCTGGAAAATAAGAACCAGACTTTGCCTCTCGCTTCCGGAAGCAAAATCAATCTCTTTGGTTATGGCTCTCGTGACACTGTCTATGGCGGCTCCGGTTCCGGTTCCGGTGACAGTAGCAATAACATTACCTTGGAGCAGGGCTTGACTAACGCTGGATTCTCGGTCAATCCCGAACTGGTTTCTTTCTATAACGACCATTTTGTTGAGCGTGTCGGTGTCGGTTTCACCGGCAACAACTTTGACATTAACGAGCCTGCTGTCAATGAATACTCTGACGAGATGATTGCAAATGCAAAGGCTTATTCGGATGTGGCCGTGTTTGTAGTGTCTCGTCTCGGCGGTGAAGGTGCAGACCTTCCCATGGATATGGACCCGAATGCAACAACGCATATTGTTTCTTCCGGTAAGGACATTGAGCAGGTTGTAAAAGGCGGTGACGCCGGTAAGCACTACCTGGAACTGCAGAGTGTTGAGCAGCAGGTTCTGGATATGCTGAAAGAGAACTTCGGCACGGTAGTTGTTCTGGTCAACTCCACAAACGCCATGGAACTCGGTTTCCTCGAGGACGAGGGCGTGGATGCGGCACTCTGGATTGGATGCCTAGGTTCTACCGGTGCAAATGCTGTCGGTGAAGTATTAAGCGGCGCAGTGAATCCTTCCGGTCGCACTACCGATACATTCGCCTATGCGGTTGAGAGCGCTCCCAGCTATTATAGCATTGGCGCTTATAACTATACAAACTGTGAGTGGGTAAACACCAGCCCCATCGGCGGCGGTGCTGCTCCGGACTTCTACCATTATGTCGATTATATCGAGGGTATCTATGTAGGCTATCGATACTATGAAACAGCCGCTGAGGATGGATTCATTGACTACGACGCCACGGTTCAGTATCCTTTCGGCTACGGTCTTTCTTATACGGACTTTGAAGAAAGCATCTCTGATTTCTCGTTTGACGGCAACAATGTGACCATGACGGTCAATGTGAAGAATAACGGCTCTGTTGCCGGTAAAGATGTAGTAGAGGTCTACTACTCTGCACCGTATACTGAGGGCGGAATCGAGAAGAGTTCTGTCGTTCTCGGAGCTTTTGGCAAGACTGGAATGATTGAACCCGGTCAGAACGAATCTGTGACTTTGACTTTCACTGCTGAGGATATGGCGTCTTACGACTATACCGGCGTGAAAGCAAAGGGCGGTGCCTATGTTCTCGAAGCGGGCGAATATACTATCAGCCTGCGCAGCGACAGTCACACGGTCATTGATTCTCGGACTCTTACCATCGACAAGGATAGAATCTACAACGACTCTAACGATGGTGCCCGCTCTACTGACGATGTCGCAGCAACCAATCAGTTTGACTATGCTTCTTTTGGCGAATGCACAAGCTATGTGAGCCGTGCCGATTGGGAGGGAACTTTCCCCAAAGAGCGAGCCGCTGCGAGCCGTGAAGCCGGTGCTGCCGCTCTGGACGCAATCAACAATAAATCCAACGGTCTTGTTGACACAGCCGAAGACATTGCCGTTGTAAATCATGACCTGAAGATTGAAGATATGAAGGGTCTTGCTTATGATGACCCGAAATGGAATGATTTTCTGGAGCAGATTCCGGTCAGTGAGATGGTTAATCTGGTTTCCAACGGCGGCTGGGCAACACAGGAAGTTCCGTCTGTAGGCAAACTGGGCTATACTGAAGTTGACGGTCCCAACGGTATCAACAACATTATGGCAGGCTCTACCGGCAATCAATTCTGCGCACAGTCCGTTCTGGCATGCAGCTGGAATACTGAGCTGGCATACGATATGGGCGAAACCTTCGCGCAAGAAGCGGTAGCTATGAAAATCGCTGCTCTGTATGCCCCGGCTATGAACATTCATCGCAGCCCGTTCAGCGGCCGTAACTACGAGTATTATTCTGAGGATGGTCTGCACTCCGGTAAAATGGCTGCTGCTGAAACGCAGGGTATCCACTCTCAGGGTGTTACGACCTACTGCAAGCACTTTGCTGTCAATGACCAGGAGAGCAACCGCGATTCCGGTGGTCTACTGACTTGGGTGAACGAGCAGGCAATGCGTGAAATCTATATCAAGCCCTTTGAGATTGCCGTTAAGGAAGGCGGCACACGCGGAATCATGTCCTCCTTCAACCGTATCGGTGAAATCTGTGCTGCTGAAAATGCTGATTTGCTCACTACTGTCCTGCGCAACGAATGGGGCTTCCGTGGCGCTGTCATTACCGACTGCATCCTTCAGCTGTCCTATATCAATATTGACCGTGCAATCGCAGCAGGCAATGACTTGATTCTGTCTTTGATGAATATGCAGGCTCCGAGTGAGGCAGTCACCAATTCTCCTGCCGGTCATCAGGTCCTTCGCACTGCTACGCATAATATCCTTTATGCCTCTGCTAATAGCATTGGTCAGGAAGTCAGCGTTATCCCGGTTCCGTACTGGCTGTATATCACGGTTGCGGTTGTCGATGCTGGCCTCATCGCACTGTGCGTGTTTTACTTTGTCCGCCGCCGCAAGAATGTTAAGCGTTGGAAAGAGCAGAATTCTGTGCAGGCTTAATATGGAGGAGCAGAATGGAGTTTTGGAATCGATTTGCAGCCAAACACCCTGAAACCGCAAAATGGGTACGAGAAGGCGGACTGTTTGTCATCGTATCGAATCTCATTACTGTTTTCAAGTATCTGCTCTTGCAGTTCTTGCCGAAAGCATTTGCAAGTTTGCCGGTAGTTGATTTCGGCTGGCCGGGTATTCCTGTTACGCTGTTTGGAGAAACCTTTCAGTGGAATATTCTTGGCTACGATGCAGCCCACGGTGGTTTACCGTATTTCTGTGCATACATGATTGCTATGGTCATTGGTGAGTGCATCAACTTCCCGATTCAGCGAAATTTCGTGTTCCGAAGCAAAGGAAATCTGGGAAAGCAGATTGCGGGATATGTGGTCGCATTCTGCATCATTACCTGCATTGTCAACTCAATCAACTGCGTGTGGGTCGCTGTTGCAGGTCTGGTTGTTCCTGATTTCATCTACAACATTGGCACGACCGTGCTAAACGGCGGCGTATCTATGGTCATCTTCTTCTTCGTGAATAAAATGCTGTTTCCGGCCGCAAAAGATTAAGCATGGACAGCAAAAGACCGCCATGACAAAATTCATTTTCTGCCATTCTCTTCATTAGCGTTTTTCCTCAGAAAAGGCCGCTGTGCATTATGCATGGCGGGCTTTTTCATTGCACAAAAAGAAAAGCAGCACTCTGTTTTTGAGCGCTGCAAATCATTCAATCTTTATTTTTTTGTGCCGAAGGGGTTCAACACTAGCAGATTGGTATTTTGTTAAGAATCGACTTGCAGATACGACCTATCTGGTTCGGCTCATGGTTCTCGTCGAGGCCTTGGAAGATGAGTTCATCTCCGACCTTGTCCTCGATATCTCCCAACACAGACGAATCCTGACTCAAATGATGCAGGTCGCTCTGCACGCCGAGTTCTTCGAGAAAACGGATTTCCTCTCGTTAAGCAGTTTGTATTAACCGTCTTTATTTCTCGGGTTCCCGTGTGCGCTTCTTAGAAAGTCAGCTGCCCCAAGCAAAGCTGTGCTACGGGCAGAATTTTATGCGCGGTATCGTTACGCAGGTATTTAGGATTAAGGTATCTGAGCCCGAACCGGACCCGGTCAAGCGCATCGGCATCTTTGAGAATCGTATACAGCAGCCAGATGCGGTCAGCGTTCGGCAGAGAAAGAGCCTCTAAATCTCTGCGAGCGACAGCATCATCGAGGCAATGATACTCGATGCGAAATCCAGTACCGGGATTTTCGGCTGTACCGTCAGCAGCATAAATATCGCGGGATGCTTTGCCATGGTTATCGTCAACATCATCGTTCGTGCGACCAATGTCATGGTAGATAATGGCGTCACAGAGCTGACAAGTCTCTTCCTGCGTCAACTTGATTTTCTGAGTCTGAATAAGTAGCAGCGCATCAAAAAGAACACGCAGCGTGTGCTCCGCGTCATGTCCCGCTTCATCACCACGCCCATACTCCTCATCGAGCTCTGCAATACGCTGGCGATAGCATTGGTATACCGGCATAATGTTAGATACTTCCTGTGCCAAGGGCATTGATGCCATAGAGTGTATCGATTTTAGCCTCTTTCACCGCAAACGGAGGTATTTGTACTCCGTCGAGATAGCTATCAGGAATTGCTGAATAATGTGTTAAAATAAAGGGGTGAACGATGCCCGTCTGGGCAAGTGCCAAAAATTTTGGCAAATTCTGTGCAACCTGCAGAAGCCAATTGGCACTATTGCAAATAACGCAAAATGCGTTACAATAGAGTTCAGGTGATAACCA
>OGYN01003257.1_pt1 | contig 11178 bp, 9 predicted proteins | sample 1576551 | NCBI WGS metagenome assembly OGYN01 (sample SAMEA3541589, study PRJEB24748) | human gut metagenome | biome: human gut; feature: human-associated habitat; material: faeces | place: China | collected 2012 | reverse complement strand
CGCCGATAGTCGCCCGCCGCTGTCGATGCGGTAGGCGGCGTAGGCGATGGGGAGACCCCAGCGCCGTGCCTCCGGCAGATAGCAGGGGGCGGCGGCCAGATAGAGCTGCATACGAAGCATCACCCCCTTGTATTTATGGCCGGTAAATGGTACACTATCTATATGAAAGGAGGCGGCAGCCTATGCGATTTTCCATGCGGCCGCAGCGGGTCTACGACGGCTACGAGCAGATACGGGGTGAGGAGCTGGCCCGCCGGGGCATCCGGCTGCTGCTGTGCGATCTGGACTATACGCTGGCCCCCAAGTCCCAGCGGGAGCCGGACGAGACGGTGCGGCAATGGATCGACTCCCTGCGCCGCGCCGGGGTCGAGGTGATGATCCTGTCCAACAACCGCAGTCCCGCCCGCGTGGAGCGGTTCTGCCGGGATCTGGGCATCACCTATGAGGGACACGCCCAAAAGCCGTCCGCCAAGGGCTTCCGCAGAGCCATGGCGCGGGTGGGCGTGACGCCGGAGGAGACCGCCATGCTGGGCGATAAGCTGCTGACGGATATGCTGGGCGCCCACATCGCCGGGGTGCTGCCGCTGATGGTGGAGCCGCGGGGCGGCGCGAAGGGCGCGTGGAACAAGGTGCTCCACGGGCTGCAAAGGCCATGGAAGGCGGCTGCAAGGGAGAAGTAGGGCCTGCGCGCAACTTTTTCTGCGGAAACCCTTGCCAAACAGGTGCGTATCATGTAAAATACATAAGGCCGAATTTCGGCCGGTATCATTCATTCGAGGGAATCGCGATATTCCCTCATCAATATGGGAGGAATATCAATATGGCAACTATTACCGCCGGTGATTTCAGAAACGGCAAGACCTTTGAGATGGACGGCAAGGTCATGCAGGTCGTGGAGTTCCAGCACGTCAAGCCCGGCAAGGGCGCCGCGTTCGTCCGCACCAAGATGCGCAACGTGGTGACCGGTGCTGTGACCGAGACGTCCTTCAACCCCACCGCCAAGTTCGAGGAGGCCTTTGTGGACCGCCGCGACATGGAGTACAGCTACAACGACGGCGATCTGTACTACTTCATGGATCAGGAGACCTACGACATGGTGCCCCTGAACAAGGAGCTGCTGGGCGATGCCTTCCGTTTTGTCACCGAGAATACCGTGTGCAAGGTGCTGAGCTACAAGGGCAACGTTTTCGGCCTGGAGTGCCCCAACTTCATGGATCTGGAGGTCACCGAGACCGAGCCGGGTCTGGCCGGAAACACCGCCACCAACACCCTGAAGCCCGCCACCGTGGAGACCGGCGCCGAGGTGAAGGTGCCTCTGTTTATCAACATCGGTGACAAGATCACCATCGACACCCGTACTGGCGAATATCTGAGCCGCTGCAAGTAAGTCAACCATCAACCCACCGTACAGAAAGGAGCCAAACATGGAGATTTCTGAAAAGGTAGCATATCTGAAGGGTCTGGCCGAGGGCCTGAACCTGGACACCGACAGCAAGGAAGGCAAGCTGATCGCCGCCATCATCGACGTGCTGGACGACATGGCCGAGAAGTTCGTGGACATCGAGGACGAGCTGTGTGATGTAGAGGACGGTCTGGATGCCGTCAGCGACGACCTCAGCGATGTGGAGGAGACGCTGTACTTCGCGCTGGAGGACGATGACGATGACGAGGACGAGGATGAAGACGACGAGGAAGAGGAGTGCTTCATGACCAACTGCCCCGAGTGCGAGGAGGAGGTCTACTTCGACGAGTCCGTTCTGGAGGACGGCGAGGTCATCTGCCCCAACTGCGGCGCCAAGCTGGAGTTCGATCTCAGCGATCTGGCCAATGACAGCGAGGACGAGGAGTAATCACCGCTTAAAAACAGCCGCTGCACCATTCGGTGCGGCGGCTGCTTTTTGCGTACTGGCGCACACCGGTGTCGTAGGAGGGCAGTAGAAAGCCGCCGTATTCGACGGGCAGTCTCTGTCTTGACGCGGCGGCTGTTTTTGGGTATACTGTCCCAAATGGGAGGAGGATGTCTATGGCGTTTGTGGCATTGATCGGACTGTACTTTGTGCCGCTGCTGTGCCTGATGGGCGCGGCGTGGTCTTACGTCCGCTATCAGAACGAGCATGAGGACAAGGAGACGGCGGAGAAGGATCACAAGCGGATGCGCGTGCTGCTGATCGCCGCGGCGGTGGCGGCAGTGGTTTTCCTGGCGCTGAAGCTTGCGTTCCCCGTGACATGAAAAGGAAAAGAGTCTCGACCCATGGGTCGAGACTCTTTGTTAGTTTCTGGCACTTGCGGATGTTCCACGCAGTTCCTTGGGCAACCACACCTTCCGCCACAGGCAGAACAGGAAAAGCAACCCCCGGAAGCACAGCTCAATGCACATGGCGACCCACGCGCCGTGCAGACCCAGCCGGGAAGTGAGCAGCAGCGTCAGCGTGATCCGCACGCCCCACATACTGGCGAAGTTCAGCACGGAGCTGAGCAGAGAGCTGCCCGCCCCCTGAAACACACCGGCGCACACGATGGCCGCACCGAACAGCGGCTCGGCAAACACCACGATCCGCAATACCTCTGTGCCAAGCGCGACCACCTCCGTGTCGGGGCTGAGGATACCGATGATCCACGGCGCCAGAAAGTACATGGCTGCCGACATCACCGCCATAATGGACACACCCAGCAGCACCGTCACCCAGCCCAGCCGCGTCACCAGATCCCGCCGCCTGGCGCCCACGCTCTGCCCGATCAGCGTCACCGCTGCGGTTTCTACGCCGCAGCCCGGCATATAGCACAGAGCCTCCGCTGTGACGGCGAAGGAGTTGGCGGCGATGGACACCGTACCCAGCGGGGCGATGATGCCAGTGGTGACGATCTGGCCGCCGGACATGACCGCCTGCTCAATGGCCACGGGGATGCCCAGCCGCACCGCACGCTTCAGCTGCTCCGGCACGAAGCGAAGCTTCTCATCTCGACGCAGACCCAGCATGGGGGAGCGCAGCAGGCACGCACACATGATGACCGCCACGACCACCTCCGCCAGCGCTGTACCCAGCGCAGCGCCGGCAACGCCTAAATTGGCGCCCGGCAATGTGATCGCACCGATCTGACGGGAGGGGAAGATGAGCAGCAGATTGAACACCACATCCAGCCCGCACATCAGCACCAGCAGGGCGCTGGGCGTCCGCATATTACCGCTGGCCTGCAGCAGCGCGGCTACCAGACCGTTTATTTGCAGGGCGGGGAGGGACAGGGCGAAGATCAGGAAATACACGGACGCACCTTGCCAGATGCTCTCCTCCGCACCCAGCCAGCGGGGGAGACTGCCGGACACGGCGCTGCCCACCAGCGCCAGTACCAGTCCGAAGGCGATGCCCAGCACCAGACTCTGCCGTACCAGATTCCGGGCATCCTTTTCTTCGCCCGCCCCGATGCGCTGCGCCGTCTGGACGCAGAAGCCCACGGTCAGGGCGCGGCACAAACCACCCAGCAGCCATGTGCTGGAGGCTACGAGGCCGATGGCGGCGCTGGCCTCCCGGCCCAGATGGCCGACCATGGACGAGTCGATATACTGCATGGCGATGGAGGAGACCTGCGCCAGGATCGCGGGGATGCTCAACTGCAGGGCCAGCAGCGTCTGCTGCCGCAGCGTCAGCTCCTCGCCGCTGCGCAGGGCCAGCAGAAGATCTTTTTTCATAGCGCACCTCCGGATAACACGATCATATACCACTACACTATACCTGCTGTCGAAGAAAAGGTCAAGGGAAGAAAAGCCAACGCCCGCAGAATACCGGGCGTTGACTTTTTCAGGTATTTTTCTCCGGCCGGTCATCCTCCGCTGAACGTTTGTGGCGGCGGCAGACCTGTCGATAGATGAACAGACCGACGCCGGCGATGACCGTGGTGGCGGCGAAGGTGATGGCGGCGAACTGATAGTTTTGCAGACCCAGCGCGTTGCCGCCCACGGTGGAGGTGATGATGGAGGGCAAACGCCCCACGGAGGCGATCAGCAGCCATGTTGTCCAGCGCAGATCCGTCAGACCCGCGAAGTAGCACAGCAGATCCTTGGGCGTGCCGGGGACGGTGAACACCAGCCACAGCAGCGCCGTCCGCTTGGGGGAGGTCTTGAGGAAGGTCAGCTTGTCCAGCTTATCCTGCGGGAAAAAGACCTCCACCAGCGGTACGCCCCACTTCCGCACCACGGCGAACACCGCCGCGCTGCCCAGAAAGGCGCCCAACAGACACAGCACCGTACCCCACACCGCGCCGAAGGCGTAGCCCCCGGCGATCTCCAGCGGCTCACCGGGGATGATGGCCACCAGCACCTGCAAAAACACCATGCCTGTATAGGCGGCCATACCCAAAAGACCGTGATCCGCCACCCATGCCCGGAACACCTCCGGCTCTCTGGCGAAGCGGATCAGCGGGCGTCCCACGAACCAGGCCAGAGCAGCGCCCAGTAGGAGAAAGACGGCGATAGCGCCGCCCGACAGCAGTTTTTTCTGTTTTTCCGTGAAAGCACGATGCTGCTTCATGGAGCAAATGCTCCTTTCTTTTGTTCTTCTGCCATCATCCTACCACGAAACGCAGGGAAATATTTGAACAGGAAATGAAGATTTGCTTAAAAGCGCGCAGAGAGCCGCTATTTCGGCTCTCTGCGTGTTTTATCGGATACCGGCGATAAAGCAGGCGGGGTCGGCGGCCAGCTGCCGCTTGGCCCACGCCAGCATCTCATAGCTGTTGCAGGCGGCGGTGACAATGCCGCTGCCCCATGTGTCGGCAGTGACGCTGCGCAGGAAGTCATCCGGCGCGGCGGTACGCACATAGTAGGGGTGGGCCTCGGCGCTGCCGTCCAGCGCCGCCGGCACAGCCTTGTCGGTGTAGAAGGACTTGTCTCCGGCCAGAATGGTCAGGCAGTCCTGCACTACGTTGCCGGCGGTGGGGAAGCGCCCTGCGCCCTGTCCGAAGAAGCTCTGACGGCCCACGCCCTCGGCGGTATAGCTGATGAGGTTGTAGTTGGCGGGGACGGCGGCCTCCAGCTCCGACGCCGCCACCAGCGTCGGCTCCACATAGGCGCACACACCGTTTTCCGCGGCCTCCGCCGCCGCCAGCAGCCGGCAGACGAAACCGTGGCTCTTAAACGCGGCGATATCCGCCGCCGTGACGGTGCGGATGCCGAAGGTGGGGATGGCCGTCTCGTCCAGCACCGCGTCAAAGGCAATGTTGGCGGAGATGCACAGCTTCCGGCGGATGTCGTCGCCGTCGATATCGGCGGAGGGATCGGCCTCGGCGTAGCCCAGCGCCTGCGCCTCCTTGAGAATGGCGGGGAAGTCCACGGGAGCGCGGTGCATGGCGTCCATGATGAAATTGGTGGTGCCGTTCATGATGCCGCCCACGGTGCACACGGTGTCCAGCCGCTTGATCCGCGCCAGATTCACCAGCCACGGGATGCCGCCGCCCACGGCGGCGGTGCAGCGCAGTGCCACGCCCTTTTCCTTCGCCAGTGCGGTCAGCTCCCGGTAATAGGCGGCGATCAGCGCCTTGTTGGCGGTGACCACGTTCTTGCCCCGCTCCATGGCGGCGGTGACGTATTCATACGCCGGGTGCAGGCCACCCATGACCTCCACCACCGTGTCGATGCGCTCGTCACAAAGAATGTCGTTGAAGTCGTAGGTGGCCAAGCCCTCCGGCAGCCCCGGCTTGGGACTGCGCAGCAGCACACGGGAGACGGTGATATCGCCGCGGCCCTGTGTCAGATCCAGTACGCCGCCGCCCACCACGCCGAAGCCCAGCAGACCGATGTTCATAGGAATACCCCCTGTCCATTTGATGTTGCCTCATTTTACCCAGTACAGCCGCCGCTGTCAATACGGGAAAAGAGCCGCACCGGTGGGGTGCGGCTCTTTTTCGCGGTGTCAGTGGCCGCTGGGCATCTTCCAGCCGAAGTGGTCGGTGTGCAGCAGCATATGGGCCTTGTGACCCAGCGGCTGACGCAGATACTCCTTGTACAGCGCCTGCACGTCGGCGTTCTCGTGAGAGAAGCGGAGCTTCGTGTTCTTGTCGATGTTCCACAGCACGTCGCCGCGGCTGGCTGCCATCTCCACATTGTCGTGGATAGGCTGTCCGCCGCCGCCGGCGCAGCCGCCGGGACAGGCCATGACCTCCACGAAGTCGTAGTCCACCTCACCGGCGTCAATGGCGTTCATCAGCTTTCGGGTAGCGCCCAGACTGCTGACCACCGCCACCCGCACGTCGCCTGCGCCGGGGATGGTGAACTTTGCCTCCTTCCAGCTGTCCATGCCGCGGACGGCGTGGAAGGCGTCGGGGTCGGGGTTCTGCCCGGTGATCAGATAGTAGGCGCTGCGCAGGGCGGCGTCCATGACGCCGCCGGTGGCGCCGAACACCACAGCCGCGCCGGTGCCGCTGCCCAGAGGACTGTCAAAGGGCGTCTCCGGCAGGACGGCGGGGTTGATCTGCTCGCCCCGGAACATCCGAACGATCTCGCGGGTGGTCAGCACCACATCCACGTCCGGGTCGCCCTCGGCATTGCGCATGGTGGGCAGCGCCGCCTCCGCCTTCTTGGCGGTGCAGGGCATGATGGATACCACAAACAGCTTCTTGGGATCCACGTTCAGCTGGTCGGCGAAGTAGCTCTTGACCACCGCACCGAACATCTGCTGGGGACTCTTGGCGGTGGACAGGTTGCCGATGTAGGAGGGAAACTGGCTCTTGACGAACCGCACCCAGCCGGGGCAGCAGCTGGTGAACATGGGCCAGTGGTATTTGTTCCGGTGGGTAAAGCGCTCGATGAACTCACTGCCCTCCTCCATGATGGTCAGGTCGGCGGCGAAGTTGGTGTCAAACACAAAGTCGAAGCCCATGGTCTTCAGGGCGGTGACCATCCGCTCCGCCGTGGCGTATTTGGGATCGAGGTGGAAATACTCCGCCCACGCCGACCGGACGGCGGGGGCCATCTGCACCACGGTGATGCGCTCCGGGTCCGCCAGCGCGTCGAAGACCTTGCCGGTGTCGTCGTGCTCCTGCAGGCCGCCCACGGGACAGTGGGTGATGCACTGGCCGCAGAACGTGCAGTCGCTCTCGCCCAGCGTGCGGGTACGGGACACGCCTACGGTGGTGTGGGAGCCGGTACCCATCAGATCCCAGATGCCCATGGTCTGCACCTTGTCGCAGATCTGGATGCAGCGCATACACTTGACACAGCGGTTCTCAATGCGCACCACGGGGTTGGAGAAGTCCGGGGGCGCGTTCCGCAGATCGTCGATGTAGTGCTCGCCCAGCAGGTTGTAGTCGTTGGTGAGCTGCTGGAGCTTGCAGTTGCCGCTGCGGGTACACTTGGTACACTTGGTGTCGTGCTGGCTCAGCAGCAGCCGCAGGTTCACACGCCGCGCCTCCCGGACGCGGGGGGAGTTGGTGCGGACCACCATGCCCTCGTTCACCACGTTGTCGCAGGCGGGGACGAGGCGGGGCTGTCCCTCCACCTCCACCATGCAGATGCGGCAGGCGCCGATCTCGTTGATGCCCTTCAGGTAGCACAGGGTGGGAATGTCGATATGTATGGAGCGTGCCGCCTCCAGAATGGTGGTGCTCTCCGGCACCGTGACGGCGCGGCCGTCGATGGTCAGCGTTACCATTTGACGTTCCTCCCTCCTCTGAAAATACCGTAGCCGAAGTGGTCGCAGCGCAGGCAGCGGGACGCCTCGGTGCGGGCGCCCTCCTCCGTCAGGCCGCATTCGATGTCCTCAAAGTCGCACCGGCGCTCACAGGCCTCCCGCTCGGTGGTATTGATGCGTCCGTGGGGGCCGCGGTTGTTCAGCCGCGGAGACGGAATGTCCACATCCACCTCGATCTCATGCTGGAAGCCCAGATGTACGTCGATGTTGGCCGCCGCCACCTTACCGGCGGCGATGGCGCGGATGGCTGTGGCGGGGCCGGTGACGCAGTCGCCGCCGGCGAACAGGTTGTCCATATCGCCCACCTGACCGGAAAGACCCGCCACGAACACGCCCCGCTTGATGGGGACGCCGGCCTGCTCAAAGCCCTGGATCTCGATGCCCTGTCCGATGGCCACCACGATGATATCCGCCGGGATGCGCCGCTCCGGCAGGTCGGCCTTGTTGGGCCGGGGCCGCCCGGACTTATCGGCCTCGCCGATGATCTGGGGCTGCACCCACAGGGCGGCGGCGCAGCCGTCCTCATCGGCCTCGATGCGGACGGGAGCCATCAGCGCCTCGATCTCCGCACCCTCCGCCATGGCGCCGGTGACCTCGTCGGGCAGCGCCGTCATGTCCTCGATACGGCGGCGGTAGACGCAGGTCACCTTCTCCGCACCCAGACGGACGGAGCTGCGGGTCACGTCCATGGCCACGTTGCCGCCGCCGATGACCACCACCTGCTTGCCGGTAAAGTCCGGCATCACATCGTCGCCGATGGCGCGGAGCATCTCCACGGCGGACATCACGTTCTTGCAGTCCTCGCCGGGGATGCCCACCTTCTTATCCTGATGGGCGCCGATGGCGATATACAGGCAGTCATAGTCCTTTTGCAGCTCCTCTACCCAGATGTCGGTACCCACGGTGGTGTTGGTGTGGGCCTCGATGCCCAAAGACAGGATGGAGTCGATCTCTGCATCCAGCAGGTGCCGGGGGAACCGGTAGCTGGGAATGCCGTAGCGCAGCATACCGCCCAGCTTTGCCCGCTCCTCAAATACCGTGACCTTGTGGCCCATCAGCGCCAGATAGTAGGCGCAGCTCAGACCGCTGGGGCCGCCGCCGATGATAGCCACCTTCTTGCCGGTGGGGGGCGCGCAGGCGGGCTGCGGCACATCTCCGGCGTGATCCACGGCGTAGCGCTTGAGCCCCCGGATATTGATGGCGTCGTCGATCATGTTCCGGCGGCACCGGGCCTCGCAGGGATGCTCGCAGATGTAGGCGCAGGCGGTGGGGAAGGGGTTGTCCTTGCGGATCAGGCGCACGGCGTCGGCGCAGCGTCCCTCGCCCACCAGCGCCATGTAGCCCGGCACGTCCACACCGGCGGGACACAGCGCCACGCACGGCACGGGCAGCTGCAGGCCGGCCAGACACCGGTGGTGTATGATATGCTCCTCATAGTCGTCCCGGAAGCCGTCCAGACCGTCCAGCACCAGCCGGGCCGCATCCCGGCCGATGGCACAGTCGGCGGTGTTCACGATGGTGCGGGCCGTCTTTTCGATGATGGCGATGGTGCTCATGTCGGCGGTGCCGTCCAGCACCGTGGCGATGAGCTTACTCAGCTGTCCCAGACCGATACGGCAGGGTACGCACTTGCCGCAGGACTGGGCGTGGCACAGCTGCAAAAACGCCAGCGACATATCCACGGGGCATAGACCCGGCGGACTGGCGGCGATACGGCGCTCTACATCACGGTAGAGGTTATCCACCACCGTCTGTGCGCGGCTGGGACTTTTGATATCAAGTCTGCTCAAGGCAGAGCCCTCCTTTCGTCCGTTCCGTGCGGACATCATTCTTCCGGCGCGGGACAATCGCTTAGATTGAGACAAGAATGCCACAAAAAACGAAAAATGTCAATCAAAAATAAAAAGTTATCAAAGTGATGTAAAAAACTTGAAAAACGGCGCGTTCCTATCTGCAATAATTTTCACATACCCGCGCCCCGTGTGTCTAAAAGATGTATTATGACGAAATTGTTTACCGAGAATACCGCTTTTTGCAAAAATCCCGTACCGACAGGTGTGCTTGACAGTGCCGCGCTGGAGATATATAATCCCTATGTGTGTAAGTAGGGCATCCCCGCCGGCTGTGCGGCCAGAATGGGGGTGCCTGTTTTTGCCGCGAGGGACGCGGCGTATCTGAGGTAATGACATGAACTTTCGATTGATCGCAAATACCACCAGCTACGTGCTGTGGGTGGAGGCGGGCTTCCTGCTGCTGCCGCTGCTGGTGTCCGTCCTGTACGGCGAGCCGTGGATGCCGTTTTTCGCCACGGCGGTGCTGTGCATCCTGATCGGCTTTATTTTGCAGCTGGTGCCGGTGAAGAAGGCACAGATGCACAGCCGGGACGGCTTTATGGCCGTGGCGCTGGGCTGGATAGCCCTGTCGCTGACCGGCGCGCTGCCCTATGTGTTCAGCGGCGCACTGAACGACTATGTGGACGCCATATTTGAAACAGTGTCCGGCCTGACCACCACCGGCTCCACGGTGTTTCCCGAGGTGGAGCACCTGTACCGCAGCGTGCTTTTATGGCGTTCCCTGACCCAGTGGATGGGCGGCATGGGCGTGCTGGTGCTGTTTCTGGCGCTGATGCCCAAGCTGGGTGACGGCGCGGTGTACCTGATGCGGGCGGAGAGCCCCGGCCCCATCAAGTCCAAGCTGGTGCCAAAGGTGAGCAGCACCGCCAAGATCCTCTATACCATCTATCTGGCGCTGACCGCGCTGGAGATGCTGTGCCTGCGTCTGGCGGGTCTGACATGGTTCTCTGCCGTCAACCACGCCTTTACCACCATGGCCACCGGCGGCTTTTCCATCAACAATACCTCTCTGTCGGGCAGCAGCCCGGCGGTGATGTGGATCGTGACGATCTTCTCCTTTCTGGCGGGCGTCAACTTCTCCCTGCTGTTCCTGGCGGTCACCGGCAAGCTCCGTGCCGCCCTGCACAGCGAGGAGCTGCGGGTCTATACGGCCGTGGTGGTGGGTATGACGCTGCTGATCTGCCTGTGCCTGCGGGTGCAGGCCGGGATACCGCTGAGCGGCTCCATCACGGACGCGGCGTTCCAGACCGTGACCATCATCACCACCACCGGCTTTGCCACGGTGGACTTCGCCATGTGGCCCACCTTCTGCCGTATGGCGCTGCTGGTGCTGATGTTCTCCGGCGGCTGTGCCGGCTCCACCGCCGGCGGCATGAAGGTGTCCCGCGTGCTGATCCTGTGGAAGTCGCTGGTGCGCGAGCTGAAGCGGATGGTACACCCCAACCACGTCAGCGTCATCAAGGTGGACGGTCAGCCGGTGGAGGAGCGGGTGGTGTTGTCCACCGGCGCCTACATCATGGCGTATATGTTGGTGCTGCTGGCCGGTGCGCTGGTGGTGAGCTGGGACAACTACGGCTTTCAGGAGTCCTTTGCCGCGTCCCTGACCTGCATCAGCAACGTGGGGCCGGGTCTGGGTATTCTGGGAC
>OGYN01003245.1_pt1 | contig 11209 bp, 8 predicted proteins | sample 1576551 | NCBI WGS metagenome assembly OGYN01 (sample SAMEA3541589, study PRJEB24748) | human gut metagenome | biome: human gut; feature: human-associated habitat; material: faeces | place: China | collected 2012 | reverse complement strand
CCAGAATGGAAAAGGCGCAAGCAGATGGCGCAGGTGAATCTGGAAATAGTATTACTCCGTCAGGCGTTCCTTGGTTTCTCTTCCTTCACGCAATAGCTTGCGCATTTCCTCTCGATTTTCATCCCGCAGCGCGTCCCGATACTCCGTCACCCGCTGCACCAAGTCCTCCACCACCGGCAGAAGCGCCTCTCGATTATCAAAGAACAGCTCCGTCCACATATCCTCGTTCAGCCTTGCCACACGGGTCATATCCGCGAAGCTCCCTGCCGAGAACCCGCGGTGCTTATCCGCCAGCGGGCACTTCACATACGCACTCGACACGACATGCGCCAGCTGCGACGTATACGCAATCATCTCGTCATGCGTCTTCGGCGTCGTGAACTGCACGCGCAGAAAGCCCAGTTCCATGAAAAAGTCACGGGCGCGCTGCAAAACCGCCGGGTCGTCGTCGCCGTGACCGCACAGAATCATCGACGCATGGTCGAACAGATCATCGCGGGCGTACTTGAAGCCGCTGTACTCGCGCCCCGCCATCGGGTGTCCGCCGATGAAGTGCCACGCATACCGCTGTGATACGGGAAACAGTGCATCGCAAATCACCTGCTTCACGCCGCCGCAGTCAATCACAAGGCTGTCGGGCTTAAAGTCCGCCGCGTGCGCGGTCACATAGTCGATAATCCCCTGCGGGTACAGGCAGATCAGCACAACATCGCACTGCGGCAGCGTCTCCGCCGTCAGTTCGCCGTCAATCGCCTCCATCAGGAACGCGCGGCGCATCGTGTCCGCATTCTTGTCCGTGCCATAAACCGTGTACGGCGTGTGGAGCTTGATGGTTTTCGCGAGTGATCCGCCAATCAGTCCCAAGCCGACAATACCTACATTCTGCATGAAAAAAATCCTCCGTTCTTCTGCACTCCCGTTTCAAGGAATGCGCTGCAACGGAGGATTTCGACGTATCATGCGTTTTTTCCTGCTGATTTACGCCTGAACCGTGGCTTTCTGCTGCTTTTTCTGCTTCTTCGCCGGCTGCTCACCAACTTTCGGGACGTGGTATTCGCACTTTTCGTCAAAGCGAACGGATTCCGGCGGCTTCTCCAGTTCTTCCGGATGATTGAGCAGATACGACATCGTGCCGAAGAACGCCGCGTAGTGCGCGCCGGAGCAGACGCGCTCATCCGCCGTGATGCCAATGGGCAGGAAGCGCTTCATGCGCGCCTCGCCCTTCTCTACCACGGCAACCTTCTCCACGGTACCCATGCCGAAGAACAGCGTAACCGAACCGAAGTTGTAGATGTGGTGGTTGACGTGATGCAGGCCGATGGAGGCATTGTTGGTGATGTACATGCTGGTATGGAAGGGCAGCTCATCCAGCAGTGCGCCGGGGCAGAGCCCGTAGCGATCAAGCAGGCGAACCAGCGCGACGATGCCCGTTGCCAGACCCGGCACGACCAGCACCGCTTTCGCCAGCTTATCCGCGAAATTCTTCTTGTCCTCGCCGCGGTTAGCGTTGATGACATTTTCCATGCGGTCGCGCACGTCGTAGATGGTGTCAGTCAGGTCGTACTTCACCTTCACCGCCGTCTCGCCCATTTCGGCGTTCTGCGGGTTCTTGAGCATCGTGAAGGACACGGCGCACATGTTCCGCGCAAAGAACTGCTTATTGAGGATGAAGCGGTTGATTTCCGGGTGCTGGGACACAGTGCGGACAAACGCGGCGATAATAATCTGCATGAACGTGATTTTCTCGCCCTTCGCCGCCTGCGCCGCAATGTAGCGCGTCAGCAGCTCATAGTCCACGCGGTGCTGCAGAAAAACCTGCGCGTCGCAGCGCATGGGCATCAGGTACGGCGTAATGCCGACGATGGGGTCAATGGACGACACGCGCCGTCCGTCGGGTCGGAATCCGAACATGGTATTTTCCTCTCTCTCTTGTCCTCGGCTGTCCATCGGAATGAATGAAAAATGAATGATTTCAGCCGCAATTTTATTGTAAGGATTTTGGGCGATTTGTCAATAGGGCATCGGCGGATGATTTCGGATGTGCGCAAAAAGGCACTGCCGCGCTGCAGCAGTGCCCATTGCTTTGCCCTTTGACTGGGATTTTTACCAAGTCGCCTTCATGGCCTGTTCCACGCACTTCTGGTGATCTGCATCCACGCGGTCTGTGCCGTGTGTCTTGCTGCCGTAGAAGTGCAGGCAGAACTGCCCATCGAAGTTGTTGTCCAGAATTGTGTTTGTGCCGTGGGGTTCGGAGTAAATCGACGCGGCATACACATGCCCGTTGTACTTCACCAGCACTGCGCGGCGGCGCCAGCTGAACGTACCGCCGTTGATTTTCTTGAGAATCGCAGTATCTTCCGCCGTCAGCGGCTCGGCGTCCATGTGGTTGCCGCCGCTCTGCCGGCGCGCGGAGAAAATCAGCCCCGTGCTGACGTCCTTAATCTGGAATACAGCGCCGTTCGGGATGACGTTCTTGCCGCCATTGAACCAGTCCAGTCGCTCAGTGGTAATCTTGCCGCTGCTGGCGCTCGCCACGGCGGATTCAATCTTCTTGAGCGTCGCGCTACCTGCCACGCCGTCCGCCGTCAGACCGTATTTTTTCTGGAATGCCTTGACGGCGCTCTCGGTCGTCGAGCCGAACGAACCGTCGACATACGCCGTGTAGAAACCCAGCTTCTTCAGGTTGGTCTGCAGCGTCTTGACTGCCGTGCCGGTTGCGCCCTTGCGGAGCGAATCGTCATCGGTGCTGGTATTGCTGTCCGCGTTCTTGTAGGCGCTGTCGAGCTTTTTGAGCGTTTCGCTGCCCGCCACGCCATCCGCCGTCAGGTTATACTTCTTCTGGAACGCCTTGACCGCCGCAACCGTCGTATCGCCATAATCGCCGTCAATGGACGCGTTGTAGAAGCCGAGCTTTTTCAGCTTTGTCTGCAAGTCCTTGACCGCGCTGCCGGTTGCGCCCTTGCGGAGCGAGCCGTCGTCCTTGTCGCTGTCCGCGTTCTTGTACGCGCTGTCGAGCTTTTTGAGCGTTTCGCTGCCCGCTACGCCGTCCGCCGTCAGGTTATACTTCTTCTGGAACGCCTTGACCGCAGCAACCGTTGTATCGCCGTAGCTGCCATCGACATAGGCGTTGTAGAAGCCAAGCTTTTTCAGCTTCGTCTGCAAATCCTTGACCGCGCTGCCGGTTGCGCCTTTGCGGAGCGAGCCGTCGTCCTTGTCGCTGTCCGCGTTCTTGTACGCGCTGTCGAGCTTTTTGAGCGTTTCGCTGCCCGCTACGCCGTCCGCCGTCAGGTTATACTTCTTCTGAAACGCCTTGACCGCCGCGTATGTGCCCGAACCAAACGTGCTGTCCACCGTGCCGTCGTAATAGCCCAGCTTCTTCAGCTTCGTCTGCAAGTCCTTGACGGCGCTGCCGCTGTCGCCCATGCGGAGCGAATCATCGTTCTTGTCGCTGTCCGCGTTTTTGTACGCGCTGTCCAGCTTTTTGAGCGTTTCGCTGCCCGCCACGCCATCCGCCGTCAGGTTATACTTCTTCTGGAACGCGCGAACCGCCGCGTATGTGCCCGAACCAAACGTGCTGTCCACCGTGCCGCTGTAATAGCCCAGCTTCTTCAGCTTCGTCTGCAAGTCCTTGACGGCGCTGCCGCTGTCGCCCATGCGGAGCGAATCATCGTCCTTGTCGCTGTCCGCGTTCTTGTAGACACTGTCCAGCTTTTTGAGCGTCTCTTTGCCTGCAATGCCATCCGCCGTCAGGTTATACTTCTTCTGGAACGCCTTGACCGCCGCGACCGTCGTGTCGCCATAATCGCCATCGACATAAGCATCATAATAGCCGAGTTTTTTCAGCTTTGTCTGCAAATCCTTGACGTCGCTGCCAGTGCTCCCCTTTTCCAGCCGCGTCGCGCTGCTGGAAGAACTGGAACTGCTGGCCGTCTTGGTCACGCTGACATACGTTTTATAGACATAGCCGGTGTATTTCCCGTAAGTCACTTTATACCAGCTGCCGCTTTTGCCGAGAACCTCCAGCTTCGTTCCTTTGGGCAGGGTTTGCAGGGCATCGCTGGTCGAGGATGCTTTTTCGCGCAGAATGAGCTTGCGCGCAGTGACCGTCGCCGTATCCGCCAAGGCGGAGGAACAGCCCAGCAGCATCAGCGCCACCGCGCCGGACAGCAGTCGCCGCAGACCGGAATTCATCATAGGGAAATCACTCCTTTCCGTACAGCCTGATTTTATTACAAAATTGTTTCATTGTCAAGAGGCTTTTTCCCTGTGAATTGTAAATTCTGCGGCGTTTTCGCGGATTTTCCCCTGTTTGATTCGGCAATTATCTGCCCGTTTTCAATATCTTTTTTTTGTTTTCCCATGAACATGTTTCCGATATTTGATAAAATGTTACGTTTCTGTTGAGCGTACAGCGCCTTTTTGTGCCGATTTTCCTCTGCCGAACTGTCCGAGCGTCATTTTGCTGTTCGCCTTGATGAATCGGCGGAATTGTGATATAATGAAAATTGGTGCTTTGTCACCATTGCGATTTTGATATACTTCCTTCATTATAAGAGGAGTTTTTTCATGGCAAATCAAGCAAATCACTATGATGCAGGCAATATTCAGGTGCTGGAAGGGCTGGAAGCGGTTCGGATGCGTCCGGGCATGTATATCGGCACCACCTCGACACGCGGTCTGCATCACCTGCTCTGGGAAATTGTGGATAACGCAATTGACGAGGCGTCGAACGGCTTTGCGGATGAGGTACGCGTGACGCTGCACACGGACGGCTCCGCATCGGTGTACGACAACGGGCGCGGTATGCCTGTGGATGAGCACCCAACCATGCACGTCAGCGGCGCGGAGGTCATTTTCACCGTGCTGCACGCGGGCGGCAAGTTCAACAACGAGAATTACAGCTATTCCGGCGGTCTGCACGGCGTGGGCGCGTCGGTCGTCAACGCGCTGAGCAAGTGGCTGACCGTGGACATCTACCGCGATTTCAGCCATTATGCCATGCGCTTCACAAGCCAGTTCGACGAGAAGAAAGGCAAGGTCATCGCGGGCAAGCCGGACGCGCCCTTGGCAAAAGTCGGCAACACACGCAAGAAGGGCACACTCGTGCGTTTTCTTCCCGATGACGCGATTTTCGAGGACGTGCGCTTCAATTACGACACGGTGTTCCGCCGCCTGCAGGAGTTGGCATACCTGAACCGGGGCTTGAAAATCGTCTTTCTCGACGAGCGTGTGAGCGACCCCGCCCGCCGCGAAACGACCTTCCACTACGAGGGCGGCATCATCGACTATGTGCGGTATTTGAACGACGGCAAAACCGTCCTGCACGATCAGCCGATTTACCTCGAAGGCCAGAAGGATTCCGTCATCTGCCGCGTCGCCATCCAGTACACCGACGGCTATACCGAGAGCCTTTTTTCCTATGTCAACAACATCCCCACGGGTGAAGGCGGAACGCACGAAACAGGCTTCAAGGCGGCATTCACGAAGATGTTCAACGACTACGCCCGCCGCAACGGCTTCCTGAAGGAAAAGGACAGCAACCTGACGGGCGAGGACTTCCGCGAAGGCTTGAGCTGCGTGCTGACGACGATGGTCAAGAATCCGCAGTTCGAGGGGCAGACGAAGGGGCGTCTGGGCAACAGCGAAGTTCGCCCCGCGGTGGAGGGCATCATCACCCAGCAGCTGACGGACTGGCTGGAGAACCTCAAGAATCAGGAGATTGCCCAGCAGATTGTGCAGAAGGCGATTCGCGCCGCGCAGGTGCGTGAAGCCGCGCGCAAGACCCGCGACAACGCCCGCAAAGCGAATCAGCTTGACGCCGCGCCACTGGTCGGCAAACTCAGCGCCTGCCGCGGCAAAAAGGCGGAGGACAACGAGCTGTTCATCGTCGAGGGCGATTCCGCAGGCGGCAGCGCCAAGCAGGGGCGCGACAGCCGCTATCAGGCGATTCTCCCCCTGCGCGGCAAGCCCCTCAATGCCGAAAAGAAGCGGCTCGATCAGGTGCTGAGCAACGAGGAGTTCCGCTCGCTGATTACCGCGCTCGGCACGTCCATCGACGAGAATTTCAACCTTGCCAACCTCAAATACAACAAAGTCATCATCCTCTCCGATGCCGATCAGGACGGCGCGCACATCCGCGCCATTCTGCTCACTTTCTTCTTCCGTTACATGAAAGAGCTTGTCACCGGCGGTCACGTTTATATCGGAATGCCGCCGCTGTACAAGGTGCAAAAGGGCAGCAAGGTTCTCTATGCCTACGACGACAAGGAGCTGGCGAAGTGCATCAAGGAAGCGGGCAAAGGCTACACGCTTCAGCGCTACAAAGGCTTGGGTGAAATGAACCCCGAACAGCTCTGGGCGACGACGATGGATCCTTCCCAGCGCAAACTGATGCAGGTGACGATTGAGGACGCAGCGCTGGCTGACCGCCGCATTACCATCCTGATGGGCGACAAGGTCGAGCCGCGCCGCGACTACATCATCGAGAACGCCGACTTCAACAAGCCGGATAATTTCGAGCTGCCGGAAGGTCAGCGAGGGGAAGGAAAGTAAGTTATGGCAAAGAAAACAAGCGATAACCGCCCGATTCCCAAGGACGACCCATCGCGCATCCTGCAAACGACCGTCGAGGACGTGATGCACCAGTCCATGATTCCCTACGCGGAGCATGTCATTCTGGAACGCGCCCTGCCGCGCGTCGAGGATGGCTTAAAGCCCGTGCAGCGCCGCATTCTCTATACCATGATGGAACTGGGCACGACGCCCGACAAGCCGCACCGCAAGTGCGCCCGCATCGTCGGCGACTGCTTGGGCAAATATCACCCGCACGGCGATTCCTCCGTGTACGACGCGCTTGTGCGCATGGCGCAGGACTTCTCCATGCGCGGGCCGATGGTCGATGGGCACGGCAATTTCGGCTCCATTGACGGCGACAGCGCTGCCGCCATGCGTTACACCGAGGCGCGCATGACGCCCCTCGCGCTGGAAATGCTGCGCGACATTGAGAAGGACACCGTGCCGTTCCGCCTGAATTTCGACGACACGCTCAAAGAGCCGGACATGCTGCCCGCGCGCTTTCCGAATCTGCTCGTCAACGGCGCAAGCGGCATCGCGGTAGGGCTGGCGACGAACATTCCCCCGCACAATCTGGGCGAAAGCATCCGTGCGGCGATTGCTGTGATGGAGAATCCGGACATTCCGCTGGATGAGCTGATGAAAATCATCCCCGGCCCGGACTTCCCCACCGGCGGCGTGCTGGTGAAAAACGAGGAAATCCGCAGAGGCTATGAGACCGGACGCTCGAAGCTGTCCCTGCGCGCGCGCGTGCATGTGGAGGACGGCGTGAACGGGCGCAAGCTGCTTGTCATCACGGAAATCCCCTACATGGTCAACAAAGCCGCGATGCTGGAGAAGATTTTGAAGCTGTCGGAAGAAAAAAAAGGGCAGCTGCAAAACATCTACGACATCCGCGATGAATCCGACCGCGAGGGAATGCGCGCCGTCATCGAGCTGAAGAAGGACGCCGACCCGGACAAGGTGCTGAAAGTGCTCTACAAGTATTCGGACTTGCAGGTCACCTTCGGCGTGAACATGGTCGCCATCGCCGAGGGCAAGCCCGTGCAGATGGGGCTGAAAACGATGCTGGGGCACTTCATCCGCCATCAGAAGAACGTCATCACCCGCCGCACGGAGTACGACCTGAAGCAGGCGAAAGCCCGCGCGCACATTTTGCAGGGCCTCATGATTGCGGTGGACAACCTCGATGAGGTCATCGCGCTGATTCGCTCCTCGAAAAACCCGAAGGAAGCGAAAACCCGCCTGATGGAGCGCTTCGAGCTGTCCGACGCGCAGGCACAGGCAATCTTGGACATGCGCCTGCAGCGGCTGACGAATCTGGAAATCATCGCCCTGCGCAAGGAGTACGAGGACATTCTGAAACTCATCGACCGCTTGGAGGGCATCCTGCACAGCGAGAAAAAGCTGCTGGCGGTCATCCGCAAGGAATTGCAGGAGATTGCCGAGGAATTCGCCGACGAGCGCCGCACAACCATCGAAAAAGCGGACGAATCCCCGCTGGAAGTTGAGGAAGAGACCGCCGCGCCGGAAGAGGTCATCGTGGCGTTCACGGGCGCGGGGCAATTGAAGCGCATGAATCCCGCGCTCTACAAGAAAACGCCGCTCCCGACCCGCGCGGAGGACGACAAGGAGTTCGCCGACTTCCTGTTCATGGCCAAAACAGACGAGACGCTGCTCATCTTCACCGACCACGGCAACTGCTATCCCCTGCCCGTTGCGTCGCTGAATGAAGTCAAGCCCAAGGATCGCGGGCAGCTGCTTTCAGGCGTGCTGGCCGGGCTGGAGGACGACGAGAAGGCGCTGTGGATGACGTGCATCCGCATGGCGGACGTCGGGCATCTGCCGGACATTCTCTTCATCACCCGGCAGGGCATGGTGAAACGCACCGCCGCTGCGGATTACGACGTGCGCAGCAAGAAATTCGCCGCCGTGAACGTGAAGGACGGCGATCGTCTGCTGACAATTCTCCCCGCCGCCAGTCGCGACGACCTGCTGTTGTTCACCCGCAGCGGTCTGTGCATCCGCTTCTCGCTCGACAGCGTGCCGGTGCAGGGGCGCGTCGCCGCCGGGGTGCGCTGTATGCAGGTGGAGGACGGCGACGAGGTCATCTGGTGCGGGCAGCTGCAAGACAGCGACCAAATCGTGCTGCTGACCGACCGTGGCTACGCCAAACGCCTGCTCTCCGTCGATTTCGAGAAGCAGAACCGCAACGGCAAGGGCGTGAAGTCGTTCTATTTCAACAAGAATGGCAGCAACGGCAAACAGCTTGCGGGCGTGGTGCGGTTGGAGAAGGACGATCACCTGATTCGCGTGCAGCAGGCGAAATCCCCCGCGACGCTGGTGGAGCGCGACGCGGTGCGCCTGCAAGGCAAGCAGGATCGCGGAATGCCGCTGGTTATCGCGGTGATGGACGACGTGGTGACGGGGGCGAAGCTGTTGGAATAACAGCACCCGCATGGCGCCGAAAAAAGGGTCAAGGGGCAATGCCCCTTGCGGGGTTAAGGGGCGGCGCCCCTTATGGGGCTTGGGGCAACGCCCCAACTGTTTCTCGTCAAAACTACTCAAAAGGAACAGCCAACAAGGCGCAGGCAGCGAAGCGCCCCTGCCAGTAACTAAAAAACCGTCCAATAAAATCAAGTAACAACCGGAGGGCAACCCCGAAGGAGTCCAGAGGGCGATCGCAGACTTCGTCTGTTTTTATGCCCTCTGGAACTCGCGGAAGTTACCACTATGGAAATGAAGTCAACTATGCCTATCCGCATAAGCATCCAACTGCTTCATAGTTGGCTTTTCCCCTTGCAACAAGCGCCAAAACGTGATATGATGAGGACGAATGACGGAGGTGAACGCGTATGAATTCGCGCAACTCTTTTTCCTCGCTGACCATTACGCAGCTGGTGATTCACCTCACCGGCGCCCTGCTGGAACTCTACGCCGATGACACGCAGGAAATCCAAGTCATGGCATCCGGCGACGACCACGATATGAAGGCGGTTTCGCTCGCCCAGAACGGCGATACGCTGACGCTGGAGCAGTCCGCCGCCGCACTCTCGCCCTTGCCGCTCAGCGCCCGCTGGCTGCAAGTGACCGTCCGCATTCCGCGCACGTGGAAGGGACGGGTCGAGATTCGCACGACGTCCGGCAGCGTGCATGTCCGCGGTTTGCAGGTCAGTGACCTGTCCGTGGAGTCGCTCTCCGGCTTCGTGATGCTCTCCGACTTGAGCAGCCTGAGCCTGAAGGTCAAGAACGGCAGCGGCGACATTGCCGGCAGCGACCTCTCCGGTCAGGATTGCAGCCTGTTCACAACGACGGGGATGCTCTGTCTGGAGCGCCTTGCGTTTCTGAACATCTCGCTGTCCTCGGTCAGCCGGGGCGCAATGCTCTCTTTTGCGGAGATGTTTTCCACCTTCAAGGGCGGTTCGGTCGCAGGCGGCATCAGTCTGGAGATTCCCGGCGCGCAGTGTGACGCCATTCTTCGCTCGGTGTCCGGGCGGCTGCTGACGGACGGCGTATCCATCGTCGATGGCGCACCGTCTGTCCGCGTGACGACGGCTTCGGGCAACCTGACCATCCGGCGGATTTCCCCGGAGAAACTGACAGAAAACGAATAACTAGGAGGACGATTTTTATGGCACGACAGAACTTTGGCTTCGGCGGCGGCGCGAACATGCAGCAGCTCATGCGTCAGGCGCAGAAGATGCAGCAGGCGATGACGGACGCGCAGGAAAAGCTGGATGCGCAGGAGTACGAAGCGCAGTCCGGCGGCGGCGTGGTAAGCGTGAAGGTAAACGGCAAGCGCGAGCTGCTGTCCCTGACGATTGACCCCAAGGTCGTTGACCCGGACGACGTGGAAATGCTGCAGGACCTTGTGATGGCGGCGGTGAACGAAGCGCTGCGCAAGGGTGAAGCAAACCGCGAAGAGACGATGAACAAGATGGCGCCCGGCATGGGCGGCATGGGCGGTCTGTTCTAATGCCCGGACAAATCGAACCGATTGAGCGGATGGTGTCGGAGCTGTCTCGGCTGCCCGGCATCGGTCACAAGACGGCGGCGCGGCTGGCGTACCATATCGTCGGGATGCCGCTGGAGGATGTTCACGCGCTGGCGGCGGCACTATGGCAGGGGCGCAAGGCAATTCGCTACTGCGACGTGTGCGGCAATTTTTCCTCCGCTGAAAAGTGCGCCGTGTGTGCGGATGAAAACCGCCATAACGGGCAAATCTGTGTCGTGCGCGACCCGCGCGATGTGGCCGCCATGGAGCGGATGCACGATTACCACGGGCTGTACCACGTCCTGCACGGCACGCTGTCGCCGATGGACGGCATCGGGCCGGATGATATTCACATCAAGGAACTGATGACGCGCCTGCAGACCGAGCCGGTAAGCGAAGTGATTCTGGCGACGAACCCCGACATCGAGGGCGAAGCAACCGCAACCTACATTGCGCGGCTCATTAAGCCCATGGGCATCAAGTGCACCCGCATTGCCCACGGCGTCCCCGTCGGCAGCGACCTTGAATACGCCGACGAAGTGACGCTCTCGAAGGCGATGGAGGGACGAAGGGAGCTGTGAGGGGAACCACCAGAGGCTCTGCCTCTGGACTCCGCAAGGGACTTCGTCCCTTGACCCTTTC
>OGYN01003224.1_pt1 | contig 11264 bp, 9 predicted proteins | sample 1576551 | NCBI WGS metagenome assembly OGYN01 (sample SAMEA3541589, study PRJEB24748) | human gut metagenome | biome: human gut; feature: human-associated habitat; material: faeces | place: China | collected 2012 | reverse complement strand
TAAAGCGGTACGCGAGCTGGGTTCAGAACGTCGTGAGACAGTTCGGTCCCTATCCTCCGTGGGCGCAGGAGAATCGATGGAGGCTGCCCCCAGTACGAGAGGACCGGGGTGGACGCACCTCCGGTGAACCGGTTGTCGACCAACGGCACGGCCGGGTAGCCGCGTGCGGCGCGGATAACCGCTGAAGGCATCTAAGCGGGAAGCCGTTCCAGGGATTAGTTCTCCTTCCGGTAAGGGCCCAGGTAGACTACCTGGTCGATAGACGGCAGGTGCAAGGACGGCGACGTCCTCAGCCGAGCCGCACTAATCGCCCGAGCTCTTCCGGAACCGCACCTCGCGGCCCGCGGGACCCAGCGCTCATGCGCGGTCCGGGCACGAGGATGCCCCCGAGTCACCTTTCCTATGCGCCATGCGGCCCCCAGGGCACGTAGATGAGACCCAGGACACCGTAACGGTGGGCGCCGCCCACCGGTCAGCGGCCAGAGCATGGGGGGCACGCCCGGTCCCGTTCCGAACCCGGAAGCTAAGCCCCATCGCGCCGAGAGTACTGCGGGGCCAGCCCGTGGGAGGCCAGGGCGCCGCTGACCGGTGGACGGCACCGAGCCGTACGCTTGACTTGAAGAAGGGGGAGGCATCGCGGCCTCCCCCTTTTTTGCGTTTACGGGGCGTAAATGACTCAATTACACCAGACGATCTTGTTGTTTTCGGTATTGAGCCTTTATTTAAAGAAAATAAATCGTATAACAAGGGCAACTACTATGGCCGCAATGGTCAAAAGCAGAATTGTCAGCTGATGCTGCTTGCGTCGTTTACTTGACGAAACGAAGATTGACTTTCCCTGTTTTGGCGTTTCGAGATAGCGAGCCGAATGCGTCAAGGTTTGCTTGGGTCGAGGCCCTCTTTGTTGATGGACGGCGGATGCTTTCATCGGCTCATCACTAGCTACGCTGTTTTTAGATAATGGTGCGTCTTTCAGATATACAGGGTCTCCCGAGGCGACGCCCATATGTTTGCGCCCCGTTTGTGCTTCTTCGAGTGTTTGATATCGGTTTCTTGTCACATATTTGGGCTCTGGATCATTGATGGGCTCTTGCGAGATGTGGGGGCGATGGAATCGAATCGGTTGCGGGCTGGATGCTTCGTCCTGCTCCGGCATAAACGTGTTGTCCTGTTTTTGATCGTCCATGATGCCCTTTAGCTCGTTACCAACAACGTGTACGCGCTCATTGTAAGCCCCTTGTTATTTGTAGCTGCGAACATACTTGTTATTTAAGCTCTGGTTCAAAGAACTTTAACCTTACTAAAACCTGAGTCATACACACTTAGATATGCTTATAGTACTGGACTCAAAAAACTTTATAGTCGATGTATATATGGGCACTGGGTGGGCATATATAAGAGCGTCAAAAGAAGTCCCAGTCACTTAGAAGATGGCTCGGCAGTCCTTAAAAGGAGTGGTAAACATGGCAAGCATGGTTCCTTATCGTTCGGTTTTTGGCGTTCGTCCTTCTGCTAGCTCGCTGTTCGATCTGTTTGATGATATGACCGACCTTGCAAACAACTCGATTGCCTCCAAGGCGTTCCCCGTTGACGTTGAGGACAAGGGTGATGGCTACGAGGTCAAGGCGTATCTGACCGGTGTCGCCAAGGATGACATCGACGTTGAGCTCAATGAGGGTCGCCTGTCGATTAGCGTGAACGTTGTGGAGGACGAGGAGAACGAGGGCAAGAACTTCCTGCAGAAGGAGTTCAGCTCGTACAGCGCAACTCGTGGCGTGTATCTAAAGGACGCTTCGAGCGAGGGCCTCTCGGCTAAGTACGCTGACGGCATCCTGACCGTTACGGTTCCCAAGATCGTCGAGAAGAAGAACGTTACGAAGATCTCCATCGACTAACGATGGCTCTGCTTCAATCGAGAGTATGAGTTAAGGGGGGCTGGGAAGTGATTCCCAGCCCCCCTTTGTTGTCTTGAGGGGCTATTGAATGGTTGTCGGTTGATACTGGCTTGCAGGGCGTATCGAGAGCTTCCGTGGCCCTTGAAGACGGGTGGCAGAACTGCCGAGTTCATCATCGAGACTTGCATCAAGCGCGTTGGCATAGCTTTTGACGGTAAGGCTTGGACGATTATTGTCCTGGCTGATGTGCATGGCGATGAGTTGTTCGGTGCGATCGGTAACAAGTTCGCGCGCGGCTTCGGCGGCCTGGTTGTTGGAGAGGTGCCCCTTTGTGGACAGGATGCGCTCCTGAAGAAAGCGGGGGTACGCTCCTTCGCGCAACATAGTTACATCGTGGTTACTTTCGAGCGCGAGAACTCGACAGTCTTTGAGGATGCCTATGGCCTTGCTCGATAACTCTCCGGTGTCGGTGGCAAACCCAATGGAATCATCGAGAGCATTAAATCGATAGCCGACAGGATTGATGACATCGTGCGATGTTGAGTAGGTTTGCACGTGGATGCCGGCAATGGGGAGCGTGACGCCGGGGTCAAATTCCTCTACGGGCAGGTGCGCGAGGTTTTCTTTGCATGAAAGGGTATCCCTGCTGGCAAAGAGGGGACCATGCCAGTGCTTGCACCATACATCGAGCCCCTTGATATGGTCACCATGCTCATGGGTGATTACTAGAGCGGCGACGTCGTCTGCCGAGAGGCCAAGCTCCGCCATGCGTTTAAGTGTCTCGCGGCGGGACAGGCCGTTGTCGATCATGATGAGCCCCTGAGGCCCCTCGACGAGTGCGCAGTTGCCTTTTGAGCCGCTGCTGAGGATATGAAGGTGCAGGCGAGACATAAGATTCCAAAGGATACAATGGGTGCGGACGAATAGAGGAGGAAGCGAATGCCAACGGTATCTCAGCACTATGGACATCATGCCGCGCCGAGGACGGATAAGAGCGCCCTGGCAACGCGGCAGGCCGCTGCCCCCGTAGTGCTCATGGTATCAGGCGGTGCGGACTCGACGGCGCTGCTCCTTATGGCTTGCACATCAAAGCTGGATATCCAGGACGGGCGCGGCGTCGCTCCCATTGCGCGCGAGCGATTGCACGTGCTGCATGTAAACCATCATCTGCGCGGGGAGGCATCCGATGGCGACGAGGCCTTTGTACGTGACCTGTGCGCGCAATACGGCTTGCCACTGTGTGTTGAGCATGCCTATTTTGATGATGAATCGGGCAATATCGAGGCTGCGGCTCGCGAGGTGCGCTATGCCGCGGCACGGAGATATGTTCGCGAACTTTGTGCCGAATCGGGCGCACCGCGGACGGCGGCTCGTATCTGTACCGCGCATACTTCGTCGGACCGCGCGGAAACATTTTTGATGAATGCCATTAAAGGGTCGGGTCCCGCGGGTCTATCGAGCATTCCGCGCCGTCGGAACATTGTGGTTCGCCCCTTGCTCGACCTCACGCACGATGAACTCGTGAGCTATCTGCAGGTGCACGGTCAGCCATGGCGGGAAGATGAAAGCAACGAGGACGTTTCGTACCTGCGCAACTATGTACGCCATCGGGTGATGCCGGTGGTGGCACAGCGCAACGCGAGCGTCTGTAAGACGATTGGCGCCGCTTGCGAAATTCTGGGCGACGAAGACGCCTTTCTTTCCCAGCTTTCGGCACAGGCGTTTCGAAGCTGCCTGCGCAAGGAAGCGGCGGGCGCACTTGTGCTCGATGCGCGCCGTCTTGCCGCCGCTGAGGTTGTGATTGCACGGCGTATCGTGCGATTGGCGATTAAGCGCATCGATCCCGACGCGCGACCGGAGATGCGGCACGTGGAGCGCGTGCTCGCCTGCGTCGCTGCGGGCTCGGGCTCGGTTACGCTTCCTGCGGGAATTGATGCCCGTGTGGAGTTTGGCACGCTGGCGTTCAAGGCCCCGGCGGCGCGCGAGGGTTTAGTGGCCGATTGGATCTCCGTTCCCGGTCGTCTGCCGCTGGGGGCGGGGCATATGCTGACAGCGGAGCCGATGGCTGTGGAGCCGGGGTGCGATATCGTGCACCGTGCCCGCGAGCTTGCTGCTGCCGGAAAGGTTGCGGCCTTGGTGGATGCGGCGGCCCTGGGGTTTGCCGACCGCGATAGCGAGCGGATGTTAGCCGGCTCGCGCGGGGAGATTCCCACCGAGGCACGATCGGCGCGCCTGTGGGTGGATAGCCCTGTGCCGGGAGACGTGATGTGCCCGTTGGGGATGAACGGCCGAAGCAAGAAAGTGTCAGACCTGTTAAACGAGGCGCGCATTCCTGTTTCAGACCGCTCTGGCGTACCCGTGGTAAGAACGGCTCCGGGAGGTGCCGTAGTATGGGTCGCGGGCGTTCGCGCGGACGAGCGTTTTAAATGCACGGCCGCAACGCGCGTGGCATATCTGCTTCGTGTGGTCGATGCGGAATAGCGCTTCGCGCCAGCTATTCTGTGCGACGTTGACGGTATTCCCGCGCTGATGGCGCACGTGCTGGTAAATAGACCCCGTGCGCTGCTAGAATGTGTAGTTCGCGTCCATGCGGCGGTGCGTGGGCGATAAGCACAAGAAAGGGTTGTCATGGCTTCTCAACATCCGGATATCGAGAAGGTTCTGTTTACGCAGGAGGATATCGACGGTATCGTCTCTCGCCTAGGCGAGCAGATTACTCGCGACTACGCGGGTAAGGATCTGGTGCTGATTGCGGTCCTGCGCGGCGCCGTGGTCTTTATGGGCGACCTGATGCGCAAGATCGAGCTGCCGACCAACATCGATTTCATGGCTGTTTCGAGCTATGGCGACGGTGTGAAGTCCTCGGGCATCGTGCGTATCATTAAGGACCTGGATATCGACATCCGCGGTCGCGACGTGCTGATCGTTGAGGACATTCTGGACTCGGGCCTGACGCTCAAGTATCTGATGAAGAACCTCGAGAGCCGCAAGCCCGCCTCGCTGGAGGTTGCCGCCTTCCTGTGGAAGGACGTTGAGGACCGTACCTCGGCCGTCACGCCCAAGTATGTTGGAACCCATTGCCCCGATGCCTTTGTGGTGGGCTACGGCCTCGACTATGCCGAGCGCTATCGTAACCTTCCGTATCTGGGCATTTTGAAACCGGAGGTTTATTCGTAAGATGCCCGACGACCGTAACGATAACAATTCCCAGACTCCCCGGGAGCCTAAGATCCCGGGGATGCCCGGAGGCAAGAAGCCCACGCGTACGGGCTGGCTGTATTTTATTTTGGCTTGCGCGCTTCTGGGCTACGCCTTCTTTAACATGGGCTCCGGCTTTGCCAATTCCAGCAATACCGTAAAGCTCGCGACGAGCGAGATGGTCAACGCCATTAAGCAGGATCGCGTCGAAGATTTGACCTATACGGTTCAAGACGGAAGCGTGGCGGGTCATTACTGGAAGACGAAAAAGGACAAGGGTGACACGAGCGAGCTCAAGAGCTTCTCCTCGACCTATGTCGGCTCCGATTCGCTTGCCGAGCTTATGGCGGAGCACCCCGATACCAAGTACATCGTCAACACCAATGACCCCGATTTTTGGGGCGACTTGGCGATGAGCGTGCTTCCGACGATCGCCCTGATCGCCATCATGTTCTACTTTATGCGCCAGATGATGGGTGCCAACAACAGGAACATGCAGTTTGGCAAGACCAACGCCAAGACCAACGAGGCAACGCGCCCCAAGGTCAAGTTTGAGGATGTTGCCGGTGTGGACGAGGCAGTCGAGGAGCTCGAGGAGATTCGCGACTTTTTGAGCGATCCGGACCGCTATCGCAAGCTGGGTGCCAAGATTCCGCGCGGCGTGCTGCTGGTTGGCCCTCCGGGTACCGGTAAAACCCTGCTGGCCAAGGCCGTTGCCGGCGAGGCGGGCGTGCCGTTCTTTAGCATCTCGGGTTCCGACTTTGTCGAGATGTTCGTGGGTGTCGGCGCCAGCCGCGTGCGCGACCTTTTTAAGGAGGCCAAGTCTCAGGCTCCGTCAATCATCTTTATCGACGAGATCGATGCCGTGGGACGTCAGCGCGGAGCTGGCTTGGGCGGCGGTCACGACGAGCGCGAGCAGACGCTCAACCAGCTGCTGGTCGAGATGGACGGCTTTGAGGAAAGCGAGTCGGTCATCCTGATCGCCGCGACCAACCGCCCCGATATTCTGGACCCGGCATTGCTGCGCCCCGGCCGTTTTGACCGTCAGGTTACGGTCGACCGTCCGGACGTGAAGGGCCGCGAGCAGATCTTGCGCGTGCATGCTGAGAACAAGCCGATGGACGAGGACGTTAAGTTTGAGAAGCTCGCCCAGATGACCGTTGGCTTTACTGGTGCCGATTTGGCGAACCTGCTCAACGAGTCTGCGCTGCTGGCCGCTCGCCGTCATCGTTCTGTGATCTCGATGGACGAGGTCGAGGAGTCGATGGAGCGCGTGATTGCCGGACCGCAACGCAAGGGTCGCGTGATGACCGAAGTCGAGCGCACCACGATTGCCTACCATGAGAGCGGTCACGCTTTGGTGGGCCACATCCTGGAGCACTCCGATCCGGTTCATAAGATCTCGATCGTCAGCCGCGGTCAGGCCCTGGGCTACACACTGCAGCTTCCGCAGGAGGACCACTTCCTCAAGACCAAGAACGAGATGCTCGACGAGCTCGCCGTGTTCTTGGGCGGTCGCGTTGCCGAGGAGCTCATGTGCGACGACATCACGTCGGGCGCGAGCAACGATCTGGAGCGCGCGACCAAGATGGCGCGCGAGATGGTCACGCGCTTGGGCATGAGCGAGGAGCTGGGCACGCAGGTCTTTGGCGAGGCGCAACATCAGGTGTTCCTGGGTCGCGACTACGCCGATCACCAGGATTACTCCGAGGAGACGGCGCGCCGCATCGATATCGAGGTTCAGCGCATCATGCGCGAAGCCCATCGCCGTGCGGTCGAGATTTTGGATGCCCGTCGCGATCAGCTCGATCTGATGGCGAAGGTGCTGCTTGAGCGCGAGACCGTCGAAGGCGACGCCGTGAACGCCCTGCTCGACAATGAGTGGGATGCCTACCTTGAGCGCGAGGGCGATATCCTGGCGGCCAAGGAGGAGCGCAATGCCAAGGCGGCCGGCATGCCGACCAAGAAGCGCTTGCCTCGCATGAGCGAGGAGGAGCTGGCGGCTGATGCCGCGGCCTTTGCGCAGGCGGCCATGCAGGAGGATGCCGAAGCCGCATCCGATGATGCCGGTGATGGCAATGCTGCCAACGCTGACGGCAACACCGACGCCGACAAATAGTTCTTGTAGCGAAAGCCTCTGCAGGGAAACCTGTGGAGGCTTTTCTTTTGAGCGATATGTTGATTGGGGACAGACTTAAATGAGCGTTTTCACGCATTTAAGTCTGTCCCCAATCAACATTGCTGCGGCACTTTGCTCAGCTAAAGCGTACAATAGCGCCTATGCGAAAGGGGAACAGATGATCAACGAAACTATGTATGCTCGCGGTGCGGAAAGCTCCATCATCCGTGAGATCTTTAGCTATGGCCTTGAGCGCAAGGCACAGATTGGTGCGGAGAACGTATTCGATTTTTCGCTGGGTAACCCGAGCGTTCCGGCACCTGCCGCCGTGGCTGAGTCCATTAAGAAGGCATTGGAGCTGCCGAGCGACCAGCTGCATGGATACACGCCTGCGCCGGGTCTGCCGCAATGTCGAGCGGCCGTCGCCGACTCGCTCAACCGTCGCTTTGGCACGAACTATGAGGGCAAAGACGTCTTTATGACGGTGGGTGCCGCGGCTTCGCTCACCTGCACGCTCAACGCCGTTACGAACCCGGGCGACGAGGTTATTGTTATCGCCCCATACTTTCCGGAGTATCGCGTTTGGATTGAGAAGGCCGGCTGTACGTGTGTTGAGGCGCTCGCCGATGAAGATTCGTTCCAGCTGAGCGTGGATAACGTGCTCAAGGCGATTACCGACAAGACCGCTGCCGTCATTATCGACTCACCCAACAATCCGACCGGTGCCGTATATACACGCGACACGCTGACGCGACTGGCCAATGTTCTGCGCGAGGCCAACGCTCAGCGCGATCCCGAGAATCCGATTATGCTCATCTCTGATGAGCCGTACCGCGAGATCGTGTACGGTGCCGAGGTGGCTTGGGTGCCCTCGATCTACGAGAACACCGTGGTGTGCTACTCGTATTCTAAGTCGCTGTCGCTGCCTGGTGAGCGCGTGGGCTGGATTTTGGTCCCCAATACGAATCCTCAGGCAGCTCGTCTAATGCCCGCCGTTGCCGGTGCCGCCCGTACGCTGGGCTTCGTGTGCGCTCCGGCGCTCTTCCAGCGCGTGATTATTGATTGCATCGATGAGCCGAGTGACGTTGAGGCCTATGCGCGCAACCGCATCGCGCTTACCGATGCACTGGCGGAGTACGGCTACACCTATGTTGAGCCGGATGGTGCATTCTACCTGTGGGTGAAGGCGCTGGAGCCCGATGCGAACGCTTTCTGCGAGCGCGCGAAGAAGTATGAGCTGCTCGCGGTGCCTTCGGATAGCTTTGGCATGCCGGGCTGGTTCCGCCTGGGCTACTGCGTGAGCTATGAGACAATCGTCAACTCTCTGCCTGCCTGGAAGCAACTGGCCGACGAATATCCGTCGAAAGTAAAGCGCTCTGCTTACAATGTTTTACGTGAAACGGGGTTTGGTGCTAAGCCAGACCCCGTTGTCTATGCCGTTGTGTGATTGGGATGAAGCAGTTTTACGACTGCCGAAAGCTATGCGTACAATGAATATACGCGACGGCCATGCTGGACAAGGAGACCCGATGCCCTACCTTCTTTCTTGTGATATTCATACTCATACGATGTTCTCTGCGCATGCGTACTCAACCATCGAGGAGAACATCTATTGGGCGGCAGAGCGTGGTCTGCAGGTGCTCGGATCTGCCGACCATCTGAGCTCTATGGTTACAGCCTGCCCCAATGACCTGCGCAGTTACCAGTTCTTTATCAACCAGGATATCTGGCCGCGCATTTGGAGCGGCGTGCTGGTGCTGCGTGGTGCCGAGGCTGATATCGTTTCGCTGGACGGAAGCCTGTTTGGCGAGGATACTCCTGTCACGCTCGATATCGCCGGCGATTCGTATAGTCGTGAGCATTCGCTGTTCGATTTGGTGGCGCGCAATTTGGATTATTTGGTGGCAAGCGTGCATAATCCGCAGATTGCCGAAGGCGCGACGCTCGCCCAGACGACCGAGATGTATATCAATGCTCTGGAGCACCCCAAAGTGTTTATGCTGGGCCACACGGGTCGCGCCGGTGTTCCCTTTGATATCGATGAGGTGCTGTTGGCGGCCAAGGCCAAGCACAAGATCATCGAGATCAACAACCATAGTCTTGAACACGGTGTCGACACTGAGCATTGGGCCGTATGCCGCAAGATCGCCGAGCGCTGCGCCGAGCTGGGCGTGGGTATTGGCGTGTCGACCGATGCCCACATTGGCATGGCCATTGGCAAACTCGATCACGCCCGCAAGATGCTCGATGAGATTCACTTCCCGCTGGATTTGATCGTGACGCGCGACCGCGAGACGCTGCTGCGCGAGATGGCGGCAGCCGGCGTGTGCGACCTGCGCAAGGGGATGTAACGAGACTCATATGCCCAACGAAAGGGGGCGGTTCAAACGGGCCGCCCCCTTCTTGTCCCAAAAATCTACCGGTGTTGGTTAGCGGCGCTCGAGGACCGCGACGGTCTCGGTGTGGTCGGTATGGGGGAACATGTCGACGGGCGTGATCTTGAGCAGGCGATAGCCTCCGTCGAGAAGCTGGTGCAGGTCGCGCTCTTGGGTCACGGGGTTGCAGCTGATATAGGTGATGCGGCGCGGCTTGAGTGCGCAGGCGGCTTCGAGGAACTCGGGGGTGGAGCCGGCGCGCGGCGGGTCGATGGAAAGGACATCGATCCGCTCGTTGTTGTCGGCGGCATCTAGGATGTAGTCGGTGGCGTCGTCGGCCATAAACCAAGTGCTGCGGGTGAGGCCGTTGAGCTCGGCATTGCGACGTGCGTCGGCAATGCCCGCCGGGTTGCGCTCCACGCCGAGCAGCATAATGCCGACACCTCTGTCCTGGGCATCCTTCGCGGCGCACAGACCGATGGTGCCGCTGCCGCAGTAAGCGTCCATAAGAATGTCACCCTGCTGCAGGTCCATGCCGTCAATGGCAAGTCGATAGAGCAGCTCGGTTTGCTGCGGATTGGTCTGATAGAACGCGGTAGGGGAGATGTCGAATTCACAACCGAGCAGCTGGTCGCGCATGCATTCGGCGCCATACACGATGCGAGTTTCCTCGCCGAGGATGGCGTTGCCGGGGCGTCCGTTGATGTTTTGGGCGACGGTGACGATGTGCGGATTGAGTGCGGCGACAGCCTCAAAGAACTCCTGCGCATGCGGCAGGTCGCGCTGAGCGGTCACGAGGGTGACCATAATCTGGTCGGTGCGCCAGCCGCAGCGAACGACGGCATAGCGAAGCAGCCCCAGATGCTTGTCTTCGTTAAAGGCGGGAATATGCAGACGTTCGGCCTCGCGAGCGATGCCGTTGAGAATCTGACGAGTGCCCGGCGCCTCGACAGGGCATTCAGGAACAGCAACGATCCTGTGCGTCCCACGTTCAAAAAAGCCGCAGCGGACAGCGCCCTCTTTGCCGGGAGCAAACGGAGTGGCAGCCTTATGACGAAAACCACGCGGCGCAGGATACTTGCCCGGGTCGCCCAGGGTAACACCCATACCGCGAATGGGATCAACGGCAACACCCTCGCGCTCACAGAGCTCAGCAAACAGCTCCTCCATAGCAGCCTGCTTGGCCGCCAACTGCTTCTTATAAGGACGATTGAGCGCCGTGCACCCACCGCAAGCTTTCATGATCGAACAGGGAGACTTGGGGTCCACAACCTTACGCGCAGACGAAACCCGATCTTTATGCGAGCGCTTGGAGCGAGTATGAAATGCCTTATCCTCGTTCCGACGAGAGCCGGGATGCTTGGCCTTAGCCTTGCCCTTCGCATCCTGAGACGACTTGGATTTCTTAGAAGGTTTTTTCTCCTCCGACCCTTCAGTCGCTTCGATCAAAGCACGACGAGCCCTACGCTCCGCACGAGATTCTGCCATCAATAACTCCACTAATTCATGAATTAAAGCTGCAAGTATTGTACCGTGCCAAGCCAGCAGACGATATACAAGCGGTTTATTCGTGTCAGTGATAAGCCCAACGACGGTTGCCCGCCGCGTGAGGGGTGTGGGGGTTAAGTTTATCGCGAGTTCCGCACGAACAGGAGGCCACTTAATGTGGCCTCCGTC
>OGYN01003221.1_pt1 | contig 11270 bp, 6 predicted proteins | sample 1576551 | NCBI WGS metagenome assembly OGYN01 (sample SAMEA3541589, study PRJEB24748) | human gut metagenome | biome: human gut; feature: human-associated habitat; material: faeces | place: China | collected 2012 | reverse complement strand
GTTTGGAAAAGAAAACATCACCGGGAACAGCCTGATATGTCCGGTTATCAATAGAAAAACTCCCTTCCCCTTCTGTTACAAAAGTAATGTCATAATAAGTCAACGTGTGTACGGCGCTTTCAGCCAGGAACCTCTTTACATATTTCAGTTCTACCACATCTATCAGAAGTTCACTTCCATACTTATTCTTATAGACCGCCGCCCTGCGGCCCCTGCTGGCCGCAGTGGATGCCGCCGCACCGCTGGAATGGTTCGCGGCGCTGGGCCTGTACACCCGCACCGATGAGGCCGGGCGGGTGTACCCCTACTCCAACCAGGCCGCAGACGTGCTGGCCCTGCTGGAAGGCCACCTTGCCCGGCTGGGCGTGGAGGTGCGTACCGGCTGCACTGTGCAGACCCTGAGCCAGAACCGCAGCGGCTACACCATCCTGTGCGAGGATGCCGAGGGTCAGGACCAGACCCTGCGGGCCGATGCCGTCATCTGCGCCATGGGCGGCAATGCCGGGCCGCAGTTCGGCACCGACGGCTTCGGCACCCGATTCGCCGCCCAGTGCGGCGGAAAGCTGGAGCCGCTGTACCCCTGCCTGACCGCCCTGCAGACAGCAAAGCCCAACCGATCTCTGGCCGGCATCCGGGCCAAAGCCGCCGCCACCCTGCTGGACCTCGACCGCCACTGCACCGTGGCTGTGGAAAACGGCGAGGTGCAGTTCACGGACTACGGGCTTTCGGGCATCTGCATCATGCAGTTGTCCGGCCATCTGGCCCCGGGGCGGGGGCCAAAGCGCCCGGCCGTTGAGCTGGACCTCTTCCCCATGCTGGACGAGACTGCCCTGACCGCCCTGTTTGCGGCCCGGGTGCCCCTGCTGCCGGGCAAGGCACCTGCGGATTTCTGGACAGGTCTGCTCAATCCCAAGCTGGGCCGCGCCCTGTGGGCAGCGGCAAAGCTGCCTGAAAAACCGGTGGACACCCTGCCGGATGCCGCCTGGCAGGTGTTGGCCAACGCGGCCAAGCACTGGCTGTTCGAGGGTCTGACCCCCTGCGGCTGGAAGCAGGTAGATATGCTCCCCCGCCATCCGGCACAGCTTTACGAGGCCATCGCTTATTTCATATTCTTCCTGATCATGATTTTCTTGTATAAGAATTATAGCAAGAAATTACATCGTGGTTTCTTCTTCGGCCTCTGTCTCACAGAGATATTCGTATTCCGCTTCTTCGTGGAATTCCTGAAAGAGAACCAGGTAGATTTCGAGAATAGCATGTCACTGAATATGGGACAATGGCTCAGCGTTCCGTTCGTGATTATAGGCGTGTACTTCATGTTCTTCTACGGAAAGAAGAAAGCATAGAAATAGAATGAATGAGGATGTACAATTCTTATTTTGATACATCCTCATTCATTCTATCGATGCTGCCATTTACTCTTTGAAGCGTGTTCCCGCTTCAGAATATCACTCAAAGGCACCTCAAATATCTTAGCCTCAACCCATGCCACAAAGTCGAACTTACGCAGAATCTGAGTTTCATATTTATCTGCATACAAGGCATGGACTTCTTCCGCCATACTTTCCCATATCTCCGCACGCTTTTTCCGATTCGTATCAGCGAAAGAATAATTCAGGAACTTAAGCAAAAAGGATTCCACCTTCAGATTATATCCCTTGTTTTTGGACATTTCCCGCTTGATAGAGCGAATTTCAGACTGAATATAGTCTACATCCCCCAATTCATAATGAATCATCACATTCACGATCCTAATGGTACGAAACAACGGAAGAGAATATAAATGACCTCTACCGATAGTCGCACTCAGCCGTTTCCGGGCTTTCCTGTACTCCCCATTTCCTAAATGGATCAGAGCAATATACAATGACATTTCCGCCTGTTGTTGCTCCTTCAGCAGTAGCATCTTATCAATCAACGAGGTTTGATGTTCAGCAATCCATATTCCTGCTTTATCGAAATCACCTGCATCAATAAACGAAAACAACCGGTAGATAAAGATCACATACATAACATTCAGCTGGAAACTGGATGATGGCGAAGACAACTTCGCCAACTTTTGAATGAAATAATTCATGCCCTCATAATTGTGCATGATACGCAGACTTTCCAGCATACCTTCCACCGTCATCAGGTAATAGACCGGAGGATTATTCCACAAATGGCTGTTCTCTTCAAAGAGCTTGTTCAATTCTACAAACGAGTTAAATGCTGCTTTGTAATCCCCTACTGTGATAAAGTAATTCGCCTGGAATAACTGATGATTCTTTTTTATTTCAAAGTTCTCAACGCCTGCACTTGCTACAATACTGATTTCACTGGTTACCAAGTCATCTAATTTCTGAGTTTCCTCAAGTGACCTCGAAGCCCCTCTGTTTATCATTCTATACTTCAACAGCTCATACAGTGAAGACTGCTCATTCAGTTGGCGGATACTTTTTAATGTATTATTCATCTTATATTGCTTATTCAGCAGCTTTTGTTCATCCATATCTTCAAAATCCAATGTCAGAAGATAGTTCAGTTCCAACCTTTGCGCTACCAACAACGCAAAGTGATTTTCATAATACACCGCTTTCTCTTTTACCTTTTTCAATACCTGAAAGCATTCCTGATACATGGATTTCTCATACAAAACCCTTGCGTGCAGCAATTCATTGAACAAGAGATAATAACTGTCCTGCTCTGTCCGCAACCGGGTCAATATGTCTATCAACAAATCAAATAAATAAATAACTACCGTATTAAATGAAGAAGTAGGTTTAGCTGCCAGAAAAGACATCTTCAATTCTTCGGGATCACTTACTTTTTTATCATCAATCAACCTGAAAAGAAAGATATAATCCTTCTCCGGTTTATTAGAGATATACAGGGAGAATTCTTTCTTCTCCTGTTTAGTGAGATTATTAATCAGATGAATGAGGGATTCGGACTTTAGCATAGTATTAGCAGATTTTTTTAGATACACATCTTTTACGATAGCAAGGTAGAGAAAAAAATGAAAGCAAGCAATATTTTCACGGAATAATATAGGCTTTACCAATATTACTAATATCATATTCATTACGATCAACCATTTATTATATATTTATATATCAATTATTTAAATGTATCAATTTATAATTATATTCATTTTACCAGTATTAAAAATCATAGTTTTTTGTTTGCTTATGTACTAAGTATCGCATACTTTTGGAATAGAAAAAGAAAGCACAGTATCCAATATTCAATTATTCAATCTTAAAACTAATAAAGTAACCATGAGCAAAAATATCATTGTAATAGGCAGTTGTAATACAGATATGGTCATCAAAGCCGATCGTCTTCCTGTACCAGGAGAAACAATCATAGGCGGTAGTTTCATGATGAATCCCGGAGGCAAAGGAGCCAACCAGGCCGTAGCCGCTGCCAGATTGAAAGGAAATGTGCATTTCATAGCCAAAACCGGAAATGACTTGTTCGGCAAACGTTCCATAGAACAGTACGAAGACGAAGGTATTCATGTTGAAAATATCTATTCAGACCCCACACTCCCCTCGGGCGTAGCATTAATTATGGTGGATATGAACGGAGAAAACAGCATTGCCATCGCTTCCGGAGCCAATGGTTCATTGAGTCCCGAAGACATCCGGAAGGCACAGCCTACCATAGAAAAAGGCGATATCCTGCTGATGCAATTGGAAATCCCTATTGAAACAGTGGAATATGCCGCCCAGATAGCCAGCGAACAAGGCATCAAGGTGATACTAAACCCAGCACCTGCCCGTGCGCTCTCCAACAAACTACTACAGAACCTGTACATGATCATCCCCAATGAAACGGAAGCTGAAATCCTCTCCGGCGTCAAAGTAACCGATTGGGAAAGCGCACGCAAAGCTGCAGACATCATCAGTGCCAAAGGAGTGGACATCGTAGTTATCACCCTTGGCTCCAAAGGAGCATTGATTAAAGAAAAAGATACATTCCATGAAGTACCCGTACCCAAAGTCAAAGCCGTAGACACAACAGCAGCGGGAGATACTTTCTGTGGTGCATTGTGCGTTGCTTTATCCGAAGATGTAAATGTGTTGGATGCAGTTAAATTCGCCAATAAATGTGCGTCCATCACTGTGACCCGAATGGGAGCCCAGCCCTCCCTACCCTATCGTAAAGAAATTGATGTTTTATAAATAGTAATTTAAAAATCTAATACCATGTTTATAGTCGACAGTTATTCATTAGCAGTTATTTTCTGCGTTGTCACGATGCTCTGCTGGGGTTCGTGGGGTAATACACAGAAACTTGCCGGGAAAACCTGGCGTTACGAATTGTTCTACTGGGATTACGTAATCGGTATCCTTGCCTTCTCTCTCCTCTTAGGTTTCACTCTGGGCAGCACGGGAGATGCCGGACGCGGTTTTGTTGAAGATTTGAAGCAGATCAGTATGGAGAACTATGCAAGTGCTTTTGCAGGAGGCGTCATATTCAATCTGTCCAACATCCTTTTATCAGCTTCCGTCTCTATGGCAGGGCTTACGGTAGCATTCCCGTTAGGAGTCGGCATAGCCTTGGTATTAGGTGTTTTCGTCAATTATTTCGGTGAACCTAAAGGCGATGCAGTAATCCTGTTCAGTGGTGTGGCACTCGTCGTATTGGCTATAATATTTAATGCCATAGCTGCCGGAAAGATGAACCAGAAAGGAAGCAGCACCAATAAGAAAGGGATTATCATTGCCATTATAGCCGGTGTACTGATGTCTTTCTTCTATCGGTTTGTTGCTGCCGCCATGGACTTGAACAATTTTGAGTCACCTACCCCCACAATGGCTACTCCGTATTCAGCATTCTTTATATTCGCAATAGGTATCTTCATAAGTAATTTCATTATCAATACCATCGTGATGAAAAAACCGTTTGTAGGTACTCCGGTGAGCTATAAGGAGTATTTCCAAGGCAAGTTCAGCACACACATGGTCGGAGTGCTGGGAGGAGCTATTTGGGGATTGGGTACGGCTCTCAGTTATATTGCAGCAGGAAAAGCCGGTGCAGCTATCTCTTACGCATTAGGACAAGGAGCACCCATGATCGCAGCCCTGTGGGGCATATTTATCTGGAAAGAATTCAAAGGTTCTTCCCGCACGGTAAATATTCTTCTGGCCTGCATGTTCGTTCTGTTTATATCCGGTTTAGGAGCAATTATCATCTCCGGAGCCAATTAACCGGCTCCTCACTCTTACTAAATAAACGCTTTCTTTTTCTACTTCTCACGGAGTGAAAAAGGAGAAGGGAATTGCCTGAACTAAAATATATTTTTCGTTCAACCTCTAAAATTTTAATACATGAGACCGATTCAAATAATAGTATTCTGTCTTTGCATGTGCTCGCTCAATTTGTACGCACAAGTCAGCGTCACAGGCACTGTAAACGATAATACCGGGGAAAGTCTTCCCGGAGTATCCATTCTGGCGAAGGACGGTGACCGTACCTTTGGAACCACCACCGACATCAACGGTAGATATGAAATCAAAGTGAATCAGGGGGCTACCCTCGAATTCAGTTTTATCGGATTTACCAAGCAAAAGGTGAAAGTAGGCACTAACAATGTCATTAACATCACATTAGAGCCTGAAAATGAAATGTTGGATGAAGTAGTTGTAATTGGTTACGGCTCTGTCAAGAAGAAAGACCTGCTCGGTTCCATTTCTACGGTAAAGGAAGACGCTTTGGCCGAACGTGTTTCGGGCAATGTGGTGGAAGCCATGCGCGGACTTACTTCGGGCGTAAAGATTACAAGTAGTGGACAGCCGGGTTCCAGTGCCACCATCAACATTCGCGGTCTGGGTAGTTTGACCAACAACAACCCGTTATTCATCATCGACGGTGCCTATGGTGGCAGTGATTTGGGTGTCAATGTAGAAGACATTGAGTCTATTCAAGTATTGAAAGATGCCTCATCAGCAGCCATCTATGGTTCACGTGCAGCAAATGGAGTTGTAATCATCACTACCAAGCAAGGTAAAGAAGGTGACCTGAAAGTGAAGTTTGATTCACAACTGACACTAAGTTGGCTCCCCCGCTACGACCTGATGGATGCAGAGACTTACAAGATTTATAACGACCGTGCTTATGACGAAGCCATCCTGGCAGGAGTTTCAGGCGTTACAAAACGCCAGAACCACTATGATGGAAATACAGACTGGCAAGATGAAATGTTGGGTACAGGTGTATTGCAGAACTACAATGTATCCCTTTCCGGAGGTTCCAAAACTGTGAAGTATTACGCATCTCTGAACCGCATGGTCGATGATGGTGCTCTCTACCGTACCGGTTACGACAAATACGGCTTCCGTATCAACACTAGCGGACAGAAAGGTATTTTCTCATACGGTGAGAATTTCTACTACACCAAATCCGACAGGAAGATACTGAACGGTAATCCCTGGAGCGACTTCATCGGTATGCCACCCACTATTCCGGTATATGACGAGTCACATGTCGGCGGATACGGATACGGCGATGTAGACCGTGCCAACTCTTACGGCCTGAATTCAGTAGCCATGCAGGACTTGTATATACGAAACAATGAAGAGGAATACCTGACCGGAAACATCTACGGGCAGATTTCACTCTTTGGGATGTTCGATGCAAAACTGAATGTTGCCTATAAAAGTTATATGGGCGTTACGAACTCCCTGCGCAAGAAAGGTAATTGGGTTATGGGACAAGGTGACGATGCCGCGCATCTGGGTTACGATAGTGCCAAGAATCATGATATACTGATTGAGCAAACCTACAATTTTAAGCATAAATTCGGTAAACATGATGTGAATGCACTGTTTGGTATCACTTACAATAAGTTCCACGAAGAAAAACGTTGGATTACCAAACTCGATCCATTGACGATAGGCGACAAATACATCACATCTCTGGATGCTGCCACCGGAAATACCACCGCAGGCGGTAGCTATGGCGAATCAGCATTGATATCTTATCTTGGACGCATCAACTACTCCTATGCCGACAAATACCTGGCACAAGTAACAGCCCGTCGTGACGGTACTTCCCGCCTACCTAAGAATGACCGTTGGGGAAACTTCCTTTCCGTTTCATTGGGCTGGCGTATTAGTGGCGAGAAGTTCTTCAATGTACCTTGGATTGATGACCTGAAAATACGTGCCAATTACGGTACTCTCGGTAACAGTAGTATCGGTTATTGGGACTACCAGTCCACCATCAACACAGCTCCGCGCGCCGTATTCGGAAGTCCGGAAAACATATTGATTGGTATGACTCAATCTCAGTTAACCAACAATGACCTGGTTTGGGAAAAGAAAACAACCGCTAACGTCGGTTTCGACCTGGTTGCATTCAATAACCGTTTCCGTTTAAGTGCTGAGTATTTCTATTCAAAGAGTAAAGACCTCTTGGTTTACCTCCCCATCCTGATGAGTTCGGGTAATGAAGGTGGTGCACCTGCCGTGAATGCTGGTAGCCTGGAAAATAAAGGATTTGAAATGGAAATCGGCTGGAACGATCAGATTCGCGACTTTGCCTACTCCGCTTCACTGAACATTTCACATATCAAGAATAAAGTACTTGATTTGGGATACGGACAAACAGTCTACAATACGACTCTTGCCAAAACCGTAATCGGTGAACCGCTCGGTATGTGGTATCTCTACAAGATGAATGGTATCTTCCAGTCAGAAGAAGAAGTACGGAACTATGTAAACTCAGAAGGTAAGATCATACAACCTAATGCTTTGCCGGGTGATATTAAGTATGACGACTATAACGGCGACGGTAATATATCATCCGAAGACCGCCAGATAGTAGGCAGCCCTTGGCCCAAACTTGAATTAGGAATAAGTCTCGGTGCATCCTACAAAGGCTTCGACCTGAACATCAACGGCTACGGTCGCTTCGGGCAGAAAGTATGGAACGGTTCGGCATCAGCAGCCGGTGACTTTGCCAACAACCAGAACAACTTCAACGGCATTATCCCCTGGACACAAGAGCACCCGGTTAACGACCGTCCGCGCATTGTATACGGAGACTCCCGCAACAGTCGAAGCGATCAGGACCGCTGGTTGGAAAACGGTTCATTCTTCCGCCTGAGCGATATTACATTAGGTTATACAGTACCTACCCGTTACATTAAGAAGATTGGATTAGAAAGACTCCGTGCATCGGTTACTTTACAGAACCTGGTGACCTTTACCGGATACTCCGGCCTGGATCCTGAATTTGCAGACAGCGGCATCTTCACTATGGGAGCAGATTATTGTTCGTTCCCTAACCCACGCGCTGTTCAGTTTGCATTATCATTCACTTTCTAAATACTGCTGAAATGAAAAAAATAGCTCTTTATATATTATGCGGTGTCACGGCATTATTTACGTCGTGCGACCCTTCTTTACTCGATCTGCAAAATGAAAACACCCTGAGTACAGGCGTATACTGGAAGACAGAATCTGACATCGAAGCCGGTGTAGTAGCCGTATACGGAATGTTCTACCGTCAGGGAACCTGGACACGTAATATCTATACACTGATGATAGGTATGGCGGACGAAGGCGTAAGTTATGCCGGATGGACCGAATTGAACGAGTACACCAAGTTCATCTTTACCGATTATAACTTCTCAGAAGTCAATACCAAGATATGGCGAGAACACTATACTGCCATTTTCCGTGCTAATCAAGTATTGGACCATATAGGTAACGTACCGTTCAGTAATGAAACGCACAAGGATGACCTCATTGGGCAAACTAAGTTCCTGCGTGCTTTCTATTACTTCTACCTTACTGCCTTGTGGGATAATGTACCTCTCGTGCTAAATACCTCTTCAGCAGCCGATAAGCCCATGCAGGCTAGCGCTGACGAAGTCTTGATACAAATAGAAGAAGACCTGGAAGATGCCATCACCAAACTCCCTTCCACACGCGACGCCAATAACTACGGCCGCCCAACAAAAGGCGCCGCCTACGGATTACTGGCCAAAGCTTATGCACAGCATCACAAATGGGAAGATGCCAAAAGATGTCTCGAATGGCTCGTTGATGGCGAAGGGAAGAACTACTACACACTGGTACCCAACTGGGCTGATAATTTCAGCAACTATACGGAAGATAACAAAGAGTCACTGTATGAGATTCACTTCTCTCTGACCAACAAGGTGGGCTTCGACCAGACAGACAACTACCTGGACCCGAATGCGCAACTGGGTACACAGATTGAAATGAACCAGGCTCCTACCGGAATCGGCTGGAACAACATCGAAGCAAGACGCTGGCTGGTGGACTACTACAAGCGCGAACAAACAACGGATGGAAAGAACGATTCCCGCTTGTTCTACACTCTGTGGTATGACGGTGCAGCCTCCGACTTCCCCGAATATCCCAACCAGTTGATATACGGCTCTTCATGGAACAGCGACTGGGGCAACCGCGTCTTCATCAAGAAGTATAGTACAGATGCCTCCCCACTGTATTACTGGAATGATAATAACTTCCGTTCCCTGCGTTATGCCGATATGCTGTTATTGTATGCCGAAACACTCAACGAACTGAATACCACACCGCCTTCAAAAGCCATTGAATGCCTCAACCGCGTACGCAACCGCGTCAATCTACCCAACATAGAGGACAGTAAATATTACAACGGCTCCCAGATCAGCACCAACAAAGATGCTTTCCGCGAACACCTGAAGATAGAACGCGCCCTGGAGCTTGCCATGGAGTGTGTGCGTTGGGTCGACTTGAAACGTTGGGGTATCAACGACCAGACCACATTGAACGAACTGAAAGCACGCGACAGCGACTTCAATAACTTTATAATCGGTAAATCCATCCGTATGCCAATCCCGCAAAGCGAAGTGGACAACAATCCGAATTTGAACCAAAATGACCAGTACTAATTGAAGACATTTGAGCTATGATCAATACAAAATATTTAATAGGAGCAGTCATTGTACTGCTGACGTTATGGGGATGCGGAAATGATTCCGATTACGTCATCGAAAGCAATCCCAATGAGTTCGCCATATTTCCGGTAGCCATACCTGTAAGCGCTGATGGCGGAACTTATGAACTGACAGTCAACGGCAATGAATCGTGGACAGCCGAACTGACAAATTCCAATAGCTCAGCCCAGGGCTGGTGCACACTGAGTGAAACGTCAGGAAGCGGCAGAAAAGTAATCACCGTTACTGTAAAGCCGACCACCTCTTTCGTAAAGAACCGTTCGGTCATCGTTGAAGTAAGCTCCGGTACCCGGATATTAAAGTCAAAGGTGTTGCAAGAGACAATGGTACTGGGTGAAGACGAAGTGCTGATAAACGGCCTTATATGGTCTACCAAGAATGTAGGCACTCCGGGAACTTTCGCGGCCTCTCCCGATGATATAGGGCAACTCTATCAGTTCAACCGCAAAGTAGGTTATCCAGCTGGCCCGCAGGACGATCCGGCACCGGCTAACTGGCCTTCAAGCTATACCAACGACGGTACCAACTGGACTACCGAAAACGACCCTTCTCCCGAGGGCTGGCGTGTGCCTACCACGGAAGAAATGGTAGCTCTTTGGGAAAAAGGAGCAACATGGGTTACAGCAGCCCAGACCGGATTCAAAACCGATGGCATCATTATTGGCGTTGACGAGGTTACTGCCAAACGTGCTACAAAAGATAATCTGAAACAACTCGGTTGCCTCTTCCTGCCTCAAAGCGGTTGGAGAAATGAAACCGGAATGATGGATCGCACCTGGCTCTGTGCCGTTCGCAGCGGAAATTCATTAAGTCCTACCCACGGTGGCATGTCACTGGGAGACTCCGGCGGCTACCGCGACACATGGGGTTGGGGTGACGGACAGAAAGCACGTGCAGCCATGATCCGACCTGTCAAGAACATACAAGTCGAGGATTGATTTATGGCATCTATATACCCGACAACTCAATTATTAACGAACTAAATTTAAAGAGATGAACAACTATAAGACCTACATATACCTTACCTTGCTCACACTTTTGAGTTGCAAGGGCAATGACGGCAATGAACCGCAGAAACTCACACCGCAAATCCGGTATGAATTCAGCGGCGGTGCCGGCCATTATAACTATGCTCCGAGCATCATAGAAGACCAGTACGGCATCCGGTACGGCTTTGTATGTGAGAATCGTGATCCGTTCAAGATTGTGGACTATGTTTATCTATACAAAGGAATCCCCACGGAGAAAGGCCATGTATGGCAACCCGGCACACAGATCATCGAACCTTCCGAGACAGGCTGGGATA
>OGYN01003181.1_pt1 | contig 11398 bp, 10 predicted proteins | sample 1576551 | NCBI WGS metagenome assembly OGYN01 (sample SAMEA3541589, study PRJEB24748) | human gut metagenome | biome: human gut; feature: human-associated habitat; material: faeces | place: China | collected 2012 | reverse complement strand
TCTCTCCATTATCATCCTAATTCTGTCTTTTATCTCCATACAGCTTCTTTCTTGTTACAATTGTATGTATTAAACGTTGGTTTCACAAAAATACTAATAACCACTACGGATATACAAAGGTAAATATTACAAATCACAAATGCAAATTACAAGTATAAAAACAACAATATTACAAATGTGTGATCATTATCACAATTAGACTAATATGTTTGTAAAACACAAAATAAAACATAAATTACAATGATATTTTAGATTTAACAAAACAATATATTGTGTTGATTTACAACATTATATATACAGATAAGAAATAAGTAAATACAATATTCACAAAAATATGCTTCACTCAAACAGTAATTTTAGAGCTATAATTCAATATTAGAGTATATTTATATGGTATACAATGATATAACATATAAAAAACAAATTGTTAACCACTCTCCTATTACATTTATAAACTGTATATTACTACTGTAAAACAATCAGTATACTTTTGTGATTCAGCTAGATTGATCACATTTATAATCTATTCACAGATATAAACTTCACAAACAAACAGGCATGATTACACAAACGTAAATATCAATAGTTGCAAAAACAATAAATCAAGGAATAAAATGCATTATTTACTTATGTATATTGAGAACTCTTCAAATCTTCTTTTACATTTTCTTCTGAAGTACCTCGCAAATCGTAAATCCTTGCCATATTTTCGCACATTCAGTCGATCAATTGTTTTTTTTCAATTCTAGAAGCTCTAAAATTGAATTAAACACCTGTATTATAATAAATTACACCTATTTTATCAATACCCAAATTAAGATCAACTAGAAAAATAACAGCAAAATATCCCAATTATCCCACAAATTATCAAAATGACATTTTATCAATTCAGGAAAAGAAAGATGATCTTTCCAATTTATGCAAAACCATTTATGCTAATACGATTTGCCATTCTATATTTATAGTCTGAATTAAATCAGATTTTTTCAATTTTGAAAATGAATATAACATAACCTCAAAAACTAGAAAAGAGAGAAATTACCAAAATTGAACTTAAAGAAGAGAAGCAAAAGATCTTCAAATTCCTTTCCATTCATAAAAGTCAGGAAAAAGAGAACAACAGATCCATTGTAAAATATTCGTCTATAAAAGAAGATTTGGTTATGAGTCTGACACAACTAATTTGCAGTATATAAAGAAGGCATATACTTAATCTGTTTTACAGTAAAAGTATATGCCTTTTGTTTATTTAGAGTATTCAGTTTTCCTAATGCAAAATTTTAAACACTAATTCACGAAGAATATCTCCGTCAGACATTGAACTATTTTTCACTCCTTTTGATTTTGCATCGGCATATCGTATTTCACCAACAATCTGCATTGTCTTTACTCCACTATATTTGCGCATCGCAATTGAGTAATCCCGAGCTTGCCAAGTAGTTCTTAGCCCTAGCATATTAGCAATACCCTGCTCCGATTTATCAGGCGCATAATATGCTAACATCAAGTTTGAATAAAAGCTGAACAACAAAGACAATGTCATTTGAATTGGATTCGTTTTGGGATTTTCCTCAAAGTATTTTATTATTTTATTTGCTTTCAGAATATCTTTTTCAACCAGAGCACTCCGCAATTCAAAGTTATTATAATCTTTGCTTATGCCTATGTTCTTCTCAATTTGTTCGGGAGTTACACGTTTCTGTCCCGTAGGCAAAGTGATAATCAGCTTTTCTAATTCACCTGTCAAACGACTTAAATCCGAGCCGACAAAATCAGCCAACATAGCTGTTGCCTTAGGTTCCATATCTATTCCTTTTCTCTTCATGTAGGAAGCAATAAAGGCCGGAAGCTGGGCATCTTTTATCTTCTTAGACTCGAACAAAACACCAGTCTTTTCTACTTCAGCTGCCAACTTTTTCCTACGATCCAATGTTCCATGCTTATGGCATATCACCAAAATAGTGGAATGAAGCGGTTTCTGAAGATAGTACGATAATTCTTCGATGTTCCGGACCGCTTGCGCTTCTTTGACTACCACCACTTGGTGTTCGGACATCATAGGATAGCGTTTGGCAGCATTTATGATTGTCGCTACATCCACATCAGCACCGTACACTACAGTCAGGTTGAACTCTTTTTCCGTTTCGTTCAAGACATTATCAGTAATGTAATCGGCAATCAAATCGATATAATACGATTCTTCTCCCATCAAATAGTAGATGGGACGATACTGCTTTGCCCTCAGTTCTTTGAGGATGTCATCACAGGTCAGCTCTTGTTTTGCCATATATATTTTTTAGAAAGACCGGCAGTTACCAGTCGAATTTCAAGTGTTTTACAGTTTTCTTTGCATCAATAATCATACGCAGAGAAGCGATACCAATCTCAACATGCTCTTCTACATAGTTCTTGGTAACCAGATTATCGCTTTTATCAGTTTTCACTCCATCCGGAGTCATAGGCTGGTCAGATACCAATAACAATGCTCCTGTCGGAATATGATTGGCAAAGCCACAGCTGAACAAAGTGGCCGTTTCCATATCAACCGCCATCGCACGTGTCTTTTTCAGATACTCCTTGAATGCTTCGTCATGCTCCCAAATACGGCGATTGGTGGTGTAGACAGTACCCGTCCAATAATCACGGCCATAGTCACGAATGGACGAAGAAACAGCACGCTGCAACATAAATGCAGGCAAAGCGGGAACTTCAGGTGGAAAATAATCATTGGATGTTCCTTCACCACGAATAGCGGCAATAGGAAGGATTAAATCGCCAATTTGATTTTTCTTGTCGATACCACCACATTTACCTAAAAATAAGCAGGCTTTCGGATGAATAGCTCCTAATAAATCCATGATAATAGCGGCATTAGGGCTTCCCATACCGAAATTGATCATTGTAATGCCTTCGGCTGTAGCGGAAATCATATTGGCATCTCTACCCAAAATAGGAACATCAAACTGATTTGCGAAAATCTCTACGTACTTGTTGAAGTTAGTCAACAGAATATACTCTCCAAAATCTTCCAGGTTACGTTTTGTGTAACGGGGCAGCCAATTAGCTACGATTTCTTCTTTCGTTTTCATAATTATCTATTAAATTTGTGGTTCCAATAATGGAAACCGTTATTTAACTTACAAAAATAATAAATGTTATCGTTAAACCTACCAGTATTCGACACTAAAATAAACGTACGAAACGGAAAAAATGTAATTTTCGACGTGATTCGCAAACGATATGTCGCACTTACCCCGGAAGAATGGGTACGGCAACACTTTGTTCACTTTCTTATTGCGCACAAAGGATATCCGAACGCACTCCTTGCTAACGAAGTAATGGTTAAGCTGAACGGCACAACTAAAAGATGTGATACAGTACTTTACCGGAGAGACCTTTCAGCACGAATGATCGTAGAATACAAAGCTCCGCACATCGAGATCACACAAGCGGTATTCGATCAGATAACCCGCTATAATATGGTATTGAAAGTTGACTATCTGATAGTAAGTAATGGAATGCAGCATTATTGTTGCCGGATGGATTACGCCCATCAGAGCTATACCTTTCTTCAGGATATTCCCGATTATAACGCGCTATAAAGATAGTGTCACTATAAGGTCAGGATACTTACACTATACCACACACATAGTGTAAGTATCCCAAGCACATAGTGACACCATCTTTTTCTTGTCTCCGAAAGCTTTTCAATCGATATTCTTTTTTTACATATCTGTGTTTTTTTTCACATCATCATTTTTCTTCCTGCTAAACTTCTCTTGCAGTTTCTGCATCAATTCATAGAAATTAGGAATATAGACTGTCGCTAATAAAGTATTCATCGCCATACCGAAAACAACCGCAGTACCCAACGCTATACGGCTCTGCGCACCAGCCCCGGTAGCAAACAGCAAAGGCATTACTCCCAATACAAAAGCAAAAGAAGTCATCAAGATCGGACGTAAGCGGACATGTCCTGCTTCGTATGCAGCCTCACGAATTGAGTTTCCTTCAGCACGGAAATCACGGGCAAACTCTACAATCAGAATACCATTCTTTGCCGAAAGTGCAACAAGCAGGATAATACCAATTTGTGTATATACGCTGACCGGAGTTCCCATTATCATACATCCTATCATTGCTCCCAACAAGGCCACCGGCAAACCTATCACGGCAGCCACCGGACTGGTCCAGCTTTCATATTGCGCAGCCAAAACAAGGAATGCTACAATCAAGGCCATGACCAGAACAATGGTGGTCGTATTTCCCGCCTGTGTTTCCTGATAGGCAACTGACGTCCATTCATAGCCAAATTCATCTCCCAGCTGTTCTTTAAACAAAGTTTCCATTTCTTGAATAGCCTGTCCGGAACTGCTTCCGGGCGCTACATTACAAGTCAAGGCAGCTGTTGAATACATATTGTAACGATTGATCTGATCCTGTCCCAACTGCTCTTCCACTTTGGTGAAAGAAGAAAGGGGGACCATCTCTCCTGCCGAATTAGCCACACTGAGTTTTAAGACATCATCAATGACGCGTTGTGCCTGATCACGCGCTTCGATCTTCACCTGATAAATATGACCGAATTCAACGAAATCATTAACGTATGCCGCCCCCATATAATAGCTTAATGTAGAAAATACATCATTCAGAGCAATGCCCATAAATTGCACCTTATCACGATCGATATTCAGAAAATATTGCGGGACATTTGCCTGATACTGACTGGATACAGAAGCTAAGGCCGGTTTGGAATGAGAAGAAGCAAGCAATGCGTCAATAGCCTGCTGCATTTCTGTCGGTCCCAGATTTCTCCGGTCTTCCAATTGAAGTTGCAAGCCACCGGAAGCACCCAATCCTGGAATAGCCGGAGGAACCATAGCAAATGCTTGTCCTGCCTGTATCTCCATATACGCTTCGCCATTAAAACGGTCGACAACGGCAGCAGCCGTATGCTCCTTCCCTTTCCTTTCGTCCCAGTTTTTCAGGACAACAAAATAGGTCGCGGAGTTACTTTGCTCACCTCCGCCCATCACGGAGAAACCAGTGATTCCAATGTAATTCTCCACTTCCGGATAAGAATCCAAAATAGCATTGATTTTATCCCCGACAGCTTGTGTACGTTCCAAGCTGGCTGCCGGAGGAAGCTGAACAACAGCAATAAAATAACCATCATCTTCATCCGGAATAAATGTCGACGGCCAACGCATAAAGAGTATTATGGCAATCACTGTCAGAATAGCAAAAGATACAAAAGAGATAAGCGGACGTTGAAGTAACCATTTCACCGTACTATCGTAGACTCCCTGTGTCTTATCATACGCTTTATTAAATCCTTTGTATATAAAGAAGTTAGACGGTTTGCTCTTTTCGAGGAATAGAGCACAAAGAGCAGGCGTCAGTGTCAGTGAGTTAAAACCGCTTAATACGGTAGAAGCAGCAATTGTCAGTGCAAACTGCTTATACAACTGCCCCGAAATACCGCTGATCATCATCGTCGGAATAAACACGGCAAGCAAAACAAGCACCACTCCGACAATCGGCCCCGTAATTTCCCCCATAGCTTTTGTGACTGCTTCACGAGTTGAATATTGTCCGGTCTCCAGCAATCTTGAAGCATTCTCAACCACCACAATAGCGTCATCCACCACAATGGCAACTGCCAGAATCAATCCGAACAGAGTCAGCGTATTGATCGAAAAACCAAATGCCGCCATAACTGCCAATGTACCGATCAGCGATACAGGAATTGTGATACAAGGAATAATAACCGCTCTCCAGTTCTGCAAAAACAGGAAAATAACCAGTACTACCAGCAGCGTTGTCTCAAAAAATGTCACCATTACTTCATCAATAGAAGCATGAATTACATCCGTTGTATCCAAAGTTACGTTATAGGCTACTCCTGTAGGAAAACTGGTCGCCAGTTCCTCCATCTTAGCCTTCACTCCTTTTGAAACGTCCAGCGAATTGGAGCCCGGCTGTTGATAGATAGCAATCGCTGCGGTAGGCATCCCCTTCAATCGTGATACTACACTATAAGAAGCAGACCCCAAATCTATTCGCGCAATATCTTTCAGGCGAAGCATTGCCCCATCCTGTTCCCGACGAATGATAATATTCCCGAATTGCTCCGGAGAAGTAAGTCGCCCCTGTACATTAAGTGTATATTGAAAGGCATTTTTATTGTCCTGTCCGATCGGTTGACCGATATAGCCGGCGGACACTTCCATATTCTGAGACTGAATGGACTGATATACTTGTGCCGGAGAAATGTTCCGGATACGCATAGCTTCAGGATCCAGCCAGATACGCATGGAATAATCACCTGCTCCCATGACATTAACAGCTCCTACGCCAGGCACACGTGATAACTGATCGACCAAATTCAATTTGGCATAGTTAGTCAGATAGAGACTGTTGTATACAGAGTCTTTCGAAGTCATTGTCAGGAACATGACAATGTTCGAAGACTGTTTCTGCACAGTCACCCCCTGTACCACTACCGGTTCCGGCAAGGATGATTGAGCAACACTTACCCTGTTTTGGACTTGTACAGTAGCCATATCGATATCTGTACCGACGGCAAATGTAATTGTCAAAGAATATGCTCCCGAAGAGGAAGAATTTGAAGACATATAGAGCATACCGTCCACCCCATTCACCTGCTGTTCGATGGGGAGTCCTACCGTTTGGGCTACAGTTTCAGCATTCGCACCGGGATAGACAGCCGATACCTGAACCGTCGGAGGTGTAATCTCCGGAAATTGCGCCACAGGCAATATATTAAGTGCGACCAAACCGGCTACCACAATGAGCAGGGCAAGTACGGTAGCAAAAATTGGTCGGTTAATGAAAAACTTAGAAAACATAATATATAAGTTTACGATTAATATTTATATAAGGACAAACAGTTACCTGCATCGTCTGAAGATAACCAACAAGCCGACCGCATCAGGGTATCGGCTTTATCTTCATTCCATCTCTGACCTTCATCAGAGCTTCTGTAACATATCGTTCCTGTGGTGAGAGTCCTCCCAACACCTGCCGTAAGGTATCATTAATCAGTTGTCCTATTTCAATATGCCGATAGTGTACTATGTCCGAATCATTGACGGCATACAGGAATTTACCGAGCTGATCGGTTCCGATGGAAGCCTCTTTCACAAGAATTGCATGATCGGCCTCTCCATAAGGTAAGGTAATGCTGACGTACAATCCACTCTTCAGTACTCCCTGCGGATTATCAAAATTGGCACGTACCATCAGAGTTCCTGTATTCAAGTCTACGTTCGGTGACAGATAATCCAGTGTTGCCGGATAGGATTCGGTACCTTCTTTCCCCAGCTGAACCATGATCTTTTTCGGAAGATCCTTCGTTGGCTGCTGATTGTTCATCGACATCTCCAGCCATTGATTATCAGCAACATTAAAATACGCATACATCTGATCGTCCTTATAAATAGTAGCCAGCGTAACCGGCTGCAAAGAACCACCGACATAACTGCCGACATCCACTGTCGACTTGCTGATTGTCCCGTCAAAAGGGGCACGAACATAACAATATCCTAAATTTGTACGCGCTGTACTCAAAGCAGCTTCCGCATTGCTGACAGCTGCTACTCCTTCTGTCACAGACGATTCCGACTGCAAGCCTTTGAGCTGATACTTTGTGCCTTTTGTAAGTCCGTCTGACTCACAGCATCACTTTTCACAGCCTCCTTCATACGGCTATAATTATTACGGGCATATTCCAATTGTGCCTGAGCAGTTTTCAGTTCAGCTTCCGCTTGTGCCACCTTATCATTATATAAGGTAGGTTCTATTACAAACAGCAACTGCCCTTTTTTTACCCGTCCGCCCGGTGCGTAAGAGACAGACTGTAATGTTCCGTTCACTCTGGCCACAAGATTTACAGTTTTCTCCGTTGTCAGATAGCCCGGATAATCTTTCGTCAAAGTGATGTCCTTCACTATAGGTTTCGCTACGCTAATTGCCAGAGTCGGCATTCCCTTCATTGCTCCGGCATCTTTTTTCTCCTTGCAACCAGTCAATACCGACAACACAAGAAAAATATACATTAGTTTTTTCATATCCGTTAGGTTATATTTTATTTATAGATTCTTTTATTCTCTCCAACCGCCTCCCAGCGCTTTATAAAGACTTATTAGTTGCAGTAACGAGCTACCCTGCGCCTGTACCAGTTGATTCTCATAAGATAACAAAGACCGTTGTGCATCAAGCACATTCTGAAAAGGAGAAAGCCCTTGTTTATAAAGTTCCAGTGAAAGTTTCAGAGTTTCGACACCTTGATTACGCACTTCCCTCAAAGCTACAATCTGCTTGATCGAGTTCCGGTAGGAGTTCATGGCGTTATCCGTTTCCTGTACCGCAGTCAGAACTGTCTGATTAAATTGATTGATAGATTCATCCAACTGTGCCTTAGCCAGTCTTGTTGCATTCACTAATTGTCCTCCACTAAAAATAGTCCAACTCAATGACGGAGCAATCTCATAGGTCATACTTTTACTTTTCACCAGATCATTCAAATCACGGGCTGCATAGCCAAACGAACCTTTCAGAAAGATCTTCGGCAGCCAATCGGACTTGGAAGCGCCAAGTAATGCAGCTTGGGCATTCACACTTCTCTCCGCACTTCGTACGTCCGGTCTTCTCAGTAATAAATCAACCGGCATACCTACTCCGATCGGTTCCATATAATCGGTAATGTTCCAATACAGGACGTATTTCTTGCGGATACATACCCAGCAAAACAGCCAGTGTCGTAATATATTGATTGATACCTGCCTCTAATTGTGGTATAGAGGCTTTAGTACTGTATAAAACGGATTTGGCCTGTGCCACATCCAGCTTGGCAACAAGTCCGGTATTATACCGTACTTCCGTGATTTTCAAAACTTCTTCCTGAGAAGCTACATTCTTATTTACCACTTCAAGTTCCTGCTGCAATTCCCGCAGGTTAATATAAGCTGAGGCTACCTCTGATGCCAGAGAAACCATAACTGCCGCATATTCCTCTTTGCTGGCGGCAAAGTTTTCTTTCTGCGCCTTTACCCGTTTGCGGATACTGCCGAAGACATCGATTTCCCAACTCATACTGAGTGCAGCATCATAATAATGATCTGTAGACTGAGGTAAGGTACTGGTATTTCCACTGGTTTCCTGTCGGGTCCATCCAGCATTCAGTCCGATAGATGGAAAGAAATTTCCACGTTCTGCCCAAAGATTGGCACGTGCAGCAGCTATACGATTAATTGCCATCGCTACGGAATAATTGCGATCTACTGCCAAAGCAATCAAAGAGTCCAGTCTGGTGTCCTGAAAAGACTTCCACCAGTGGTCGTCCACCGGAAGAGTCTGTTGAAACACTTCTCCACTCTCTTCCCATTCTTTAGGAAGAGGAGTATTCAAATAGCGGTTCACTGTCTGTCCAACCGCAGTTACAGTTGAAAGAAACAAAAGGAGCGATACGCCCCACGCTCGTACATTCATATTCGGTTCAGGTTTTTATGAAATGAAAAGATAACAATTCAAGGTTAGGTTTGTTTAAAGGGGTAGTAAAGTTAGAAGAAATAAAAAAAGCCCCGCAATAATGCGAGGCTTTCGAATACATATTCAAATTGGTACCTTATTCAGCAGTTTTTCTTCTGATTGCTCTTTTGGTAGTAGTAGCCGGAGCTTCCTCTACTTTATGCTCAATTTGTACACCAGCCAATTCCGGGTCGATCATAATACGTCCGCAATATTCGCAAACGATCACTTTCTTACGGGAACGGATGTCCAACTGTCTCTGAGGCGGAATCTTGTTAAAGCAACCACCGCACGCGTCACGTTGTACATATACAACGCCCAATCCATTGCGGGAGTTCTTACGGATACGTTTGAATGACTGCAACAAACGCGGTTCAATCTTAGTTTCCAGATCTTTGGCTTTGTCTCTTAGCTTCTCTTCTTCCTGTTTAGTTTCAGAGATAATTTCATCCAGTTCGCCCTTCTTCTGTTCGAGGTCTTTTTGTCTTTCGCTGAGTATTTGTTCATTCTTTACTACTTCAGCTTCTTTTTCTTCTCTGTCCGCACTGAATTCTTTGATTCTTTTTTCGCAAAGTTCGATTTCCAGACTCTGGAATTCAATTTCCTTCGTCAAGAAATCATATTCACGGTTGTTGCGGACGTTGTCTTGTTGTGACTTATATTTTTCTACTGAAGCTTTTGCCGTTTCAATTTCTACTCTCTTACCTGCAATAGCAGATTTCAGTTCATCCACTTCAGCTTTGATCTTGTCGATACGGGTACTCAAACCAGCGATTTCATCTTCAAGGTCCTGCACTTCCAATGGAAGTTCACCTCTCAATGTCTTGATTTCATCAATCTTAGACAACATAGTTTGCAGCTGGAACAGTGTTTTCAACTTCTGTTCCACCGTCAACTCATTCGGATCTTTTTTTGCTTCTCTAGCCATTTTACTTACAAATATTTTATGGGATTCGTATTTATTTTACTCAATTGGAGCGCAAAATTAGGAAATAAATCCCGGATTATGGAATAAAAAATTTCTTTTGTATATTGTTCGCTTTCGTAATGACCGATTTCTGCCATCAGGATATCTCCTTCGTGACCAAAATAATCATGATACTTAATCTCACCTGTAATAAAAACATCGGCTCCCGACCGGATTGCCTGTGGAAGCAAAAATGCTCCGGCACCTCCGCACAATGCCACTGTCTGTATTTCTCTCCCTGTCAGTTTGTTATGACGCAGACACTCTACTTCAAACGTTTTCTTTATACGTTTCAAGAATTCCATCTCCGTTTCCGGCTCTTCCAGTTCGCCAACGATTCCCGATCCTGCCTGTGCCCACTCATTTTGTAGCGGATACAAGTCGAATGCAGGTTCCTCATAAGGATGAACAGACAATAGTGCCCTGACTACTTCCGACTTTTTGAATGCAGGAAGAATTGTTTCAATTCTCACCTCTCCTTCCCGGTGGAGTTCTCCAATCACTCCACAGAAAGGATGTGTTCCTTCTTTGGCACGGAATGTCCCTTCCCCTTCCAGATTGTAACTACATGAATCATAGTTACCAATATTACCGCAACCGGCAGCAAAAAGTGCGTTCCTTACAATATCCGCCTGAGCGACGGGGACAAAAGTCACCAGCTTCATCAGGCTATTTTCTTTTGGTTCAAGCACTTTCAGATGTTTCAATCCGATTTTTTCGGCTATCTTATAATTTACCCCTCCCTGTGCATTATCAAGATTAGTGTGTGCTGAATAGATCACAATATCATTTTTTATTGCTTTCAGCATACAGCGTTCCACATAATCTTTGCCAGTAATGGATTTATAACCTTTAAATATCAAAGGGTAATTTCTGATT
>OGYN01003157.1_pt1 | contig 11479 bp, 10 predicted proteins | sample 1576551 | NCBI WGS metagenome assembly OGYN01 (sample SAMEA3541589, study PRJEB24748) | human gut metagenome | biome: human gut; feature: human-associated habitat; material: faeces | place: China | collected 2012 | reverse complement strand
CCCCTTCTCGGGCTATCTGCTGGACACACTGGCACGCAAGCCACTCTACCTGATCGCTTACTTCCTGTTCATCACCGTCTTTGCCGGATACATCCTTGCCGGGGTGCTGTCACTGTTCATCATGCTCCGGGTGGTGCATGGACTGGCTTTCGGAATGGTGACCGTAGCGGGTAATACCATCGTAATCGACATCACTCCTTCTTCCCGCCGCGGAGAAGCGGTAGGCTACTACGGACTGATGAACAACACGGCCATGAGCTTCGGACCGATGATCGGACTTTTTATGCATGACACCTGTTCGTTCGAGACCATCTTCCTGTGTTCACTCCTCTCCGGTACAGTGGGGTTTGCGGCTGCCTGCCTGGTAAAGACACCTGTTAAGGAACCGGTAAAACGTGAACCGATTTCACTGGACCGGTTCGTATTAATTAAAGGTATACCTGCGGGAGTGGCATTGCTCCTACTCTCCATTCCCTACGGCATGACGAGTACTTATATAGCCATGTATGCCAAGGAGATCGGGATCACACTCAGCTCCGGGCTGTTCTTCACCTTTATGGCAGTGGGCATGGCTGTCTCACGCATGTTTTCCGGACGCCAGGTGGACAAAGGACGTATCACACAAGTCATCACCCTGGGACTCTATCTGGTGTGTGCCTGCTTTTTCACACTGGCAGCCTGCGGCAAATTGATGTCGCTGAGTCCCGAACTGACAGATGTGCTTTTCTTTATGGTGGCTCTGTTGCTGGGAGTCGGATTCGGCACCATGTTTCCGGCCTTCAATACCCTGTTTGTCAATCTGGCCCCTAACAGCCAACGCGGCACGGCCACTTCCACCTACCTGACTTCATGGGATGTAGGCATCGGCATCGGCCTGATACTGGGCGGATATATCGCCCAACTGACTTCGTTCGACATGGCTTACTTCTTCGGAGCTTGCCTGACGGTGGTTTCCACCTTTTATTTCAACCTGAAAGTCGCACCCCATTATCATAAGAACAAACTAAGATGACAAAGAAAGAACGTTATGAAAAAGTAATCGCCTGGTTTCAGGAAAATGTGCCCGTGGCCGAAACGGAACTGCATTACAACAACCCGTACGAACTGCTGATCGCCGTTATCCTCTCCGCACAGTGTACAGACAAGCGGGTGAACATGATCACCCCTAGAATTTATCAGGATTTCCCCACACCGGAAGCACTGGCTGCTACCACACCGGAGGTGATATTCGAGTACATACGCAGCGTATCTTACCCCAATAACAAGTCGAAACATCTGGTGGGCATGGCACGCATGCTGGTGAACGACTTCAACAGCGAAGTACCCGATACTCTTGAAGAACTGATCAAGTTGCCCGGTGTAGGGCGCAAAACGGCCAATGTCATTCAGTCCGTCGTGTTCAACAAAGCTGCCATGGCGGTAGACACTCACGTCTTCCGCGTGAGTCACCGCATCGGACTGGTAAGTAATTCCTGCACCACCCCGTTCAGTGTAGAAAAAGAACTGATGAAGAACATCCCCGACGAGCTGATTCCCATCGCTCACCACTGGCTGATCCTGCACGGACGTTACGTCTGTCAAGCCCGCACTCCCAAATGTGAAACCTGTGGTTTACAATTGATGTGTAAATATTACTGTGAGAAGTATAAAGTTAGCAAAGACACACCGAAGAGGAAGAATAAATAACGATTTCATAGCAAAAAAGAGAAATTAATACTAACTTTGCGGTCATCATAAAAGAAACTAACACTTTTAAAGTAAATAAATAAAGTATTATGCAGACAATTGACAATTTCAATTTTGCCGGTAAAAAGGCATTCGTTCGCGTGGACTTCAATGTACCCTTGGACGAAAACTTCAACATTACAGACGACACTCGTATCCGTGCTGCACTTCCTACCCTGAAGAAGATTCTGGCAGACGGTGGTAGCATCATCATCGGTTCTCACCTGGGCCGTCCGAAAGGCGTTGCTGACAAATTCTCTCTGAAACACATTGTTAAGCATGTATCAGAGTTACTGGGCGTTGAAGTTCAGTTTGCTAACGACTGTATGGGCGAAGAAGCTGCTGTAAAAGCCGCTGCTCTGCAACCGGGCGAAGTGCTGTTGCTTGAAAACCTTCGCTTCTACGCTGAAGAAGAAGGCAAACCAAGAGGATTGGCTGAAGACGCAACCGACGAAGAAAAAGCCGCAGCCAAGAAAGCCGTAAAAGAGAGCCAGAAAGAATTTACCAAGAAATTGGCTTCGTATGCAGACTGCTACGTAAACGACGCATTCGGTACAGCTCACCGTGCTCATGCTTCTACAGCACTGATCGCTAAATACTTCGACACCAACAATAAGATGTTTGGCTACCTGATGGAAAAAGAAGTGAAAGCCGTTGATAAGATATTGAACGACATCAAGCGTCCGTTTACTGCCATCATGGGTGGATCAAAAGTATCTTCTAAGATCGAAATCATCGAAAACCTGCTGAACAAGGTAGACAACCTGATCATCACAGGCGGTATGACTTACACTTTCACCAAAGCAATGGGTGGACAGATCGGTCTGTCTATCTGCGAAGATGACAAACTGGATCTGGCTCGCGAACTGATGCAGAAAGCCAAAGACAAAGGTGTAAATCTGGTATTAGCTGTTGACGCTAAGATTGCTGACGCTTTCTCTAACGATGCCAATACTAAATTCTGCCCGGTTAACGAAATTCCTGACGGATGGGAAGGTCTTGACATCGGTCCGAAATCTGAAGAGATCTTTGCCGAAGTGATCAAGAATTCTAAGACAATTCTTTGGAATGGTCCGACAGGTGTATTCGAATTCGAAAACTTCACTCACGGCTCTCGTTCAGTAGGCGAAGCTATCGTTGAGGCTACTAAGAACGGCGCTTTCTCACTCGTTGGCGGTGGCGACTCTGTAGCTTGTGTCAACAAGTTCGGTCTGGCAAACGGTGTATCTTATGTTTCTACAGGCGGTGGAGCACTGCTCGAAGCAATCGAAGGAAAAGTTCTTCCGGGTATTGCCGCTATCCAGGAATAAGACTGAAGTGAATCACTATAAGACAGAAAAGGCAACCCCGCTCGGAGTTGCCTTTTTTAAAAGCCGGAAATGGGGAGAGAGCCTCCTTTTCAGTATCCTGTTCCTTTTCTTTCTATCAGCCTGCACAGGAAAGAAAGAGAAGCATTCCGCTTTGCCGGAACTGCAAACTCTGACTTTCGGACTGATGCCTTCTTTCGATGGACTGCCTTCTCTGGTTGCTGTCCGTCAGGGTATTTATGACTCGCTGGATATCAAAATCGATTTCATTACTTATGCTTCGGCAACTGACCGCGATGCCGCTTTTTTATCGGGGAAACTGGATGGTATGCTCACCGACTACCCGGGTGCAACTCTGTTGCAGGCAAAAGGAAGCCGCTTACGTCTGGTTATGGAAACCGATGGCAGTCTCAGTCTGATAGCAAGTAAAAAAAGCAATGTTAGGAATCCGGACGATTTGAAAGGGAAGAATATTTCTGTCTCCGGCAATACCTTTGTAGAATATGCCACAGACGAAGTAATGAAACGGGCCTGCCTGCACCCCGGAGAAGTGAACAAACCTGAAATAAACAATATCCCCTTGAGGCTGATGATGTTGGAGGACGGACAGATCTCCGCATCTTTCTTACCCGGACCGGCAACGGCAATTGCCCTGAACGATGGGCATACAGCATTACTGAACACAAGACAAATGGGACTGCGTTGCACCGGAATTGTTTTCTCAGAAAAAGCCATCACGGAAAAAGACGAAGAGATCAGGCGGTTTATCACCGGCTACAATCTCGGCGTGAAATACTTACAAACCCGTCCTCAAAACGAATGGACGGAAATTTTAGTAAAAGAATTCGGACTGCAGGAAAAGGCGGCCATGCAGATAGACTTGCCGGACTATCGGCCTGCTACCCGTCCGTCTTACCACGACATAGAAAAAATCATTGCCTGGCTGAAGAGTAAAGGGGCAATCCCCGACTATTATCCGGGAGAAAATTTAGTGGATACCACCTTCATTCCCGGCACACTCAAACCACAATAAATACAACAAAGTAAAGATGAAAAACACATTCCTGTTAACATTCGCACTGATACTCCTGGCAGGCAGCCCCCTGAAAGCGCAGGAGAAAGAAGAGGCTGCTACACTGAATAAAGTGGTCAACACACTGAAAGAGCGAATCACTCTGGCCGGATACGCGCAGTTGGGATATACCTATGACGATGCAGCAAAAAAAATGAATACGTTCGACATCAAACGAATCATTTTCATGGCTCACGGAAAGATCACGGACCGCTGGACCTGTGATTTTATGTACGACTTTTACAACGGCGGCATGCTGCTCGAAGTTTACACCGATTACCGGATTCTACCCGGGCTGAAAGTGCGTATCGGCGAATTTAAGGTTCCTTATACCATCGAAAATGAATTGTCGCCCACTACCGTAGAACTGATCAACTGCTATTCTCAGTCAGTCTGCTATCTGGCAGGGGTGAGCGGCAGTGATGTCGCCTGTGGCATGACATCGGGACGCGACATCGGGGCCATGGTTCATGGAGGCCTGCTGAATGATCTGCTATGCTACAAACTAGCCATAATGAATGGACAAGGACTTAACATCAAGGATAAAAACAATCAAAAAGATATCATCGGCAACCTGATGGTGAATCCCCTGAAATGGCTGTCGGTGGGTGGTTCGTTTATCAAAGGGACCGGACACGCCATTGCCGACTCCGAAATAACCGGCATCCGGGCAGGAGAAAACTATACCAAAAATCGCTGGAGCATAGGAGGCGTCATCACGACAACACCGTTCAGCCTCCGTTCCGAATATCTGGCCGGAAAGGATGGAGGCGTGAAGAGTGATGGTTTTTATGCCACCGGATGCTACCGGATGCTACGCAATTTCGACCTTGTGGCTTCGTATGACTATTTCAATGCAAACAAAGCCGTCAGTAGGAAACAGACCAATTATATAGCCGGACTGCAATATTGGTTCTATCCCAAGTGCAGGCTGCAAGCACAATACACTTTCTGCGACCGGAATAAAGGCAAAGACAGCAATCTGTTTCAGGCGCAGGTACAGGTAAGATTCTGAAATAATCATAATAACAATAACCAATGGAACACAAAATCAGCGAACCCAATGCCCGTGTAGACGTGGCCGATGTATTGAGAGGACTGGCTGTGATGGGCATCATCATCCTACACAGTATCGAACATTTCAACTTCTATTCCTTTCCGGACACTGTTCCCTGCGAATGGATGAAATTCACCGACAAAGCTATCTGGAACGGACTCTTTTTTGTCTTCAGCAACAAAGCATACGCCATATTTGCCCTACTGTTCGGCTTTAGTTTCTATATACAAGACAACAATCAGCAACGCCGCGGCAAAGACTTTCGTCTCCGGTTCATCTGGCGAATGGCGCTGCTCTTTATCATCGGGCAGTTCAATGCAGCTTTCTTTACCGGTGAGATACTGACGATGTACGCCATGCTCGGTCTGATACTTCCCCTGTCCTGTCGTCTCAGCGATCGGAGCATAGCTATCTTCGCCACTCTGCTCATCATACAACCGATAGACTGGTGCAAAGTGATCTATGCCCTTTGCAATCCGGATTATGTAGCCGGTCCCAGTCTGGCTTCCCATTACTTCGGAATTGCCTTCGATGTACAGAAAAACGGCACCTTCCTCGAAACAATCCGTATGAATCTCTGGGAAGGGCAACTCGCCAACCTGACCTGGGCACTGGAACATGGACGTATCTTGCAGACCCCTGCCCTCTTCCTCTTCGGCATGCTTGTGGGACGTAAGGGATTATTTCTTTATAGCGAACAAAACGAACAGCACTGGCTCAAAGCATTGGGCATCTCGTTAATCTGTTTCTTTCCTCTGTATGGACTGAATAATATGTTGCCGGAGTTTATCACCCGCAACGCCATACGGGTCCCTCTGCAATTGATCATCAGCTCTCTCAGCAACCTTAGTTTCATGGTACTGCTGGTCAGCGGACTGCTTATCACTTTTTATCGCATCAAAGACCGCAGATTTCTGATGCGCTTCACCTCGTACGGAAAGATGAGCCTGACAAACTATATCGGACAATCCGTCATTGGGTCCCTCCTTTTCTATCACTGGGGCTTCGAACTAGGACGTTTCCTGGGAATTACTTATAGTTTCTTTTTTGGCATCCTTTTTGTACTTCTTCAAATGGCATTTTGTTCCTGGTGGCTCAGCCACTTCAAACACGGCCCCTTTGAAGGTTTATGGAAACGCCTTACATGGATTGGAAACAATAAACGGAAGTAAATTATGAACGAACAACTTATCAATGAACAATATCAATATATTCTCCGACTGATCGGGCAAAAACGCCTGAAGGAAGCATTAACTCAATTGGAATCATTCCTATGGAAGTGCCCCGAATGGTCGCTCCGTACCCGTCTGGAACAAATACAGACTTCGTACAGCTACATGTTGCAATACATGCGCCAGGGCGTAGAAGACCCGGAACGTAGAAAGCTGTATCAGAAACTGCTGACCGACACACTCGAGATTACCGACCAGGCGCGTATTACGTTGCTGGACAGCGTATCGAACCATTACTATCACCAGTACCGTACCCGCCTTTCCGAAGAGGTATCCCCCCTCACTCTGGAGATGCTGATGCATACGCTCGAATCGTTCAATGACGATCTTGCCGTAAGCGGATTCGTCTCAGACCAAAACATGGAGGAAGTGCTGAAACGCCATGAAGACAGTTTGAAGACTTTGTTTTTGCAAACCTGGACCCATACTAACTGGACTGCGGAAGAAGTGGCAGCCGCACAAGCCATGCTTCAGTCCGAACTGCTTCCGGTGAACGATCTTTGCCTCTTCACAAGCGCCGTTACCCTCAGTGTGATGGAGTGTTTCGACCTCAAGAAACTCTTATGGCTGATAGATGCTTACCGTCATCCCAATGTACAGGTCAGCCAACGAGCCCTGGTAGGAATTACTTTTATCCTGCATGCCTATTCGCCACGCATCTCTTTCTATCCGGAGATCAATCTGCGCATCACAGCGCTGATGGAAGAAACTGCATTTGAAAGAGACTTGTTACGCATACATATCCAGATACTGCTCAGCCAGGAGACGGAAAAAATCGACAAGAAAATGCGTGAGGAGATCATCCCCGAAATGCTGAAAAGCATGTCGCCTATGCGCAACATGAAATTCGGCTTCGAAGAGTCCGACGAAGAGAAAGATGACACCAATCCTGACTGGGCAGATGCCATCGAGAAGTCGGGGCTAGGTGACAAGTTGCGTGAAATGAACGAATTGCAACTAGAAGGAGCCGACGTATATATGAGCACTTTCTCACAACTCAAGAGTTATCCATTCTTCAGAGATATCTCCAACTGGTTCTATCCTTTCGACAAGCAGCAATCGGATGTGATCAAAGAGTTCCGTCATCGGGGAAAAGAGGGAGGAAGCCTATTGGAAATCATCCTGCAATCGGGTTTCTTCTGCAACAGCGATAAGTACTCACTTTTCTTCACGATGCAGCAATTGCCACAATCGCAGCGGGACATGATGCTGAATCAGCTTACGGATCAGCAGATAGAAGAATTAGCAGACCAGTCGAAAGCCGAAACGCTAAAGAAGTTCTCCGAACGTCCCGATACGGTAAGCAACCAATATCTGCACGATCTGTACCGCTTCTTTAAACTCTATGCCCGGAGACTGGAATTTCGTGACTTATTCAAAGAGTCCATCTGCCTCTACAACGAACCGGATTTGATAGATATTCTATTCAATCCGGAAGCCATGGAAGCCATAGCTAATTTTCACTTCAAGAAGAAGCACTGGGAAGAAGCCGCCGAAGCCTACGATACGATAGTTGATATGCTTATGGATGAAGAAGAAGCAGAAATCTGCCAGAAGCAGGGCTACTCCTTGCAGAAACTAAAACGATATGACGAAGCCATCAAGGCCTACCGGAAAGCAGATATCCTGAAATCGAACAATGTATGGACCAACCATCATCTGGGCACTTGCTATCGCCTCAACAGGCAATTCAAAGAGGCCTTGAAATATTATCGGAAAGTGGAAGAAGTGTTGCCGGAAGATACGAAAGTGATTTTTTACATAGGTAGTTGTCTGGCGGAAATGTGGAATTTTGAAGAAGCGTTGAACTACTTCTTTAAACTTGATTTTCTGGAGAGTAACTGCGTCAAAGCCTGGCGTGCCATCGGTTGGTGTTCGTTCATGATCGCTAAACGCGAACAGGCCATGAAGTATTATGATAAAGTGATTGATCAAAGCCCAATGCCGGTAGATTACCTGAACGCCGGTCATGTAGCATGGTCTTTGGGAAACGTGGAAAAAACCCTCTCTCTATATACCAAAGCCGCAGAACTATATGGCAGCAAAGAGCTATTCCTTGAAGTGTTCCGTAAAGACGAGGAGATTATCACAAGCAAAGGAGTCACCCCGGATGACATTCCCTTGGTTCTCGATCTGATTTAAAACAAAAAAGAAAAACAGAATGATCAGAGTGTGGCAGGAGTTGATCACTAATTAACAGATTCCTGAGGCACTCTGATCTTTTTTAATAACCCGCTTATTATCATCCATCTGACAACGTAGCATACCCGTTAAAGCTTCCCCTGCAAAAAATAATTTGAAAATAATTTCATATCCGTGCAACTTAATACGATTCCATCACGTCTAATAGACAAAGAAAGATATAAACTAACTAAACAATAAAGGATATGAAAACAATTACATTTTTCAAAAGAGTATTAGCTTCTGCTGCATTAGTTTCAGTATGCGGATTCGCATGTGCAACCAACAATGGAAAACAGTTTATCCATAACGATACGATGGAAGGAGGAAAGTTGGTTTGCCGTGAAATATATGCAATGAACGATGCCGCCTCAGGCATACTGAATCCGGTAAAGATGTATAAATACAGCTACGATACCGCCCTCTCCCCGGAAAACGCGGCGGCCATTCCCTGCCGGCAGGTGCTGGGGTCCTATGTGGTCCGGTGGGAGCGGGCGGAGGAGCCGTCGGTGCAGGGGTCCTGAACGGGGATCTCGATTTGGGTGATATAGTCCTCGTCCCGCTGGATCACCAGCTCATTGACGCCTTTTTCATAGGCGAAACCGGTCAGGGTCAGCCCGTGGTCCCGGGCATAGGCCAGAATGGCCTCGTACTTGGCGGGAAGTCCTTGCCAGGGTCCCTGGCAATAGGCCAGAAGATACCGCCCTTTGGGACGCCGGTGCAGCCCCGCCCGGCGGGTGGGGGCGGGGACCTCCAGGAAGAGGTGGGTGTAGTCGGTGAACCGCCCCTGCCGCAGGTGCTCCACGGGGAGCATGGCGCCATAAACCCCTTCGTGAAGGTGGCCCAGCTGATGGGCCTTGGCCTGGTCGATAACCGCGGCAATCTCCCGGTCCGTGGGGGTGTCCCCGGGCAGGGGCACTGTGGCCAGGTAGCAGGTCTCCCGGCGGACCAGGGAGATTTGTGTCAGGGGCAGGGTTTCCAGCCGGGCCAGGGAGGCCTGCTGCCGGACCAGGGCGTGGCGGATTTCCTCCAGGCGGCGGAGCTGCCCCTCCACCCCGGCAATTTTTTCCGTGAGCAGGCGCCGCAGCTCCCCGGCGGAACGGTGGGACAGAAAGGTTTTGATCTCCGGGATGGAGACCTCCAGAGCCCGCAGCATCAGGATGGTTTCCAGCCGGGCGCTCTGGCGGTAGCTGTAATATCGGTAGCCGTTCTCCCCCACAAAGGCGGGGGAGAGCAGTCCCACCTGGTCGTACCACATCAGTGTTTTTTTGTGGATGCCGTGGATGGCGGCAAACTGTCCGATGGTGAAGGTTGTCTCTTGTGGTATCAATGCAAAAACTCCTCTTGACTGTCCAGTTACAGTACGGTTTATTGTACTGGATACAGCGGGGAAAGGCAAGGGGAACCGGCGCCTCCCCGGCTGAATTGCACAACAAGGAGAGGCAAGAAGCAATGGAGTACCAAATAGACCTCCGCCCGTTCCAGCCGGAGGACCAGGAGGCCTTGGCCGGGGTGATCCGCCGGACCTGGCAGTATGATCGTTTCTGTGGGCCGAAGACGGCCCAGCGGCTGGGACGGGTCTACCTGCGCCAGTGCCTAACGCAACAGACCTTCACCCGGGTGGCGGTGGTGAACGGCGTGCCTGTGGGGATCATCATGGGGAAGAACGAGAGGACCCACCGCTGCCCCTGGTCCCTGCGCTGGCGGGCGGCTCGGGCAGTCCTGGCGCTGCTGGCGACCCGGGAGGGGCGGAAGGTGGCCCGGCTCTTTTCCGGGGTGGAAAGGATCAACCAGGCGCTTTTGTCCCAGTGCCCCCAATCCTACCCCGGCCAGGTGGCGTTTTTCGCCGTGGACCAGCCCCGCCGGGGCATGGGACTGGGCAAACGTCTGTTTCAGGCGGTGATGGACAACCTGCGGCAGGAGGGCATCGGGACCGTTTTCCTGTTCACAGACACCAGCTGCAACTATGGCTTTTATGAACACCAGGGGATGGTCCGCCGGGCCGAGCAGACCCAGCGTATCTGGCTGGGACAGGAATCTGGAGAGATGACCTTTTTCGTCTATGACTACACCCTGGACGGCTGAGACCGGGGGTTGCGGGGGGGCCGGGACTGTGGTATGATAAAAAAGCCGGGAGAACCGGCGTGAGAACAGAAGAAAGGACGATGTTTTTTGAGAAACTGGTGTGATTCGGTGCTTGTGGCCTGACCGGGAGGTTGGTGCCAGACCATCATCGCCAAGCCTCCCCAGATAAAGAAAGTATGGAGGAGGACCTTCCCTATGAATCGGGAAAACAAACGAAAAACCTTTGAAAAGGGTTACTATAAAACCCATCGCTGCAACGATACCTTTTCCTGCCGGGTCTGCGACCGGCTGGTCTTTCCCACCCCCACGGGGGGCGACCACCGCAACCACTGCCCCAACTGCCTGAGCAGCCTCCACGTGGACCAGGAGCCGGGAGACCGCGCCGCGGACTGCGGCGGCATCATGGACCCCATCGGGGTGTGGGTGCGGAAAAAAGAGGAGTGGGCGGTGATTCACCGGTGCCGCCGGTGCGGCAAGCTCAGCTCCAACCGGGTGGCGGGGGATGATAACCCCATGAAGCTGATGTCCATTGCCCTCAAACCCCTCTCTCTGCCTCCCTTTCCCCTGGAGCGGATCGAGCAGCTCACAGACGCCATGGGCGGCAGCCTGGGGACAGGCGGCAGGACCCCTTAAAGCGTGATACAGAGGACGTTCCCCTGGGAGCGTCCTCTGTTTTTCTGGAAGAAGGAGGGTTGACCGTTGAAAAATGACGCGGTCCATGGTACAATAAACTCCTACCAAGCAAGACAGAACCCAGATTCCGTCCTGAAAGGAGGGAGCGTATGAAACGAATCAAGACCATTGTGTCCTTTCTCTGCGC
>OGYN01003151.1_pt1 | contig 11491 bp, 8 predicted proteins | sample 1576551 | NCBI WGS metagenome assembly OGYN01 (sample SAMEA3541589, study PRJEB24748) | human gut metagenome | biome: human gut; feature: human-associated habitat; material: faeces | place: China | collected 2012 | reverse complement strand
ATTGCAATGGGGCTGTACGCCATTCTGGATTTTATTGAAAAACGTGCACAGAAATGGTAACTTTCCTTAAACTACTACCGTGTCAAGGACATTGGTAGTAGTTTCTCGGATACACTCCAACAAAGGAAATCTGTGGCAGAACTCTGTAATCGTTCAGTACGATCCTGATCTCTCTCACGTTTTCTTTAAAAAGCGGGATGATTTTTTTGTAGCCGATCACGGTTCCGGTATAGACTTTCTCCCACTCTCCCTGATCCCTTACAAATACTTCAAAAGCCTCTACTCTCTGGCTGTACCGGATTTCTTCTTTTAATACCAGATACCCGGCATCTTCTGCTTCATCCAGTGCGAAGACAAGTTCCACCGGCCTATGGGATTCTTCCAGCAAATTACGAGAAAAGCTTCCCTTCTGCCATTCTCCCAGTTCCTTTAATCGTTCCACATCATTCTCATGCAAAAGCCCGTTCGGCATCGGCGGGATATTCAGAAGAAACGTTGCATTTCCACCAACAGACCCCAGATAGATATGGACCAGTTCTTCCAGGCTTTTTACCTGGTCATCCTCTTCCGGATGATAAAACCATCCCGGCCGGATCGAGGTATTTACTTCTGCCGGATACCAGATCAGGTCACGTTCGCCCTCAAGAGCGGCACGGCTTCCAAGGTCTTCCATATCACTGGTGATCTTCCTCTGGCGGAATTCTTCATCGTCCGACTGCTGGCTTCTTTCCTGCACACTTTCTGTCAGGGCCGTCCGTGCAGGAACTACACTCCACTCTGAGTTTCTTACATCGCCGGCTTCATTTCCGCACCATCGGATATCCGGTCCGCAGACGCAGATGCAGGCATCTGGCTGATAGTTCCGTACACATGCATAATATCTCTCCCAGTCATAAACCTGCTTCTTTCCATTCGGACCTTCCCCACAGGCCCCGTCCAGCCAGACACTGAAGATCTCCCCATACCCGGTCAGCAGTTCTGTCAACTGTGCAATATAATAATCGTCATATTCCTTCCCACTTCCATAACATGGCTGATTCCGATCCCACGGAGAAAGATAGATCCCAAACTTCAATCCATAACGGCGGCAGGTATCCGAAACTTCCCGCACTACATCCCCTACCCCATCCCTCCATGGACTGGAAGCGACACTGTGCTGCGTATATTTCGTCGACCACAGACAAAATCCGTCATGATGCTTGCAGGTAAGGATCACGCCTTTCATTCCTGCCGCTTTCACTGCCGATACCCATTGACCGGCATCAAATTCCTGCGGATCAAAAATCCCGGGATCTTCCGTACCGTCTCCCCATTCCCGGTTCGTGTACGTATTCATCCCAAAGTGAAAAAATGCATAAAATTCCGTTTCCTGATACTTAAGCTGACGCTTCGACGGAACAATCTTAATCAATTCCTGGTCTGTCGGCATATCTCTTCTCCTTCTTCAAAAAAATCCAATTCACCCTTTCAATCCGCCTGCACCGATTCCCTGCAGCAGATATCTCTGTCCGATCAGATAAATGATCATGGTCGGGATCATAATGATCACAAGTCCCGCAAACAGTGCACCCCAGTCTGTCGCATACTTCTGTACTTCAAACAGATTTGCCATTCCGATCGGAAGGGTCTTTTGGGCATCATCGGTCAGGAGGACTAGTGCCAGCGGATATTCATTCCAGAATCCCATCGCGCTCAACATTGTGATCGTTGCAATTCCCGGTTTTGCAAGCGGAACCATAACTTTCAGAAGAAGCTGAAGGTTTGTGGCACCATCGATCCGGGCAGATTCTTCATAGTCTTTTGGCACAGCAGACATAAAGCCCTGCAGAGTAAAGATGCAGAACGGAAACTGCATGACCGCATAGACCAGGCAGAGTACCGGCAGATTATTCAGCCCGTTGATCGCCTGTAATTCCAGAAACAGCGGGATCATGATATACGTTGCCTGGAGGAAAATACATGCCATATAGATCGTTGAGATCAGTTTGCTCCCGGCAAAGCGGTATCTTGCCAGTACATAAGAAATCGGTATGACAAACAGCAGAAGCAATGCCGTAGACAGCACCGTTACAAACACAGAATTTCCAAAATATGCCGCAATATTTGCCTTCTGCCATGCAGCGACAAAATTATCCAGATTCAATGATACCGGCAGCGCATAAGGATCTGTCAGATATTCCGCATTCGTCTTGAACGCAGACATCAGGTTCCAGAAAAGCGGATAAAGAAAAATAATCGTAAACAGAATCATCAGGATCCTGATACACCAGGTTCTTACAGTTTTCATCAGTCTCCCTCCTATTCTTTCTCGGCTGACAGTTTTCGTGAAATCATCGCAAGCACGATCGCAAGCAGAAGCGTAAACATGGCGATCGCCATCGCATAGCCAAAGTTTGCATTCCGCATACCCTGCGTGTACATATACTGCAGAAGGACACTGGAAGCACCGTTCGGTCCTCCTCCTGTCATAACATTGGACAGGGTAAAACTCAGATTGATCGTTCCTGATAGGGCAAGGATATAAGTTGTTCCGATGGACCTGCGGAGAAGCGGGATCGTGATCCTGAAAAACTTCTGGACTCCGGTCGCTCCGTCGATCGAGGCAGCTTCATAGATTTCCTGAGAGATCCCGTCGATCGAAGCCACATGCATTACCATATAATAACCGATCGCCTGCCATACCAGTGCGGCACCGATACACCAGAGCGCTGTTTTTCCCTCTCCCAGCCAGGCATGCTTCCAGGAAGAAATGTTAAAAAGATCCAGCATATGATTGAGGATTCCTCTTGTCGGATTAAATACAAAAGACCACACGATTCCGACAACGGTCATAGAGACAACACTTGGAAAAAAGAATACCGTACGATAAAAAGATTTCTCCCGGAGTTCTCCCTGTGTAAGGATGAAAGCAAATACCAGGCTCAGAAAGATCGTCAGTGCCGGAATCACAAGCATCAGTTTAAACGTATTAAAAAGTGCCTGTACAAAGTCCTTGTCTTTGAACATATAAATATAATTATCCAGGAATACAAACTTACTGTTGAATCCAACACTGAGCGCAGTGGAACTGGTAAACGACAGATAGATGGCATTCAGCATCGGTACAATCATAAAAACGATCGTAAGAATCAGCGCGGGAAGCGTACACAAAGCTATGAATAATTTGGGCTTTTTTACCACGTCTGGTCACTCCTTTTTTCAGATTTCAAATCAATTTGGGGTAAAAAAAGGCTGCCGCATACATTTGTGCAGCAGCCTTTTCGCTTAATTGGACAACATTCATTCTGTAAATAACAGATAAGATATTTATTTGGCAGCTTCCTGATCTGCACGAACCTGTGCAAAAGCATCTTCTACGTTCTGTGCCCACTCTTCTACTGTCATTTCATCGTTCATAACAGAAGTGATCGGGTTGAAGATCTCATCTTTTGGATTGATCTTGCAGTCAGCCGGAACTGCTGAGAAGCTCATGATCAGAGAAGATGCATTTGCTTCATCATAGATTCCATACATATTGTAGATTGCTGTAGAAAGTTTGTCTTTTGCTACTTCACGGGCACTCTTTGTTGCATAAAGGGCACCGGAAGCTTCTGCAAATGCAGATACAGATTCATCGCTGTACAGGAAACGAAGGAATTCTTTTGCGAGTTCCTGATTCTTTGCAGCTGCCGGAATGGAAAACTGCTCACAGCTGTCGAATACATAGTGGACATCGTCTGCATTCTCTGTCGGGATCGGAGCCATGGCAAACTCAAATCTGTCTTCTCTCGGAGCATCCTGCATCTCATTTTCCATCCAGGTTCCGTTTGTGATAAAAGCAGCTTTTCCAAGCATCATCTCTGTCTGGGATTCTGTATGGTTCATACCTACCGTACCTTCCAGAAGATATCCCTTATCTGCGATCTCTTTGATATGGGTGAGGGCTTTCAGCACGCCTTCGTTATTGAAAGAACCTTCTTCATAATTTGCAATCTTTGTGAGTGCTTCTTCGCCGCACTCATTTGCGATTGCCGGCCAGAGCATTTCTTCCATGTATCCCGGATAGATTCCCTGATAAGTGAAGAGAGAACGTCCGTCGATATCTTTGACTGTATCGCCAAGTGCAAAGAACTCATCCCAGGTCTTCGGAACTTCCAGATTGTTTTCATCGAAGAATGTCTTGTTGTAGATCAGGCCCTGCGGACCGCTGTTGAACGGTGCGAGATAGATATCACCATCTCCATATGGGGCACATTTACTGCTTGCAAGGATTCCATCTGTGATATCATCACGGAGTGTACCGGTTCCTGCATAGTTTTCGCTATCAAAAACATCGTTCAGGTTCAGAAGTGCATGTTCTTTGATCAGAGAAAGGATCACGCCGTCCTCACCGCCATCATTCAGACAGATAAAATCCGGTACATTTCCGGCAACGATCTGCGGACGGATGATATCACCGATGGTAGGGCTGATGGTCATGTTCACTTTCACACCCTCATGGCTTTCCTCAAAAAGTTCTACCATCTGATTCCAGTAAGCATCTCCATATCCACCCTGGAAGATCGCGATGTTCAGTTCCTGTTCTTCTGCGTCTGCAAATGCAGTGAGCGGTGAGAGTACGGTAGCCGCGCTCATCGCAAGGATCATAGCAGAAGCTGCAAATCTTTTCTTCATATGTTTGTTTCCTCCTTCATGCTGGCTTTTTTTACGTTCGCCTTATGATGACAGTATACGGCAAAATATTTTTGTAGTAAATTAACAAAACGCCCCTACTTATGGAACTTTCTCTTGTAAAAATTATACGATATGGATTTTCTTGTGATAAATATGTACAATCTTTGTCTATTTACGTTTTGGATGGATTATCCTGACTTTTTTTAGTATAATGGATAAAAAGGTGGGGGAAAAATGAATAAAAAACAACGTTATCAGGGATTTCGTAAATTCAGTATCAAAACAAGGCTTGTCATTGCCCTTTTGCTGATATCGATTATACCATTGGCAGGAATCAGTGGCTATTCCTTTCATATCTTTTCCGTAGCACTTCGGGAAAAACTTTCTGCTTCCATTTCCCAGACTTTATCGATGATCAATCTGAATATGGTAAGTGAGATCGAAAAATATCAGTATCTGTGCGGCTCTATCTGCATCAGCGAAGAGATCAAGGACGGGCTTCTGAACAAAGATATGTCAGATATTGAGAAAAATCAGGCGATCAATGAGATCCAGAGCATGATCCGTACCAAGATCATCTATCCGGCACAGGCCAAAAATATCACGGTATATGATACCGACGGAAATATTTTTTATGACCTTGGCTATGACGGTTTCTATCAGGATGATGTGGATATGCTCCTCGATCGGCTGCGCCAGGAAAATCAGGATGTATGGGCATATGTGCACACCTACCGCGACAGAGATATCCTGGTCCTTGGAAGAAGGATCTATGAGCAGTACAGCGAAAGCCGTGTGATCGGTTACACCCTGATCTCCATCGATGAGAAGATTTTTTCCAAGACCGTGCTCGAACCGGTAGGGCTGGCAGACTCTTCTAATATTATGTATATGAACATGGACGGTTCGGTTCTTTCGTCCTGGGACAGAAATATCGCACTCGGCAAAAAGGTTGACAGCGAATTCCTCAAAAATATCCAGCAGAAGCTTCCTTCCAGGACCGATTCCTTCAGCATCCACAAAGATGGCGAAGAACAGCTGGTCACTTATATTTTCAACAAAAAGCTTAACCAGCTTTTTGTGTACACCATGCCTTATCATTATATCAATTCCGAAGTTTATACCATGCTTCGCCGGATCCTGATCGTGGCGGTGATCCTGGTCCTCATGTGCATTGGGATCGTCGCAATGGTATATCCGGGAATCACATCCCCGATCAGAAGCATGCTGGATTTCTGTAAAGAATTATCCCACGGAAACCTGAACGTCCGTATTCAGGATAACCACAAAGATGAACTTTCGGACCTGTCCGGCAGCATGAACCACATGGCAGATACCATCCAGAATCTGCTCGAACAGCAAAAAGAACAGGAAAAGAAAAAGAGAGAACTGGAGCTTCAGATGCTCCAGTATCAGCTCAATCCTCATTTTCTTTTTAACACCTTAAACAGTCTGCGCTTTGTGGCAGCCATGCACAATGATCAGATCGTCAGCGACGGAATCCAGGCACTCAGCAGCCTTCTTCAGAACACGCTCACAAATAAGAATGAATATATCACCGTGAAGGAAGAGCTGGAAAATCTGGAAAATTATTTTGCCATTCTCCGCATCCGGTATGCAGGAAGTTTCGAATATTCTTTCCATATGGAGGATGAAGAGCTGCTCTCCTGCCTCGTTCCCAAGCTGATCCTGCAGCCGCTCGCCGAAAATTCTGTAATGCATGGTTCTTCCGATGACGGTTCTGTCATGGAGATCCATATTACCTGCTGGGAGGAAGACGGACATATGATCCTGGAACTTCAGGATAACGGAAAAGGATTCGAGATGACCCGGACTGATCTGAACCCGCACAAAGACCGCAAAAAAATCGGCGTAGCAAATGTAAATGACCGGATCCAGCTTAACTTCGGACGGGAATACGGATTAAAGATTGACAGTCACCCGTGCGAAGGCACCACCTGTACCCTGACACTGCCAAAGCTTTATGCTGATACCCTGTCACAGCAGCCAGAAGAATAGACAACCCGCTCAGAAAGGACTCAAATGTACAGTATACTTATTATAGATGATGAACCCATTGTAAAAATTGCCCTCCGCTCGATCCTCCCCTGGGAAGAACACGGTTTCTCCATCTGCGGGACCGCCTCAAACGGTCTGGAAGCCATGTCTCTCATCGAAAAACATCAACCGGATGTGATCATCACCGACCTCAAAATGCCGGAAATGGACGGACTGGAACTGATCCGTACCTTGAAAGAAAAAAATTATCCCGGAGAGATCCTTGTCCTCAGCAATTATGAGGATTTTGATTCTGTGCGGAGCGCGCTCCTTCTGGGTGCGGCAGACTATCTGTTAAAGATCAAGATCAGTCCGGACACTCTTCTTGCCTGCCTGAACAAAACGACCGAAAAACTGCAGGAAAAAGCCGACAGGAAAGTTCCTGTTCCAGCCGAAACTGTATCCGAGAACAGAACCCGCCTACTCCTCTCCTTTTTTGAGGGAGAGACTTCCCTTTCCTCCTTTACAGCCCAAAACGCCGACGCAGACCTGCACTTTATGCAGGAACCATGCGCCGTCTGCTACGTAACCTTTGAAAAATTTCTGTCCAATGAAGCCTTTTCTATCTCGGGGAAACTTCTGTGTGATATGATCCTGGACGCAGTACAGGGCGTACTTCAGCCATATATCCTTGTACTGAACGATTACAGTGCACTGGTAGTCTTTTCCCAGAAAGAACTGGATGCAGGCCAGATGAAAGTCGCTCAGCTCGTAAAAAAACTATACAACCGATTCACCATGTACCAGTCCTTCGCCCCGGATATGCCATATCAGGAAAATCTTCCGGACTATGAAGAAGCCAGAAATACTTATCAGACCTTTACCATAAATGAAGGGCATTATACAGACGATATTGCTAAAACCCTCGCATATATCGAAGGAAATTACATGCACCGGCTCACATTGTCCTCCATTTCCGCAAATGTCAGCTTAAGTTCCAGCTATCTGTGCCGTGTTTTTAAATCGGAGGTAGGAACAAGCATCACCAGTTATCTGAACAATCTCCGGATACGTAAAGCCGCTACCATGATCAAAGACAACCGGCTTTCGCTCAAAGAGATCTCCACGATGGTAGGGATCGATGACCAGCTCTATTTCAGCAGGCTGTTTAAGAAATGTATGGGAATTTCTCCCTCGGAATACGGGAAACGATTTCATCAGTAAATCTCAAAAAGGTATGAAACCACAGATTTAACTTCTATGGTCTCATACCTTTTTTCTTATCACATCATTCTTCTATTTCTTAGATATTTTCGCTTCTCAGATCTGATACCACTTGATCTCATTTGCTTCCATGTGAAGTTCGAAGCTGCTTCCGTCGCCTTTGTATACAACGGTGTCCTGCGGCTCGTAGGTGTTGTTTACGACACAGTATTTGCCGTTCTTTACATAGGCATGGACTTCTACATTGTAGTTTGTGGAATACCAGCAGTTCAGCTCTTCCTCTGCGGATGCGGACCAGAGGACTGCACGGTAGAGGACACGGCTGTTCTTGAAGCTGTACGGAAGTCCGCTGATATAGACACCGCGGCCTTTTCCGAAGGTCCTGACTGCCATCTGCACTTCCTGGTCTTTCTGGATCAGGATCTCAGTTCCGTCAAGTGCATAGATATTTTTCTTTCCTTCACCGAAATCAACATCTCCGTCACTGTCTGCCAGGATAAAGTGATCTCTGTGTTCTTCCCAGTTGTATTTGTCTTTGTTCAGGTTAAAGCCGTTTTCTTCTTCTACTCCAAGCACATCGTCAAGCTGGAAATAATGTCCCTGCCACTGATGGGCTGCCGGTTCGCCGACTCCGATGAAGCCGCCGCCGTTGTAGACAAATTCTTTTACGGCAGTGATGATCGTTTCGTTTACCCAGTACTCGCCGCCGCTTTGTGCAGTATCCGAATCCCCTACATTGATCACAACATCAAATTTTTTCAGCAGATCCTTATCTGCCAGAATATCATCAAAACTGATAAAGGATACATCAAAGGGTGCACCGCTTAATGCCTCAATAATGCCAAAGTAAGAGTAATTCTGTTTGTAATAAATTGCGTGATGTACCATGTGGTTGCCCCAGGAACGCATTTTTCCCCAGCAGTTCAGGACAGCTACACGCTTCACACAGTATGGGGTCACACCCTGGATGTTATCATAGAGTGTACGGAATTCCTGGCATACCTCTTTGATATACTGTACAAAATCCGGGAATTCCAGAGCAAGTTTCAGGTATCCGCCGTAACCGATTCTCTGGATCGGGCTTCGAAGGATCGCACGCCTTGCTGTTACCCAGTTTACTTTGGCTTCCTTGACCGGATCGCCGCCCTCATGGAAGGTATCCGGGAAAAAGTACGGAAGGAAACGTCCTTCTGTATATTTTACGTTCTTGATATCGCTGAACAGGCGCAAGGTCGCACCGTTTCCGACACTTCCAACGACAGCATCCAGTCCGATCGAGGCAAACTCGTCCATAAACGGCTCCATACCGATCCAGTGATCGCCCATGAACATCATAGCTTCTTTGCCGCATTCATGGACAATGTCTACCATCTCTTTGGCAAGCTTCGCAACTTCTCTTCTCTGGAAAGCCTGGAAGTCCTTAAATTCTTTGGACGGAATACGGTATGTATTATTCATGTAGCCCTGGTCGATAATGTATTCCGGACGGAATGCATATCCTACTTCTTTTTCAAACTGCTCAAGGATATACGGGCTGACAGATGCGGAGTAGCCGAACCAGTCTACATATTTTTCTCTCGCAAACTCATCAAAGATCAGGGTAAACTGATGGAAAAATGTCGTAAAACGTACTACATCCACATATTGATGCGTATCAAGGAAACGACGGAGACGCTCCAGAGAATGTGCCCTTGTCTTCGGCTGGCGCACATCAAAAGTGATCTGCGGCTCTACGTCCTTCCAGTCGTTTACAACAGCATTGTACATATGAACCGGGTCCCACATGATATATGCCAGAAAGCTGACCGTATATTCATGAAAAAGTTTCGCCGGTGCGATCACGACATTTCCACTCTCTTCGTCATAAGACCACCGATCTGTCGGAACGACTTCGCCTGTGGTACGGTCAATGACTTCCCACCATCTGGTGATGTCGTCACGGGTATTTACTTTCAGCATGTCCGGGTAAAGGTGATCCATAAGGTGGATCTCAAGCTTCTCCTCCGTTGCTGTATGGAAAGAACTCATGATGTACATCTGCTGGATCTCATCCGGGTTTGCCTTTGCCCATGCATTATCTTTTCTTGTTGTATAATAAGTAGCGTAGATCTTTGCGCCTGTGTCTTTGAGTTCTGCCGGGAACTCTGTTCCATCGCAGTCACGAATCGCATCTGCGCCCCATTCCTCTACGATATCCAGTGTTTCCTTTACCACATCCAGGTTTGTCGGGATCGTAACTCTGCCTTTGTTCTGGCTCATAGGTGTACCTCCGTTTTATATTTATGTATTTGGTTTATCATCTGTTTCTGTTCTCTTTCAGATACTATCAGAATACGTCCTTTTTCTCTGTTTTTCAACGTTGTTCTTGCTATGCTTTTTAGAAATCTTGCGGTATTTTATCTTTTGTGCTATCCTGACAGTTGAAAAATATTTCGGACCCGGGAGGTACACATGAGCACACGGTTTTTTTCTTTTTCGGACGATACTCCTTTTTCAACGGAAGCTGCCCTGGTGAACGCCTCTTCTTCCCACTATGAGGAAGACTGGCCCAGTATCCCACATACCCATGCATTCACGGAACTCTTTTACGTCAGTGAGGGAAGTGGAGAATTCCTGATTGAAAACCAGCATTTTTCTATTAAAAAAGACGACCTGATCATCGTCAACCCTCATATCCAGCATACGGAAACTTCCCTAAGTGCCTCGCCGCTTTCTTATTATACGGTCGGTGTGGACGGGATCAGTTTTTCCTTCCAGGATCAGAAAGAATTCCAGATCTTTCACTGCCGCCAGAAACATGCCGACCTTTTGTTTTATTTTCATTCCCTTTTTCAGGAACTGGATGAAAAAAATGATGGTTATGAAGAGATCTGCAAACACACGCTTGCCATTCTGATCTCTCAGCTCCGTCGTTTTGCTGTCTCTAATTTTCAGTTGTTTCCATCCTTTCATCCAAGCAAAGAATGTGCCCTCGTCAAGCGTTATCTGGATTCCCACTACAGCGATGACATCAACCTGGAACAGCTTGCCAGCTTAAGTCATCTGAATAAATATTATCTGAGTCACGAATTCACACGCTACTACGGCATCTCCCCAATCAACTATCTGACCCACCGCCGGATCGAAGTATGCAAAAATCTCCTGGAGAATACAGACCATGAAATCTCGGATATCGCTCATCTTGCCGGATTTTCCTCGCAGAGTTATCTGGCTCAGAGTTTCCGGAAATACTGTGGCATGACTGCCGGAGAGTACCGCCGCAGCAAAAAAAATCAAACGATATGACAGATGGTATTTGCTTTCAGCATTACTTTCTTCTCGGTTCCATTGTACAAAAGTGTGCGTACCGTATCTGTCTGTGATCGCAGACTGCATTCGGTAATGCATCTGTCTTTCCAGACAAAGTCAATGGTAATGCCGCCCGGTGCCCTAAGGCCGCTTATCTTTCCATCCTTCCACTCCGTCGGAAGTGCCGGATCAGGTTTGAGTTGTTCCAGGAAGAGATCGATATGAACGATTTAGCGGATTTTGTTCTTGGGAAATCAGTGGAATATCGGGATAAACCGGGGAAGAACGTTTCATCCATGACGGTGAAACGGTGAACCGTCCGAACAAT
>OGYN01003149.1_pt1 | contig 11493 bp, 11 predicted proteins | sample 1576551 | NCBI WGS metagenome assembly OGYN01 (sample SAMEA3541589, study PRJEB24748) | human gut metagenome | biome: human gut; feature: human-associated habitat; material: faeces | place: China | collected 2012 | reverse complement strand
ACAGTTTCATTTGCAGGAAAACCGTCTTTTTTAAGTAAAAAATGAAACATGGTCACGCCCATCTCCCGCGCCAGCTCCTCCGCCAGCTGTGAGCCCTGCCGGGCGTCCAGCAGCCTCAGCGCCGTCATAAGCCGCCCCTGCAGCCACTCCACCTGTTGGGTACGCTGCCGTCCCTGCCGGATCACCGCCGCCAGCTGGTCCTTGTTCTTGAACTCCATCAGGTCCAGACACTGCAGGGCCTGCTCGGCCATGTCCGCCCGGAAAAAGCCCATCTGGAACAGCTGCAAGGCCAGCTGGTTGTACTCCATGGTCTTGTAGGGCGTCTCGTTCTGCGCCGCCACCTCCAGATCGAACTCCGGCACCCGGTAGCCGCCCAGCTCCATAAGCTGCGGCTGCAGCCCGCCGTTGTCGAACAGATCAAACTGCCGCTCCGCGCCCCGGCCCAGCAGCCGGAACTGCCGGGGTACGCTGTAAAACTGCCGCACCAGCTCGATGCACAGCGTCACCACCTGCGAAAATGCCTCGTACCCGTCGTCGATCATGTTGCGCGACAGCTTGCCTCCGGCCTCCTGCAAGGCGGCAATGGCAGTGGCGGCAGTAACGCCGCCGGCCGTACCGCCGCTCATCACGTCCCGGTTGCCCGCCGTCTCCTTCATCTCCGCCACCTTGTTCTGCAAAATGGCCACATACACGCCGTCCAGCGTAGGCACCCGGATGGGCGCGATGGAATCCGCTCCCAGATTCCCGTTGGTGTGGACAAAGGGCCGCGTCCAGTCGGCGTACTCCTCCTCGTTCACCGCCCCGTCGGAGCGGATGAAGAACCGGGGCGTGGTGGCCGCCAGCGCGTTTTTCAAAATCGCCTGATTCATCAGGTCGATCTGCTTCTGCGCCGACTTGCACAGATCTACATATCCGTAGCCGCAGGGCGTGCCCTCCTCCGGGAACAGCACGTCGAACACGAAGGGGTATTTTCCGTGGTCGTACCAACCCCTCTCGGCGTAGGCCGGGTCGTTCTCCGTGGCGTACAGCACCGTCTCCCCCACGAACTTACAGTATTGCAGCACCGGCTGTCCGTTGACCTCCGTGTGGTAGTACCAGTCCACCACCAGCGACCGGTCGGAGGTATCCACCCTGTCGTCGTAGAGATACCGGCTCACCTGCGCCCCGCCGCCCCGGCCCAGCTTTCCCTCCAGCTGGGGATATTCCCGCAGCAGCCGGTGATCCGGCACCAGCTCTGTGGAGAAGAAATGCTCCGACGCCTGAATGTCCTGCACCCCCGGCTCCCAGAACAGATTCAGCACATCCATGCTGCGGATGTCCACATCCCCCAGCCCGTGGAGCTTGTCCCCGTCCCAGAACACGCCGTACACGGCGCAGCCGGACTTCAGCTTGTTCCACCATGCCTTGGCGTACTCCCGCTTGAACCGGTTGTTCTTCAGGATCACCGGCAGGATGCGCGTCAGCTTAGCCGCCTCCTCCCGGTCGTCCGGCTCACGGGGCAGCACCGTAGGCTCCGGATAGCTGTCCATGGCATCCGCGTGCTTGGACAGGATGCAGTTCACCAGCCACCCGCTGGCGGGTCTTGGGTCGGCAGGGTTGCCGCCCTCCCCCGCCTTTTCCATCTGCTCCCAGTGCCGCAGCTTCCAGAACTGCTCGTTGTCGATGATGCGCTTGTCCAGATTCTCCTTGCCGCGCCGGTACTTGCGCAGGATCTCCGCCGCGCGGAGCACCTCCTGCGCGCCGATCCTCGGCCGCATGACCTCCTGTTCCATATGCACCGTCCTTTCCTTGTTGCTGTCTCTGTGGTCTCCCGCCGTTTTGTTGCACGGTTCGATACAGCGCCCCTCAAATTCTTCTCACGCCGCCCCAGCTTCCGAACCGTCCCGACCGCAGATCAAGCGGATCCTCGGCCACCTCCCGCGCCTCCGCCCGCACCGGCGCGATGGGCCGCGTCATGCAGAAGTACCGGCTCTCGTCGGCCACATGATCCTCCTGACTGGTATCCACGTCCTCCGGTGCCGTCTGGCTGTACAGCAGCGCCGGCACCGTTCGGATGAACGCCCGGCAGTTCTCAAACACATACAGCATGGGATACCCCTGCTCGTCAAAGCTCATCCGATAGTGCATCTGCATCCACCCCGCGATACGCCGGTTGTCCCCCTTCACGAAGAAGATGCGGTGCTTCAGCGCCGTCTCATAGATGCTCTCGCCCCGGCTGGCGTCCCAGATGGCCGGGTCAGCCACCCCCTGTATCTGCCGCCCCCGCAGCAGCGGATGCTCCTCCTCGATGCGCCGTATCTCCGCAAACTGCTTGTCCGGCGTCCACAGCACTCCCTCGTTGGGCGTCGCGGTGCAGCCGTACAGCTCTGCGATCCGGTACACGCATCCGTCATGATCCACCGCCCACCAGCCGCAGGAAAAGGGCTTGGCGTAGCCGAAGTCGTAGCTCCGGTACACGCTCCACTCCCGCGGCACATCGAAGGGCCGTATCACATGGGTCCACTGGCGATCCTCGTAGTGCGCCGGGTCGTCCGTAAACTCCTGAAACACCTGTCCTTCCATGATGTCCCAGCGCCCCTCCAGCCACGCCCGCCGCAGCTTGGGCGGCAGCGCCTCCAGCGTCTTGAGATAGTCCGGCTGCCGGGCCAGCAGCGCCGTGTTGTCCGTGACCCTCGCCGGGATAAAGGCGTAGTCCTCCGGGTCCTCCCCCGGCTCGTACCGCCGGTCGATAAACAGCCGCTTGATGTACCCATGCCCCGGCCCGCCCGGATTGCAGGTGTAGTAGATCCGCTTTGGAAAATCGTTGACGCCCCGCAGGCACGCGGCGATCTGCCGCATCCACAGCTCCTTCAGCTGGGTGGCCTCGTCCAGAAAGATCACATCGTACTCCGCTCCCTGATACCGGTCTAAGTCCCGGTCGCTCCCGCAGTACCCGAATTGCAGAATACTGCCGTTGCCGAACACGAACCGCTTGTCGCCCGCCCGGTACTCCGCCACCTCCGCCAGCTCCCGCCGCAGGAAGGTCAGATGGTTGGCCTCCAGCTCCGGCAGGCTCCGCCGCACCAGCAGCAGCCGAATGCCCGGATACCGCAGCGCCAGCAGCTTTGCCTTGCACCGCACCGCCCAGCTTTTGCCGCCGCCCCGTGCGCCGCCGAAGGCAACGTACTTTTTCCGGCACTGTAAGAACTCCCGCTGCCGCGGGTTGGGCGTTCCCAGCGCCACGGTAACGCCGCTCATTGGCTCAGCTCCTCCGCTTCCTCGGACAGCACCACCCGCACCGTACTATCCGTCTTTTTCCCTGCCGCCTGCATCGGCTCCAGCACCTTCTCCAGACCCGCCAGCGTCTGTAAGACCGCCGCCAGCTCCTTCAGCTCCTTCACATCCGCCGTCCCCTCCTCCATCCGCCCTGCGGCGGTGGCTGCGGCGCGGTTCAGCTGCCGCGCCGCATCGGTCAGACAGCTCCGTATCTCCTTTTCCGAACTGCGCTTTCTCCCGCCTATATGTCCTCTCCCCCTTTCACCTCATACACCCGCAGGATCTGGGCGGCAAAATCCGCCAGACAACTCCGGCACACATTTTCACCGCCCACCCGGTAGTAGCTCTCGCCCCAACCGATCTCTCGGCCGCACAGATCGCACTCGGCCCACGTACCCTCTCTGTCTCCCTGCGCTCTCCTATTCTCGTGCATCGCATAGCCCCCCTTCATCTTCTCCGCGCCATTCCCCCTCCGGTTGCCCTTTTTCCGCCAACACCGCCCCACTTTTTTTCATCTGCTCCACCTCAGCGCTGGCCTTTCCCTCTGGTGCATCTGTCTTGCTATCCCGCGCCCCACTCTGCATACACTCGCCGCGCCGCAAAAAAAGAGGAGACCCTCGCAGCCATAGCTGTGAGGGTCTCCCCTTTTGATCGTATTTTAAGGTTTATTTGTATGGCATTAAAATCGACAATTCTCTCGCTAATCATAAATACCGTCCATTGATCCGCAAGGCCATGGACGAGCAAGATATCACTTGTATTTCTAGTTTACAGATCAGTCACATCGTTTATAATTTTTCTCTTATACCATACTTTTATCAAAATCGCAGGCCCTTCCCGGCAGAGGGGATGGTCTGTACTGTGAACGGCTCTTGATGTTTAGAAATCATTATCCTTGAATATCTTTATGATGGTTATCACTACCACCCACAGCAGAAAAGACAGCATAACTCTTACCTGGACAGCAGGGAACGGTAGTCGGCGGTCAGCGTCAGATAGCCACGCTCATTGTGAGCAATACCCGCCCAATCCAGCACCGCCGCCAGCACAAACACAGGGTCAAACACATATTTCCCAGCAGGGGCTTTGAAATAGTATTTGCCAATGGCACCGACAACGGTATCCTCCGTGCAGCCACCCTCGCCAAGGGGAGAATTGCGCCCCATGCCCTTGCGGGCAGAACCGCCCTCCCGAAGCAACAGATCCACGATAACATCAAAAACATCGTAGGTATACGGCGGCTTCATAGGCAGCTCGCCGCAGAGGAAGGAACAGCCATCCTTAGCGGCCCGGATAATGTACGGCTTGCCGGTAACAGAATACACCGTTGCCCTGCCGCCATTTTCGTAGAGCTTGCTCCGCACAATGTCAGAAGCCTTTGTACTGCTGCTCACTTTTGGGGTAAAAAGACTCATGTCAAACGCCTCACTTTCTTCCTCGCCGCGCAGGTTTAATTGCAGCAGCAGCTCATCGAGTCTTTTCTTGGCTGTGGGGTAAGAGATACCCAGCTTGTTCTGCACATCCTTCATGTTGCCGCGGCAGCTGAGAAAGGTCTGCAAAAACCGGGTGTATTCCGGGGCAAGGCACTCATAAGGGGAAAGTGGTTCATCGGTGGGGAACTCTGCCTTGCAGCCGGGGCAGCTCAGCCGTGCTAAATGAAGTGCCGCCCCGCACACAGGACACTGACCAGAGAATTTCATAGCGCTCTACCTCCTTCGCCCTCAAGATACCATAATATTTCATCTATGTCAATAATAGAAATAAAAATATTAAACCTTATCGTGGAAAAAGTGCAAAAAAATAGTGCTCTTTTCCGTACAGGTGTCTACAATGTTGTCTCATTATCCGCAGAGGCGGACAACTCATCAGCCTCGTGCGTTCATCCGTGACAAATCTTTCCATTCGTATAACCTCCTGTTCCTTTCTGCAATCATTGTAGCAGGAGAATTAGCGGAAATCGAATGTGCGGATAGCAAAAAATCGCCGTCTCGGGATCACTCCCAAGACGGCGATTTTCTGTTGTGGATCAGAGCGAACACTTCACGGCGAAACCGCCGCTGAAGAAATAGGTGTTCGTCCAATACCTGTTTGGTGGAGCTGAGGGGAGTCGAACCCCTGTCCGAAAGCGCTTTAACAGGACTTTCTCCGGGCGCAGTCAGGTTTCAACATTCCCTCCCCGCAAAGACACCGGACAGACTTTGCGGTTCAGTAGAGTCATGATGCGTGGGCGGGGCAACTCTTACCCGCCTCACGGACGCCACCTAAACGACGCCTTCCCCGGCCGGTGGCCTCTCCGGTTCAGACGGTCACTGCTTAAGCAGCGACGGCAACAGTGTTAGTGTTGTCAGTTAATTTTAAATTGCCCGTTTTATGGCGGTCAGGCGCCGCCGCCCGCTTATCCAGCCTCCACACCCCCGTCGAAACCGGTACAGCCCCGTATGGGACGGCGGGGAGGGGAAACTCCCCGCCGGTGTAAATGCTGTGAAATGTGTTTTATCTCCGGAACGGATCGGCCAGCTTCTCCGGCTCCGGGTACGTCTCGCCGTGGGTATCCACCGTGACCTTAGCCATGACCTGATCCTTCTTAGGCTTGTTGGTCATCATGTTCCGGGGCTGGTTGACGATGCGATCCACCACATCCATGCCGTCCATCACGCAGCCGAAGGCGGCGTACTGCCCATCCAGATGGGGCGCGTCCTTGTGCATGATGAAGAACTGGCTGCCGGCTGAGTCCATGGCCTGCGCACGGGCCATGCTCAGCACCCCTCTGGTATGGCGCAGGTCGTTGCTGACGCCGTTGGCATCGAACTCGCCCTTGATGCAGTAGCCGGGGCCACCCATGCCGTTTCCGTCGGGGCAGCCGCCCTGGATCATAAAGCCGGGGATGACGCGGTGGAAAATCAGGCCGTCATAGAACCCTGCGTTTGCCAGCGAAATAAAGTTGTACACGCTCTGAGGCGCGATATCGGGATACAGCTCGCAGGTGATGATGCCGCCGTCCTGCATCTCGATGGTGACGATAGGATTATTTGCCATAACCGTTTCCTCTTTTCTGTCGTTGTGTCAGCCGCGGTTTTTCTCCCGCATGGCGCGTTCCATCTCCCGTTTGGCGTCCCGCTTCGCCACGGCATCCCGCTTGTCGTAGGTCTTTTTGCCCTTGCACAGACCCACCTCCACCTTCACGCGGGAGTTCTTGAAGTAGACGGACAGCGGGATCAGGGCGTAGCCGTCCTGCTTCTGCAGGTCGTGGAGCTTCCGGATCTCCCGCTTGTGCATCAAAAGACGCTTGGGACGATCCGGGTCGCGGTTGAAGATGTTGCCCTGCTCGTAGGGCGAAATGTGCAGGCTGTATGCGTAGATCTCCCCGTCCTTGGCCACGCAGAAGGAGTCCTTCAGGTTCAGCGCGCCGTTGCGGATGGATTTGACCTCTGTGCCAAACAGCTCGATACCTGCCTCGTAGCGGTCCTCCACGAAATAGTCATGATGGGCCTTGCGGTTCTGTGCAGCGAGCTTGATGCCGGACTTTTCCATGGCGGACCTCCTTTCCGGATTTGGGAGGGATTATACCACATTTTATGCCGGGACGCAAGAGGGGCGTCAGCAGGTATTTTGCTGGTATTTTGCCGCTGGGTGTGCTATACTGCGAAAAAACGACGGAAGGAGCGTTCAGCATGGAGCTGACTGAAAAAACCATCGACAGCCGCGAGGTATTCAAGGGCCGCATCATCCGTGTGCGATTCGACACCGTGCGTCTCCCCAACGGCAAGGCGGGTATCCGCGAGGTGGTGGAGCACCCCGGCGGCGTGGCGATCCTCGCCATCGACAGTGAGGACCGCGTACTGCTGGTGCGCCAGTACCGCTATCCCTTCGAGCGTGTCCTGACGGAGATCCCCGCCGGCAAGCGCGAGCCGGGAGAGCCGCCGTTCATCACCGCCCAGCGGGAGCTGCAGGAGGAGGTGGGCGCCACCGCCGACACTTGGACGGAGCTGGGAACGCTCATCCCCTCGCCGGGCTGCTACGGTGAGACGCTGTACCTTTACATGGCGCAGGATCTCCACTTCGGGGCTACCCACCCGGATGAGGACGAGTTTCTGGAGCCGCTGCGCGTCCCGCTGGACGAGGCGGTGCGCCAGTGCATGGACGGTACGCTGACCGACGCCAAAACGGTAGCCGCCATCCTGAAGGGCAAAATTCTCCGGGAGTCGTAACGGAAAGGCCTTGTATTTCCGCACCGGATACGGTACACTGACAACAGGCGGCCCACCCGCCGGGGGAGGTAGAGAGATATGTCCATGAATACGAAGAAGAATATCGCCATCGTGCTGCTGGTGCTGTCCATGCTGCTGTGGGTGCTGCGGAAGCTCAATGTCCTGTACATACCGGGTCTGAGCATGATCCTTCTGGCGCTGAGTATGGCGCTGGTGGGCGTGATGATGTTCCAGCTCAAGCAGAAAAAGAAGCTGGCCGGTACGCTGATCGTGGCCTTCGGCCTGCTGTGCGTCGTGGTGGCTATCATGGAGATCAAGGGCTCCTTCTGAGAGTACCTGACTGCCCATTATCGTCAGCCCCGAACACCTATTGTAAAAGATGACTGCAAAAGAGAGACGGCTCCGCCGTCTCTCCTTGCGTTTTCCCCGCCGTCTATCCCCTCGCTTTGACAATACTTTGACGATCCCGCCAAATCCCGCCATGTCCTTGATCCCGTAAATTGTTGCAAATTTTCTCTTGCAAATGGAGAAAAATATAGTATCATATAAGCGCGCCGCACTCTGCTGGACGGAGGCGGCAGCAGGAGGTAACATATGAATAACGAAACGAAACGCACGAAAATTTCCGTGCAGGACATGGTGCAGCTGTCTGTGCTCATCGCCATCCTGCTCCTTCTGGAGCTGACGGGTCTTGGCATGATCAAGACCGCCGGTCTGGAGATCACCATCATGCTGGTGCCCGTCATCGTGGGCGCCATCGTCATGGGTCCCGCCGCCGGTGCGCTGCTGGGCGGTGTGTTCGGCCTGATCAGCTTCTGGGAGTGCTTCGGCAAGAGCAGCTTCGGTGTGGTGCTGATGGGCATCAACCCCTTCCTCACCTTCCTTGTCTGCGTCCCCACCCGCATTCTGGCCGGCTGGATCTGCGGTCTGGTGTTCAAGGGTCTGAGCAAGCTGGACAAGAGCAACCTGTGGTCCTTCGGCGCTGCCGGTCTGTGCGGCGCACTGAGCAACACCGCGCTGTTTATGTCCACCCTGTGTCTGGGCTTCTACCGCACCGACTTCATTCAGGGCTTTGTGGAGGCGCTGGGCAGCGCCAACCCGTTCCTGTTCATCATCGCCTTTGTGGGCATCAACGGTCTGGTGGAGGCCATCGTGTGCTTCTTCACCGGTGCCGTGATCGCCAAGGCCGTGGTGTTCAGCCGCGGCAAGCTGGCTGCCCGCAAGACCGCCGTGCAGAACGGAAAGTGAGGTAACGACCATGCTCCTTGCACTGGACATTGGAAACACCCATATCGTCATGGGCTGCATGGAGGGCCGGACTATTCGGTATCTCTGCCGCATGGCCACGAATCGTGTGACCACCGGTGCGGAGTATGCCGTGACCATGAGCCGTCTGCTGGAGTTCGCCCACATCGCGCCGGACGCCATTGACGGTTCCATCATCTCCTCGGTCGTGCCGCAGGTGACCCGCTCCCTGTCCGCGGCGGTAAAGATGCTGACCGGCGTTGTCCCCCTCGTGGCGGACAACACCATCCGCTCCGACCTGACAGTACGGATCGACGATCCCACCACACTGGGCAGCGACCTGCTGGTGGCGGCCGTCGGCGCGCTGGATATCTACCAGCCCCCCCTGATCATCATCGACATGGGTACCGCCACCACCGTGACGGCGGTGGACGCTGACGGCGCGTTCCGCGGCGGCGCCATCATCCCCGGCGTACAGCTTTCGCTGTCCGCGCTGGCGTCCAACACCTCGCTGCTTCCCAGCATTTCGCTGGACGCGCCCCCCAAGGCCATCGGCACCAACACGGTGGACTGCATGAAGAGCGGCAGCATTCTGGGTACCGCCCTGCTGCTGGACGGCATGATCGACCGCATGGAAGCCGAGCTGGGGCAGAAGGCCACCGTGGTGGCTACCGGCGGACTGGCGCGCTGCATCGTCCCCATCTGCCAGCATGAGATCCTGCTCAACGAGGATCTGCTGCTGTACGGATTAGCTGTGCTGTACGAAAAGAACAAATAAAAAGCTTCACGCCCCGTGTGTGAAATGCACCCCATTTGTCAGGCAAGTATGATGCCATACCTGCACGGAGAAATGGGGTGCTTTTTATGGCAAGAGAATTGCTGCGGAGGTGTACAGCAGTGAACCGACCAGTTATACCATCTCGAATCGGCTCGTGTCCCGGATCGCCGCACGTAACTCCCCGCTTATCAGGGTCACTTCAAGAGGTGCGGCGGGGCGCTTATAATCTGCTCAATAGTCGGCGTTGAGCCACGGCTTCTGCCCCCAGTGCAGCAGCCGCGCCAGCTCCATGGCCTTCTTGTCGTCGGCCTCGCCAGATCGAGGATGCGCGAAGCGAGATTCTGACGCAGCCGCAGCAGCCCCTCCAGCCCGCAGGAGCCCATCAGCAGTGATGCCAGATCCCCCTGCCGGCAGTCGACGGTCACATCCGCCGCGTCCAGTACAGCCACAGTCCACCGTCCCGCCGCGAAGGCGAGGCGCAGGCAGCGCTGCTCGCCCGCCAGCTCGTCCCGGTAGCGGAACGCCGCCGTCAGTGTCCCCGCCGGGAACGGACGGTAGGCGGTTTTTTCCACAAAACGCTGGCCGTCCACCAGCTTGAACATCGTGCCTACGGCGGATACGTTGGTCTGCAAAAAGCCGTAGTCGATGTAGTTCTTTGACACGTCCTGCGGGTCGTCCAGCAGGTGATGGAAATCCTCCTCGCCGGTGCGCAGGCACACGGTCTGCGCCAGATCCTCCTGCATCCGCAGGCCGCCCAGCAGCGCCCGCAGTACGCCGCCGCTCTCATAGACCAGCTCCTCTACGCTGAGACGGTTCTGGGTGTAGTTGACGTCGCTGGCATTCTCAAAGCGGTACGCCGCGTAGCCCCGCAGCGTGCCGCCGCCATCGTACCAGCCCATGCGCCGCACCTGCATATCGTCTCTGGCGGCCCGCACCTCCTCGTCGAACTTCTCCACCATGCCGTGGTTTTTCGCCGCGAAGCGCCGCTGACATTCCAGCACGGCGTCGAAATCCTCCGGCTGCAAAAGCCGCAGATGCCGCCGCGCCTCCTCATCCGGCTTCGGCAGCGCCGCCGTCGGCAGGTGATATTCGTACAGCTTTCCGGCAAAGCCGTAGCCCATCCGGCGGTAGAAGTCGATGCGGAACGGCAGCAGCAGCGTCAGCAGCGCACCGTTTTCCCGGGCATAGTCCTCGAAATACCGCACCATGGCCAGCGCCGCGCCCTTTTTCTTGTGGAGCGGATGCACCTCCAGTGCCATCAGGCCGCAGGCGGGCTGCATCTGTCCGAAGAAATTCATGGAGAATAGGATGAGCTTCATGGTGCCGATGAGCGTATCGCCCTCGAAAAGCCCCACTGTGCAGGTCTGGCTGTCCTCCCGCAGCTCCAGAAGGTGCTTCTCCCGGTAGTGCTGCCGGCACTCGGCGTCCAGCGCCTTGTACGCCGGATAGGCGTTCAGGTAGATATCCAGATAGGCCTCGATGTCGCCCTCCGTCAGAGGACGGAACGCCCACTTGCGCTCAGCTGTCTCGTTGTGCATAAGCCGTACTCCTTTCGCCGCGTGCCGCGTACCACGATTATACTGCCATTCCCGCCGCTTGGCAACAAAAATGCCGGTGCTGGATGGGCATTCGGCGGCATACAATGGCACTAAAAAACCGAAAGGGGCGCGGATGCGATATGAAAAAGGTAAAGGTATTCCTGCTGCGGCGTTGGTACATGGTGGGAGGCGCGGCGCTGGTGCTGGCGGCGGCGATCTTCTATGTGGTGAGCTATCCGGCCTCCGTCAGCACCGCCGCCTCCACGCGGCAGCTCCCCATCTATTCCGTGGAGCGGAGCCAGCGGGTCTGTGCCATCAGCTTCGACGCCGCGTGCCGCGCTTTAAGTACGCAAGGTCGTCGACCGTGAAAAACTGGCACATGTGCGGTCTTCTCGAAAGGAGATGCGCTTTGATCTCATCGAGGCTCTTTCCCTCTTCGATCATGCGCGCGGCTTCGAGCACCTGTAAC
>OGYN01003107.1_pt1 | contig 11627 bp, 10 predicted proteins | sample 1576551 | NCBI WGS metagenome assembly OGYN01 (sample SAMEA3541589, study PRJEB24748) | human gut metagenome | biome: human gut; feature: human-associated habitat; material: faeces | place: China | collected 2012 | reverse complement strand
GGCAAGCCGCTCGCCCTCGGATAAAAAGGGCGGAGCAGAGCCCCGCCCCTACAGGAGCGCCAAACGCACCCCGACGGGCGCGGGATCGCTCCGCCGGATATAAACGGGGAATCCCCGTCCCCGCAGAATAACCAGATTGACCTCGTATGGGCGGGGCAGAGCCCCGCCCATACAGGAGCACCCAATATACCCCGACGGGCGCGGGATTGCTCCGCCGCATATAAACGGGGAATCCCCGTCCCCGCGGAATAACCAGATTGACCTCGTAGGGGCGGGGCTCTGCTCCGCCCATACAGGAGCACCCGATATACCCCGACGGGCGCGGGAACGCTCCGCCCAAAGCAAGACCGCGGAGAACCTGCCCATTCCGCGCTCTCCGCATATCGCGGATTTCGCCCCTCTGTAAAAAACGCCCGGCGCCGGTTGAAAAACCCGGCGTTTCCGGGCGTTTTCGCGTCTTACCCCTTCGCCTTGAAAATGTTTTCGCCCTTCGACACATTTCATGTCTCCTTCTTATTTATAATATAGTAAATTGACTGCGGCAAAAAATGCCGGAATGGCCTGACTGCCAGTTTGACTGCCCGGAAATACTGGAATACATGCCAGTAATATATACATGTGTAAAGAAACTTACAGCTGTTAAGAAGTAACAAAAAATTTAACCGGAGTAATGATTAAAAAATCGGGTGAAAGTCTTGCTTTTTTCACTTTCCCTATGCTATACTGACGCTGCATAGTGAAAAACTGCCCATATCATAGAGGGGCGAACTCCACGATAAGAATTCGCCGTTTTGTTAGCAAATCGTCCCGTTCTTTGGCAAAACGGGGGCGGATTTGCTGTTTTTCCCCATCACCGTAAGTAACCACTTATTTTTGCGATCGCAGAACCTGCGTAGGAGTACCCATTTTGGAACAGAGAGAAATTCAACAGACATTCATCCGAAGCGCCATCCGTGTCATTGCCCGAAAGGGCCTTGTAAAGGCAACGACCAAGGCCATTGCCGCCGATGCCGGCCTCAACGAAGCATATATCTATAAATGCTTCAAGGGGAAGGACGAGCTTCTTGCCGAAGCGCTCCATGATAGGGACGAGGGACTCGCCGTGTTTCTGCGCCAGGAGTTTCCGAACGTGCTCGCCGAAACTTCCCCGTGGCGGGATCGCTGCTTCCATCTCTGGGAAAAGACGTGGAAATTCATTCTGGGGGAGCGGGACGACTGCATCTTCTATCTCCGGTATTACAGCTCCCCCGACTTCTACGCTTACGAGCACGACCGGCAGCAGCAATACTACCACGCGCTGATCCAGCGCGTCGCATACCTTTTCCGCCCCGAGACGGATCTGGATATGCTCATGCATCAGGTGTTTGAAACCATGCTCGCCTTTGCCGCGCACGTCATGGCGGGCGATATGGAAAACAACGACCTTACAACGGAACGGACCTTCGAGCAGATCTACAGCTTTATCGCGCCCCACTTCCGTGCCGAGCTGACAGAGGGAGCGGGAAAGGAAACAGCGGTATTATGAAGAAAAGCTCGATCCGAAAAACGTGGAATGTCATCAGCAGCATTCTGGTGGCGCTCGTGGTGCTGCTGGCGCTGCTTCTCGTCGGCGCAAGGCTCTTCGGTCTGCAGGTGTACACCGTGCTCTCCGGCTCCATGGAGCCGACGTACCACACCGGCTCGCTGATCTATGTGAAAAAGGTGGACCCGTACACCATTCGGGACGGACAGGTCATCACCTTCATGCTCGATGAAAACACCATCGCCACGCACCGCGTCGTCGGCGTCGTGCCGGACGAGGAGGACTCCACCGTCGTCCGCTTCCGCACGAAGGGCGACGCGAACGAAACCGAAGACGGCGGTCTTGTGCATTACAAGAACGTCATCGGCACGCCGGTGTTCACCATCCCGTACCTCGGCTTCGTCGCAAACTACATCCAGCATCCCCCCGGCATGTATGTGGCCATCTCGGCCGGAGCCGTGCTCCTGCTGCTGACGTTCCTGCCGGACATCTTCGCCCCGGACAGCAAGGGCGAGACCGTCGGGGAGGACGAAAAAAAACGGGCCAATCCCGCCGCGGGCCGTCACGTCCGCAAAAGATGAGGGCAACGCCGCAAGGCTCCCTATAGAAAGCATTAATTTAGGAGGTTTTCGCAACATGAAAACGAAAAGCAAAGCTCTGCTCCTGACTCTCTGTGCGGTGTTGCTCATCGCGGCGTCCGTGCTGGGCACGATGGCGTACCTGACCTCGACTGACACCGTGACAAACACCTTCATCGTCGGCAAGGTCGAGATCAAGCTCGATGAGACCGACATCACCAACCCGACCGGCCCCCGTGTGCAGGCAAACAGCTACAAGCTGATGCCCGGCACTACATACACCAAGGACCCGACCGTCACCGTCAAGGCTGGCAGCGAGGAATCCTACGTCCGCATGAAGGTTACCTTCAACAACGCGACGAAGATCATCGCCCTCTGCACCGATCCGGAGTTTGCGGGAGACGGCCCCACCGGCGTTGAGAACGCGTTCCCCCTGATCCGCATGGTGAACTACACCGATACCGCGGAACTCTACTGGGATGGCCTCCTTCTTGACAATATGTTCGAGACCGAAGAGATGCTTGCTATGCCCAAGTATTTCGTGTATGACGAGACGGCTGACACCCTGACCTACATCTTCTACTACAGAGAGACCGTCACGGCGCCCACGGCTGATGTGGTGCTCCCCGTCCTGTTCGACACCATCAAGGTTCCTGAGTGGGTCACCGGCGAACAGCTTGCCGCGCTCAACAACTTCCAGATCACGGTCATTGCCGAAGCCATTCAGGCCGGCAGCTTTGCCGACGCCGCCGATGCCTGGAGCCACTTCTGAACCCCGCACTGCCCCGCGCTTAAACCAAAAGGGAAAAGGATAATCGTTATCCATGGAAATAACAGATTTCCCTGTCAATAACGGAAGAAAGGAGGAAGAATGAAAATGAAGCATGTTGCAAACCGTCGCCGCAGTGTGAGCAGCCGCGCGTTTATCGCTCTTCTGGCGCTTGTTCTTGTGATCGGCTGTGTGGCAGGAGGTACCGTCGCCTGGCTCGTCGCCAAGACGGATCCTGTTGTCAACACCTTTACCTACGGCAATATCAACATCGCTCTGGCTGAGTCCACCGGTACGTCCTACAAGGTCATCCCCGGCACGACCATCAAGAAGGACCCGACCGTCACCGTTAAGAGCGGCTCCGAGGCCTGCTACCTGTTCGTCAAGGTCGAGAAGGTAGGTATGTTTACGGGCATGTCTTACGAGATCGCTGACGGCTGGGAGCTGGTGGAAGGACAGACCAACGTTTTCTGCCGTAAAGTCGCTGCTGTGACCGCTGATACTTCTTTTGCGGTCATCAAAGGCAACGAGATCACCGTCAGCGAAACCCTGACCAAGGAGAACATCCCGACGGCGAACCCCACCCTGAAGATCACGGCCTACGCCGTGCAGCAGGAGAACATCGCCGACGCGGCTACCGCGTGGGCGAAAGTCACCCCCTAAGCAATAGCAACCCCAAATACTTAAAGAAGGAGTACCAAGTACATGAAGAAGAAGATTACCGCGCTGTGCCTCTGTGTCGCCCTTCTGGCGGTCGCCGTTGTGGGCGCCTCTCTCGCTTACTTCACCGACACCGATAAGGCCGACAACACCTTCACCGCCGGCAGCGTGAAGATCAAGCTCATAGAAGAGCAGAGCAACGCGGACCACACCGGCTTTGTTCCCTACACAGGCGACAAGGTCCTGATGCCGATCGTCGGCTCCGCGCAGGGCGAAAAGTACCCCAACGGCCAGCCCAAGGCGGAGAACTACATTGACAAAGTTGTCACCATCAAGAACACCGGCAAATCCGCCGCATGGATCCGTGCCTACTATGCCGTTCCCTCCGCTCTGGATGACGGCTATGAGACCTTCAATGCCGGCGCGAACATCCTGCACGGCAACTTCGGCAATAACGGCGACAAGACCACCTACGAAAATGAGTGGAAGTGGCTGAACAACGGCAAGTGGCAGTACTTTGAGACTACCATGGACGGCGTCAGCTACAACGTCTATTTCGCGGACTACTACCAGCCCCTCGCGGCCGGTGCGACCACCGAGCAGTTTATCTGCGGCGTGTATTTGGACAAGAACGTGGATATGAAGAACGGCAAGTACATCGATACTCGCTATCCTGACGCTGACCTCTCCATTCTGGAAGGCACGGTGCATTATCCCGTGTTCGCGGTCGCCGTTCAGGCCGATGGCTTTGACAACGCTGCCGACGCTATCACCGCTGCCTTCGGCGCCCAGTACAACCCCTGGGGCACTCCCGCCACCAACTGGCAGTAATTCCTAAACATAACAGATCAGCACTCCTCCGGGAGTGCTGACCAATAAAGGAAGGACATAATTCCATGACTAAGAAAAGATTTGTTGCGATTCTTCTCTGCGTGACGCTCGTGGCCCTCGCCGCCATCGGCGCTACTTTCGCTTATCTGACCGATACCAAGACGGTCAACAACACCTTCACGATGGGTAACGTCAAGATCAAGCTCGACGAGACCAACGTCAATGATCCGACCGGCGATCGCGTGACCTCCAACGAATATAACGTCTATCCTGGCGCTGTTGTCACGAAGGACCCCATTGTTCACAATACCGGCAAGAACGCTGCTTACATCCGCGCGACCGTTAACGTCAGCAACTGGATGAACCTGTGCGCTGCTTACTATCCCGATTTTGGCATTTCTTATCCCAACGCGGGCTATGAGCAGTCCCTGCTGCGTCTTGTCGGCGATCTCGGCGAGGGCTGGAGCATTGTCGGCGTTACGACTGGCGACACCTTCATCTACGGCGAACAGTTCGATGCGAAGTTCATCCTGAAGTATGACGGCGAGCTGGCTGCCGGTGACAATACCACCGCCATGTTCCAGACCGTTACCATTCCTGCCGGCATCGACAATGTCAACACGGAGGGCTTCAATGAAGTGAAGGTCGTTGCTCAGGCCATTCAGGCTGACGGCTTCGACACTTGGGAAGCTGCTTTCGCGGCTTACGACGCGAAGTAATCTCCCGCCCCCTTGCCTCCCCTGAAAGGGGAGGTGGCGCGGCGCTGCTTCCAACTGGCAGTAATTCCCCGTAAAGCCTCCCTTGTGTAAAGGGAGGTGGCGCGAAGCGCCGGAGGGATTGTCCGTATCGGCAAGACGAAGGAACAATCCCTCAGTCAGCCGGAACGGCTGACAGCCCCCTTTGCACAAGGGGGCCAATGAAAAAAACCTCCCTCTGACGAGGGAGGTGGCAAGCCCGAAGGGCTTGACGGAGGGAGAGACATCCCTCCATATACCCAGTCGAATATGGTCTGCACCCCCCGTGGGTGCAGACCATAGGAGAGCATCTAAGGCAAAGGCAGATGTTCTCCTATGGTCTGAAGAGCCATGAAAAGCGTAAGAAATAATTGCAAATACAGCCTGAGGGGAGTAAAAGCAATGAAGCGAAAATTCTTGATTCTGTCGGTGCTTGCCATCCTGGTCGCCATACTTGCGGCGAACACGCTGGCATACTTCACCGCAGACACCAAGGCGCACAATGTCATCACCAGCGGCGGTGTGGACATTGTGCTCAACGAATGGGCGAACGAGGACCGCACCGAGCCGTTCGAGGATCGCACCGGCGTCATGCCCGGCACGGAAGTGACGAAGATTGTTGAGATCAGCAACACCGGCACCGCCCCGGTCTGGGTGCGCGCGCAGGTGCAGCTCGAAGTCGACGGCGCCGACGAAGAGCCGCTGCCCCCCGAGTACGTCTCGCTCGACTTCAACGAAACGGACTGGACGTATCTGGACGGGTACTACTATTATAACCGCGCTCTCGCCCCCGGCGAGACGACCGTCCCGCTCTTCACCACGGTAACGTTTGCCCCGGAGATGGGCAACGAGTACCAGAACTCCACGGCGTATGTGGAAGTGGAAGTGGGCGCGGTGCAGGCGGACAACAACGGCCCGGACGTGTTCTCCGCCGCCGGCTGGCCGAGCTTTGCTCTGCCGGAGCCGACGCAGGTGCCGGAGCCGACGCAGGTGCCGACAGCCGTTCCGGGAAATCCTTAAGGAGGTCGTGAAATGAAAAAGAAGCTGTTAGCGCTGTTTCTCTGCTGCGCTCTTTCCTTCGGCCTCGTGACCGCCGCCCTCATCACCCCCGCCGCTGCCGACGAGGATTTCCTTGTCTACGGCTCTGACGGGCTTGTTGCGCATACGGTCGAGCTGGCAAAGAATAATAAGCTCGCGCTCACCGCGGTCGCCTCCACCGGCTCCGGCGTCTACCAGTGGCAGATCCAGGTCGGCGGCGACGTGTGGGCGAACATCTCCGGCGCGAACGGCGTGACGCTGGACGTCAGTTACGCGCTCGTGGCGAACCTGCTGTACGGCGGCGCGGCGAATCTCCGCTGCCGTCTCACCGCGGGCGAGACAGTGAAGTACACGAACACCGTCACGGTGCAGATCACGGACGAAACGCCCGTCTCCGCTCCGGCGCAGGCTCCGAAGGCCCCCACCGTCATCTCCGAGGCCGAGCCGGTAGGCGAGCCGGTCATCATCCCCCCGCAGACCACTGTGGAAGAGACCCCGGCTGCGGACGCCGCCCCGGCAAATGACCTGACGGGCAATGTCGCCCCGGCCGCTCTCGCCGACCCCGCCCCGGTAAACGACCCCGCCCCGTCCGACGACGGCGAGGATGAGGACGACGATAAAGTACTGCCCGCAACCTATACCATTCTTATCAACTACCAGTTTGAGGACGGCAAGCAGGCCGCCAATCCGTGGAGCGCCACGGTTGCCGTCGGCAGCACCTATACGCAGACGATCACCAGCCCGGTCGTCGTAGGCTACACGCCGGATCAGGCAGCGGTTGAAGTTAATGCTTCCGCACAAATGACTTATACCGTTACATATAACCCCGCTCTGGTCGACTTTACCGTCAAGCATTATCAGCAGAACGTTACCGGCGCAGAGTATACGCTGGCTGAAACCGAAACTAAGACGGGCTATACCGGATCTCTGGTCGGCGCTGATCTTGCGAAGGCGTATGACGGCTTCTACAAGCTGATTTATGCCACCGATACAGCCATTGCGGCGGACGGCAGCACGGAAGTCGAGATTTATTACGACCGCTACTACTATCTGATGAAGCTTAATCTGGATGGCGGTTACGGTCTTGAACCGATTTACGCCCGTTACGGTACGCCCATCACCATCGGTGAACCCACCAAGCCGGGTTACTCGTTTAACAAGTGGGAGCCTGCGCTTCCGACTACCATGCCGGTAAACGGCGGAGAATATAAGGCGCTGTGGAATCTCGGAGAAGCCGGATTCAACGTCATTTTCTGGTATGAAAATGCCAACGATGACGGCTACAGCGTTGCCGGAACCTATAAGCCCGCCAATGTTGCTCCCGGTACGCAGAAGAGCAGCGGCGATTATCAAAGTCAGAGCTTTGAAGGCCGCGACGATAAGCATTTCACCTATAATGCAGCTAAGGCCGAAACCGTCACCGTCAACGGCGACGGCTCGACCGTGCTGAATGTGTACTATACGCGGAATACCTACACGCTGACATTTAAGAATGGACAGGTAACGCAGACGTGTACGAAAACAGAGCACACCCATACACACGACCAGTGCTGTACAAAAACAGGATGGCATGTGTCTTGCAATTCAAAAAAGTGTCCTGTTGGCTATGAACATACCCACAGCAGTAAGTGCTACAAATACTCTGACCTGACCATTACGGCAAAGTACGGTGCGGATATCCACGGCAACTTCCCTATCAAAGAGGGAAATAACACGCTTTGGTGGAAAGTACCGAAGAACAGCCAATACTTTAAGCCGGGTACGCAGCTGGGCAGCATTGACACCATGCCGGGTGAAAGCATTACGTTCACAAGAGCGGGTGCCGATTACGGCGCAGTGCTCTGGTACTACATTGAAACGCTGAACGGTGAGTCTGGGGAATACACCCACGACGGAAAAAACTTCAAGCTCTATAAGAAAATCGACATTGAGCAGTCTGGTGTTCTGACTTATTCAGAGGAATTCCATGATATTACCGGCTTTACCCAATGGTGGTCTGACCCCGCATTTGACAAAATGGCGCTGGGTGGAGAGACTAACGGTATAAAGGAAAACAACTACCTCTGCTATACCCGCAACAGCTACAATCTGACATTCTTCAACTATAATGCCAAAGTTGAAGGAAAAGGCGGGAGTGTACAGTACGAGGCACCGCTGAAAAAATACGATTTCGATCCGAGCTACCCCGCAGAACTTGAACCGAACGCCTTTGTGTTTGCCGGGTGGTACACGACGGTTGATTGTCTCGAAGGTACCAAGGTCAATTTCGACACAATGACAATGCCCGCGTCGGATGTGATCCTCTACGCCAAGTGGACGACGGCTACCCATACCGTTAAAACCTTCCTGACAGAGGATGTTGTAAACAAGGAAAATCCGCTGAACACATGGGAAAAGGTTCCTCACAACACCACGGTAACTGCTCCGGAGGAACCAGAACGCGGCGCATACAAGTTCGTCGGCTGGTTCTACAGAACCGAAAACGGTGATGAAAAGGCATTTGACTTCCAGATGCCCGTACACCGTGACCTCGACCTCTATGCTGCGTGGAGTTCCGATTCTCTGATGCCTTATACCATCAAGTATGCCGTGAGAAATAAAGATGATACGCTTACCTATATAGCGGATGACACGGTCGGCAGCGCTCTTGCGGGAACCACCAAGACGTTTGATGCGAAAACCGGCACGCAGCTGAAAGAAGGCTACCAGGCCGGCTACTTCCCGGAGACCGGCAGCCACTCCATAACCTTCAACATTGAAGGCGGCAATGATTATACGTTCATCTATGTGCCCAAGCCGGAGGTTGAATACACCGTAAAGTATCTCGAAAAGGGCACGGGAAATCAGCTCGCCGACATCAAGACTGTTACGACCCGCGACGCGGTGGTGACGGAGACCTTCAAGCAGATCACCGGCTACGCCCCGGACGCCTATCAGAAGCAGCTGGTGCTTGCGGCGGAGGGCAACGAGATCATCTTCTGGTACATCAAGGACGATGCTCACGCGCCGGTGCAGACCATCCACTGGGTACAGAACATCAAGGGCGAGGGATACGCGGAGTACCAGAAAAGCACGAACCTGAACGGCGTGATCGGCACGGAATATTCCGAAACCCCGCTGACCATTACCGGCTTTACTTTCAACGGCACGAAGAGCAACTCCAACGGTAAGCTCACTGAGGCCGGTCTCGTGCTGAACCTCTACTACGACCGCATCGAGTATCCCTACGAGTTCCGCTTCCTTGAGCAGGGAACCAATAAGGAACTTGCCGATCCTGTTACCGGCAACGCCCGCTATCAGGCACAGGTGACGCAGACCGCGAAGGCCATCCCCGGCTACACGCTCGTAAGCGCGGAGAATCAGGCGATCAACATCGCCATCGAAGACCCGGCGGACGTGGCAAGCAAGAACATCAAGACCTTCTACTATGTAGAGCAGACTGTAGAGATCAAGTATGTGGTCTCCGGCCCGGAGGGCTGCGGCACGCTGGACAACTATCAGGAATCGCAGCTCAAGGTGACGACCGGCACGGTCAAGGGCGCTGTCCCGACCGCCGCGGAAGGCTTCAAGTTCGTCGGCTGGTACACGGACGAAGCCTGCACGCAGCCGGTGATAGCGACTTGGGTCTTGAACAACAAAATCACGCCGGAAAAGACCAAGGACTTGGGCAACGATGTAAAGGGCTACGAGGCCGCGACATACTACGCCAAGTTTGAGGCCGACGTTGCCGACCTGTCGATCACCAAGCAGGGCTATAATGAAATCGACGGAAAGCAGAGCTTCATCTTCACCGTGACCGGCCCGGAAGGCTTCAGCAAGAAGATCGTCATTCAGGGCAACGGCACCGTCGTGCTCACGGGTCTGAAGATCGGCGATTACACCGTCACAGAGGACACGGCATGGAGCTGGCGGTATACGCCTAGGGACGGCGCAGTGCGGACGATCCCGCTGCAGCCCGGAAAGACGAACAGCGTCACCTATGTGAACGATCGTACCAACAACAAGTGGCTCGACGGAAACGCGTACTACAAGAACGTGTTCGGAACGATCATCGAAACAGATTCCGGTAACTGAGAAAGGAGGCGGCAATCATGTATAATGGATCCCACGCGAAAGCGAACAACAAACCGAGAATCCGCATGAACAAGCTGGCCATCCTATTCATCGCGGTCGTCATGCTGATCGGCGCGGTGGTCGGCTCTACCGTCGCCTTTCTGGTGACCGAAACAGCGCCGGTGGAGAACAAGTTCTCTTACGCCAAGCTCTCCACCGAAATCACCGAAGATTTCAACGGGGCCACGAAGAAAGACGTGCAGGTCACAAACACCGGCGACACCGCCGCCTATATCCGCGCCACCTACGTTGTAACGTGGCGCGATATGAGCGGAAACGTCGTTCCCTCTGTCCCCGATGGCTACTCCTACAAACTGACGGAGAATCCGGACGGCAAATGGAAGAAGATCGGCGATTACTTCTATTACCCGACGCCCGTTGAGTCGAAAAACTCCACGCTCGGAAGCCTTCTCACCTGCACGGTGACGCATCCGGATAACCCGGAATACGTCCTCAATGTTGAAATTCTGGCGAGCGCGATCCAGAGCACCCCGGCGAACGCCGTCACGGAAGCATGGGGCGTAACGCCGTCCAGCTGGAACTAAGGAGGGAGTAACGACATGAAAAAATCGATGAAGAAGCTCCTCTCCCTCGTGATGGTCATCGCCGCGCTTGCGGCGCTGACCGTCCCGGCTCTCGCCGCCGACGCCGTGGTGAGCCGTCAGGGTACCAACGGTCTCGTGATCGAGACCACCGGCAGCGGCTACACGGACACAGACCTTTTTGGCAACTTCAAAAACGTCATGCCCGGCGACGAGCTGACCGAGAACATCACGATCAAAAACAACGTCAGCGGCTTTGACTATGTGAAGCTCTACATCCGCGCCGAGGCCCACGACGAAGAGGGCAACCCGCTCACCTACAGCGAGCCCTTTGAGAACGAGGACGGCCACGATCAGGCCAACATCGACGGCGTGCGCGACGAGACCGTCGTCACCATGGCGGACTTCCTCTCCAAGCTCACGATGGAGGTCTATCTTGTGAACGCGGACGGCACGAAGCAGAGCATCTTCTCCGCTTCCCCGGACGAGACCGCGCAGGTCACCGATAACGTCCTTCTCGGCACCTTCGCCAAGGGCAAGAGCGCGAAGCTCGAAGCGGTGCTCACGGTTCCCGCCGGGCTCGGCAACGAGTACGCCTACCGCGTCGGCGAAGTGGACTGGGTGTTCACGGTCGAGGGCTTCAACAACGAAAAGCCCCTCATCCCCACCGGTCAGCTCAACTGGCCCGTCGCCGTGTTCGGCGCGCTGGGCGTGCTGCTGATCGCGGGCGGCGTTGTTGTGCTCACGAAGAAAAAGAAGCATGACGAAGCCTAAAAAAATCGGGATCGTCTTATTGACAGCGTTGGTGGTATTCGAGCGAGGCGTCGATGCCGCTGTTGC
>OGYN01003073.1_pt1 | contig 11702 bp, 10 predicted proteins | sample 1576551 | NCBI WGS metagenome assembly OGYN01 (sample SAMEA3541589, study PRJEB24748) | human gut metagenome | biome: human gut; feature: human-associated habitat; material: faeces | place: China | collected 2012 | reverse complement strand
ATTCCACGATTTAAATTTTCATCATCTTCAACCACGAGTATACCTGGCATAGCATCTGCACCTCTCTTTATTAACTATTCATCTTAAAATGCTTCAATGCCTCCACATGCGGTATCATTATTTCAGACCTCAACATCCCGCGAACCCGCATAAACACTTGCTTTTTACACTCTTTGTTATTTTGCCATGTTTAATCAATGCTACTGTCTAAATTTGGCGTACAGACCGTTTGACTTGACTGACGTGTGACGGGTGCGCCGATATTTTCTAGCACCATTATAATGCAAAAACAGTGCAAATACTGCTGTCGGATTTGGTAATATATCGGTCCGCAGATTTGTTTTGGGCAGTTTTATGAAGGGAGTTAACACCCTCAATGTCCGCTTTTGCAGTTTCAATAACATTCTAAAAATTCTTCCAACAACGCTCTTTTAAGAATGCGCCAATGACCTCTAGTGGCTCACCTTCATAATATTGCACCAATAACTTCTTAAATTCCGGTATATCCTTTTCCGGTATAACTAAAAATCCCATACCATGTGCAATCAGATAATGATTGGCAAAAATAACCGATGCTCGCTTATTTCCATCTTTGAACACCTGCGTTTTCATACAGTACATACATAACTCAATCGCTATCTCTATTGGCTCTTTATCCTGACTTCTAATTTCATCTATCCGCTCGATAACCACTGTTTCAACAGGTAATGGTGGTACATAGCTTGTTCCGCCTATCTGCACAGGAATACCACGAATACGCCCTCCATCATAAAAGAAACCTTCATTAACCAACTTTGCAATATGACAAAGCATATGATAATTACTTTCACTCTGAATCACATCTCTATCTAAGATAAATTCCCAGGCGTGTTTCAAATTAAGAATCTTCTGCACATCCGTAGCCGATACCCCATGGACTTGTCCATTCTCGATAATATCCTCCGTTTGCGGAAATGTCGTTGCGACACCTTCTAACACTGCCTGATCATAAATGTTCGTTTTCAAATTTGCTCTGGCAAAATCCAAATTTTGTAATACTCTCGCTGAAAGTTCTTTATCTTCGTAACCAAGTGCCGCTAAATCTTTATTGATTTTACGAATGGCTTTATTTAAATCTTTGCGTTCCTTGGCATTACGCAAAAGCAACTGATATAGTTCATCTGAATATACGTCTACATAAGTAGAGGTCAATTTACCTGCTACTCGCTTACGCATATACAAGTATTTTGAGCCATTTGATTCCTTAATTTCCGGATTTCCATCATATGGCATCAGATTAAGCCTCGCCTGTATATCCGCTTTTTGCTGTAATAATTCTTGAATTTCTGAATAATTTGCTCCCATTCATTTCACCTCTCTCTTTTTAGGGAACTTTTATGCTATATATTATATTAAAAAGTTCCCTAATTATCAAGAATTATTTAGGGAACTTTTTGACATGTTGTTTGTCGCAAAAGTTCCCTATTATTAAATTTAGTGCACCAAAAGGATTGCTATACAAATAAACATAACAAAAAATTTAACCTTACCGCATTACTTCTTAATATCTTGTGATTTTAGTAATCTGATTCCACTCTTGCTCCTTCTTCTAATTCTGAAAAATCAGAAAATAGTCTCCACTCAGCTTCACTACTGTACGGAATTCTCTCTTTCGTCAAACAAGAAAATAAGAATTTCAAATACTCTGGTTCCGAATTATCTTCAAAATTATATTCTTTCGATGTGAACCATATATCCTTTTGTTTCTTTCTATTATCAACATATCTAACAGGGTAGAACTTTAACTCCGAAGGCAATGACAAAAAAATATCATTCAAATTATACACCAAACAAATTCCTTCCGAATCCAGCGCATAATTCTTCCACATAAACTCATCATATCTTTCACTAAAGCACGCTACAAGTGCTTGGTCTCTTATTTTATTTCTTAAATTTTCAAAACGAGCATTTTTATTTAATTGCTCTATTACGTCATTATAAAACTTATCATCAAAAGCTGTTCCCATCCTATTTAACAACTCAGTTCTTCGTTCGAGCATAAAATATTCGCATAGATCTCGAAGATCAAATAGTATTTCACAATCACCCGAATCCTCATAAACCGACGGTTTACAAAGAAAAATCTGTTCTGATTCCAGTGTATCAATTTCATAGCCTTTGGGAGGTCTAAACCTAAATAACACTCCTTCATTGGCATTAATATTAATAATCTCTTTAACACATTCAAATGCCTTATCTCCGTCTCTTTCAATAAAACCCGCTTCTAACGCTTTTTCTCTCCTACGCAATTCTCCTCTAGTCAAATCCAACCATCCTTTACTCTAGTATACTAATTTTTCAGTCCTATTATTGATGATTCTAATGGCATGCTTGATATAATTTTCATATTCGCCTTCGTCCATATTAATCAAACTAATTACTGATTTACTATGGTATGCTCCGTCAATTATTGCATCAACTCCACACATATATACATTTGAGTATTTTTGATAATACAATAATGCATGAGCTCTAATTTTTTCATCATTGAAATAAATATCTGGACAATCGTAACAACAGAATTGTCCTCTATGCACATTTGCCCCGGGCCAAACTGGTATTACATTTCCAGCTGTTTCATAAACGTCGATAAATTGTTGTAATTTCGGATAATTATTAAGTTTTCCGCACTTATCAATACAACGCAAAATAAAATCTTCGCTATACGCCAATTCTCTTGGAGAATTTCTATTTTGAGGCCTAATTGTATGGCCACATACCTCAACCAATTTTAATTCTGGGCACTTCGCTACAATCCCTAACAGATACATACTTTTAAACGAATATAGAACATCTGTGTAACACCATTCTATTTTCTGGCCTCCTGCATCTACGATTATTTCACCCCAAAGCTTCTTTGTTTTTTCTTCATTCAGTTTTTCAACACACACTTTTCTGGTAAGCATTTCTCGAACACGAATATTATTCTTAATACACGAAATCACTGCAACATCCGCTGGCAACCATCGAACACTATCCAACTTATCTATAGTAAGCCACTTTGCATCCTCAGCTTCTTTTAACACAATTTGGCCGCATATAATTTCTGCCCAAAAGCAATCCATCGAAAGATGAAATGTAGGGTAATCATACTCAATAGTATCAACTAATTCACCAACCTTAATATCTATTTCCAATTCTTCTTTTATTTCTCTCACAAGGACCTGCTGAGGCGTTTCACCTTCCTCAACTGTATATTCCGTTCCAAGTGAACCACTTGCACGGTCAAACTGAGCCAGTCCCACGGAGGATGAGAGCCACCCTCGCGGAGACTGCGCCAATGCTATTTTATGCTAATTATCAGGCAACTACCTGTTAATTATAAATACAACTGAAAAATCATAGGTCATAGTAATCGTCTGGTAATACAATGCGGTTTTCTTCCAGAAGCTTTTTCAGGAAATCTACCTGACGCTGGAGAGATTCTATTTCAATCCAGTTGCCATGACACAATTCATCGCATTCTTCCAGTTCAAGACGAGTTAACACATAGTCTTGCCATTTGATACAATGATGATCTTTGCTGAATGCACAATAATTATTCATGGGTACCTCCTTTCTGGGTTGCTTTTAATCCGTGACGCTCACGCATGGATACTTTACCATCAATCAATACTTCATATGAGTTATGAATGATTCGATCCATGATTGCTTCTGAAATAGGACTTCCAGCAGCCTCTATTGGAGTGATGCGTGAATACCATTCCACCGGTTCATACTGAGTACAAAAGATGGTAGATTTATTGTTGCATCTTGACTCTGCAATCTCAAGAAGGTCATAGGATTCCTGCGGTGTTAACGTACGGATTAGCCATTCATCGAGAATGAAAAGATCTACCTTCTGATAAGCTTTGATTGTTTTCTTGAGGTCACCACATCCTTTGGCAACATTTAATTCGTCAAGAAGTTCCGGCATGCGAATGTACTTCACCGTATAGAACTTACGACATGCCGCATTACCTAATGCGCATGCAAGATATGTTTTTCCATTGCCGGAAGCACCTTTTAGAATGATATGATGACCGTCTATGATGTATAGGCAGGTCGCATACCGAAGGATCTCAGCTTTATCCAACTTACGATCCTCATGGTATTCAATACTTCCGATACTTGCACTTGGTGTAGAAAAAGTTGCCTTTTTGATGTATCTCGCTAGTTTGTTAGCTTGGCGTCTGCCCCATTCCGCATCTGTAAGAAGTGATAAACGATCCTCAAAGCCCAGTGCAGCATATGTAGCAGGGTCCTCCATTTGGTGTTGAAGTTCATTAGCCATAGCTGTAAGCTTCATTGCTTTTAGAAGTTCAAACGTGCTCTGGTTAATCATGAGCGATCACCTCCTTTCGCAAAGTAAGCAGCACCTCGCGTAATACCATGCCCTTTAGGGGCAGCTGTATCATCGGGACTTGTTGCTCTGACCTTATCTTGTCCATTTTTTAGCATGGAACTAATGATGCGAATGGATGGCGTGCTGGTAAGCTCCCATACTTTAGAGCAGGCATTCTCCAAACGATTATGACCGTATCGATCACCAAGTTTAGTCAGGCTCGCACAAGCTTTGTAGCCTTGTTCAGGCTCGCTGCCACTGGAAAGAAAGGCTTCTACAACTTTAGCAGTGCTATTGCCTATACTCAATGCCCATACCGTAAAGTCATCGGCATTGTAAGATAAATATTTTCGATGTTCTGTCGGCATATGCTCTGGCTGAATCACCGGGTCACGACGGGATGTCGCTGATCTTGGATGTGAAGCAACACGAGAACTATGAAAAAATACTTCCACGGTAGCCTTAGTCAGGCGGATGTCTACCTGTTCCCCGATTAAATCAAATGGAACGGAATATTTGTTTTTTCCGTCAGTTATGAGATAATCAAGTGGAACCTTGGCAATGGACCAGACTGCAGGCTCAAAAGGGGTTAAAGGGAGCGGCTTCATGAATGATTGTTCTTCTTCTTTGTAGAGTGGATGTCTACAATCCGCTGAAAGAGGTCCCCAACATTGTGCTGGATGCACTGAATGTGGGGATGCTGATGATGGGGCGCAAGCCAGAGACAGAGGTGGAAAAGGCGGTAATGGAGTTTGTCACCCGGTACGGCTTGCTGGGGCTGATGACTGCCCTGCCCACCACACCGTCCTTTATGGACTATGAGGCGGTATACTTGCCGAAAAACCATTTCATCAAGGAAGAATCTATGGCGACAGACAAATACCTGTCCCTGTTTTACCCCTTTGACCAACTGGACTTGGTGAAGAAAGGCATTACATCCACATGGAACGTGTCCGGTGACCGGACGATGGTTGCCCTGACCATGACCTTCATGGACGAGCCGATGGCAAAGAACATGAGCTTCCAGCGGGAATATGTGGAACCCTATGACTGGGTTGCCCAGCAGTTCAAGGACTGGGCATTCACCCTGTCTACCTCAATCCTGTACTACAATGATTACGATTCTATTGATGAGGATGCGCGGGAGCTGTATCGCAAGGCCATGGCTGCGTTCGGCGGAATCGCCCCCAGCTACCACATCGAGCTACTGGATAAGCCCACCATCTATTGAGACTTTCATTCGCTTCTGTTGAGCATCCAAATGATGTTCAGTTTCATGCTGGTGGACGATGACCAGCCCCTACGCCTGTGCAAGCACTGCCAGAAGGTGTTCCTGGGCAGCCGGTCCAACGCCGCTTTTTGCAGCCCACGGTGCAAGAACCAGTACAATGTCTATAAGAGCCGTGAGAAATCCAAGGGAGAAGTAGACTAACGAGGGTGCTGTCACTGCGGCGGGACGTGGGTTTTGATATACCTTTGCTTCCTTTTTCGGTCAGTCGGATTTTGCCCGCTGTGCAAATCCTGATTTCGTCCATGGGTGTACAAAATTCGCCTGCCCTACTGGCGCCGAGAAGCAAAGGTATAACACACTAGACTTTCCTACGGAAAATCGTGTGCCAACAGGGATGCTGCTCGCCCCTATTGGAAACCCAGAGCCAAGGGGATACTCCCCTTTGGATACCCTTCATTTTCGTCGCCAGTACATATACAAGTCTGCCCAGCCTTGCATATTTCACAATCTCCGAAAACACAAAAAACCCGCAAATTTCACCCAGTGTGAGAATGAAATCTGCGGGTTTTTTAGCGCACTCATTTTAGTCGGAAAAGTCATTCATGAATTTTAATATGAAATAAAAGCTTTCCGCATAAGTGCATCGAGGTTGCTGTAATGCTCATCGTTTGAAACGCTCTCTATCAGAGGCAATAATTCTGCTATAGGCGTTATTTGCTGATTTTGCAATTGCTTGTCATATGCACTCTGTATCTGATTGGAAACTTTACACTTCCCATAGATTATACACAAGCCTGCCATTGCGTCAATAGGTCGAATAGGACTTATAGAGAACAAATATTTAAAGGCGAGATCTCTAACATGATGACGCCTTACACAAGCCAAATCGCTGAATTTTGCGTCTAATATGAGATAGCGTACAGAGGAATCATCTTCCATCTTAATTAAATAGTCTGGAGAGTAATAGTGACCACCCGATCGATTGTCATCGTCGTCTCCAGTTAAAGCGGGTATGGAATTATTGCGAATCAAACCAATTCCATTTATACCACTCTCATCGGTATCATAAATGACTGGCTGGTAATAAAGAGTCAACTGATGTCTTTCGTTTTTGAAAAAGAGCGTATTAACACAATTGGTATTTTTATACTTCCAATTGCGTTTTATAGGATATGCACACTTTCTTTTACTTTCAAGTACATACCCTCTACTCTGAAAGTATGCAATCATTTTAGCCAACAGATATCCTTCGTAAAGCGAGGAAATTTTTATAAAAGATAGCATGAAATTTTCTTTGGTAAAATCATAAATACCAAATTGAAACCATTTATGAATTTGAACAAAGATACGATTATATTGCGGAACTGATAAAAAAACATGAGATGGCCTGGGCTCATTTACCATTATCTCAGGTTTTATCCTTAACGCACCATTGTACATTGTCCAGAGATGAGCAAACTTTGTGCGGAGCTTTGTCAAACAGGCCAAGCCATTTTCCAGCATTCTTTTGGTTTCGGTAAACATAAAAAAAGAAGAATAAATGTACTCGTCACCATAATTCTCGTTGTTGGGAATTTGCTCCAGCAAAGAACGACAATGCTCATACAACTCATCTACGGAATCAATCATTTTTCGAATAAAACCCAAAATAACCCGATTTTCGTAGATATCATATGAACGCTCGTTGTGCATTGAGAGCGTTTTTTCAGGCTGATAAACGGAATTTCCGATACGTATACCCGAGTGGCTATTAATTCTACGCAGTTCGTCTGGATGGATTGCTATGAACTGAACCGTTGCAGGAGTAACATGCTGTAGATGCTCAAACCGATCAACTTTTAAAATTTTGTCAATCTTAAATCGGCTATTAGCTTTGAAATAGCCAAAACTACTCTCGTAAACAGCTGCAATTTCTTCAGCAAGAATAATCTGGGTAGAGAGATTTTGATAGCCATTTTCTTTCAAATTTGCCGGACTTTTGGCCTTTGGTTCGCCATTTAGTAACAACAATTCCTGATTGGCATACACATAGTTTACCATGGCTTTTACTGCATTGTTGAGTTCTCCACGCCGCACTAAAACAGGAAGATACTCAGTAGTATACTGATACTCTTTACCGTCAGCATCAGAAATAACAAGCGAAATCTCCACAAAACCATAGCAGTCCATAAATATACGCCGATCGCTTGGACCTCCACCCGGAAACATTATGCGGCCATTATTATATACAGACGGTTCATGTACATCATTTATATATACAGTAACATCCTGGATAGCAATGGTCTCATCGCACGATAAAGCAAATTCATAAGTCAGATCCGAGAAAACGCATATATCAGGTGATTTAGTTATGATTTGTTCAACAGTACTCTTTCGCCCATCATTTTCTGACAACCTAACGGAAAAAGATGGTTTGCCATAAGGCTGTAAAGTCAATGAACAAGTAGCCATAATAGTGTCCTCCTTTAACAGAAGAACTGATAATACTTCATCTGCTGGTTTCCTCGTTCAATTATATCCTTTACTATAGCAGCCGATGTGTTCAACCCATTGCTACTGCACAAGCTGCTAAATTCCTTTAGCCATTTCTCAAATTCCTCTCCATTACCCCCAATTTTAGGAAGAATGCGCTGTGCAATTGCATAATCTAAAGCAATTGTAGGGGCAGCAGTTTTGGTATCATCCATTTCAAAATACTTGGATGCAATCGCCCAATATCGCTTAATGGCAATATCAATGCGAGGACTCACAGTGAATTTTTTCTCACGCAACTTTGCAACAATAGATTCATAGCATTTTTGAAGTTCTGGGGTGAAAAAACACTCGTCCTTTACGGGAGTAAAGGCGTCCCGAAGGGACTTCCAAGAAATCACTTCAACTTCTTCTGCTGGAATGTTCGACTCATTACCCAAAGAGCTGTAATCACGCAGATTTAATTGGGGCAATGTGATAATCCAAGCACGGTCAATCAAACGAGGGGACAGCGTCTCTGTAGTGTGATCGTTATTGATTGTTGCTACAAAGTGAAGGGTTTCAGGAACACCAAACACATAATCTTCACCCAGATTCACCTTGCTATGAGGTCCCAAATCATCACATATATTCATGAAATCCGACCAGTAATATTCCATAGGACTGAGATTTGCCTCATCAAGAAGAATAATATAAGGCAATTTAAGAATGCCGGCTCGTTTTTCCGTATCCAACTGATGAAGAGCATCATAAATTCGGCGGTTACTCTTATCGAAGGTTTTGGACAGAGGGTTATAATAGCCAACAAAATCTCGCTTAGATGTCCAGCCTCTTTCTACAGAAACCGCCACATAACGACCGACCATTTCTTTACTATCTGCTAGGCATTCAATCATATCTGCAATCTTGTTAAGGCCAAGCGCTTCTCCAAAAATATTGCAGATAGATGTTTTGCCACAGCCTGGCTCCCCAGAAAATACAGTTAAGAAGCCCTGTGTCAAACAAATAGCGATGTTAATAATAGCGTTCTTGCTATAATTCGGACGACGAATCTGGATAACACGGCAAAGATATTCTATAAGTTCTTCTGGGGTTTTATTCGACATTTGGATAGAAGCAACCTTATCGGTAAGTTCCACATACTGGTTATTTGTCTGCTCGTTTTCCCATTCCGCAGCTGCACGGAGCATCTTACTGGCCATGAAGCCATCAAATGCAAGTTCAACCATTTTTTCGTGAGGACGGCTAATGAGCTGCTGAAACTGTAATTCCAAACTATTTGTTTCGCTGGTTAGATGACTCTTATGAATACCAAGATAGTCAACCTCTTTGCTGAGATTCTCATATTTTTTCTGGAGATCATCAATGTCACCAACAACACCAAGTAATTTTTTACTTGCTTCAATACGAGCAGAAAGAGCTTCATATTCCTCCTCTCTCTCCAGCATTTCCTGCTTCTTTGCCTCAATCGCCTGTTGATCTATAGAAACTGCACGCTGACGAGTTTCTTCGATTTCCTTCTCCAATTCACCTCGCTGAGTAGTCAAGGTTTCAAGTTTATCTTCAAGTTCTGTAATGTGTTTGGAAATGGCTTGAGAACTTTGGAGCTGATCGAGTAACTGCGGATGTTTTTCAACCAACGCTTGCAACCACTCATCAACGTTAGGACTGTCCTGATATTTTACAAGCAAATCACAAATAAAATCTGTAATCGTACGGAGAGTGTCATCCACATCTTCTTCGGATGACATGATATTAACCAATCGATTTAGTCTGGAGCGCCGTGTCTCATCTGTCAAAATAGCGCCCATAATTTCAGACTCTTCATAATGTTTCAGCAGTGCTGGAACATCGTCTATTTTTACAAGGCCATTGGCAGTAATTCCACTTTCAATACTATCCTTAAAGCTTTCAACCAACACAGAATCCGAAATAACATCTAACTGCTCAGGCGTAGCATCCTGCTTCGGACACAAAACCAGCCACTGTGTCTCAGGAGCGCCCCAATAGCCTTCAGAATAACTCAAACTATATTGCTTTATCTGATTACTGCTATAACCGCTAACGGTATATTTGTGTTCTTTAATTTGAGGTTTTACATAATAGGACGAGGTGTATTCCCGATATCCAACCTCATAAGGGCCGGCCCAGAAATCATCCATTTCAATAAAAACCTGATTACCTGCCAGCACACACGGTGATTCAATTTCCACAATTGTGTCATTGGTAAAATCAGAAACCACTTCGTTCTTGCGTACAGCAAAGTATACGCCAAAATTTCCAACCGGGCGGATTTTACCTTCATCTAACATTTCCATGGCAGAAACCTTGTATCCGGTTTGGTTTCTGTCTCCATTGGCCTTAAAGTTGGGCTGCAAATCCTCCAAGGTGAACTCAAAGAGAACGAGTGATTTTTCAGAGAAATTAGCGTCCATTCGGCGGCGCTCATCATCAACATTCCAACTGTAAGTAAAACAAATATTTCGTTTTTCTGATTCTGGCAACAATGCCTCTTGTTCTTGGGCAGTGAGCTGAATTACTTGTGTACTTTGAATTTCCGCTATTGGCTTAAAATTAAAGAAAACAGTTGGATCATAACCTTTTTTCTCAATTATTCCGATGTAAATTCCCATTTTAACAGCTCCTTCTAAGTTTATTTTTCTGCATCGTAATTGCCGGAAGTATCATTTTGAGAAATTTCCGGCAAAAATTCCATAATATCACCAATGTTTACATTAAGCACATCACATATTCGTCCCAATACAGTAAGTGTTACCTCTTGATCACGACGAAGTTTGGTCATTGTATTTGGAGCAATACCTGCGATTTTTCTCAAGTCCGCTTTACTCATTTTCCTGTCAACTAATAGTTTCCAAAGCCGGTTATATGAAATAGTCAAATTAACATCCTCCTTAAGAACCAAAACTCACTGTTTCGCATATTATATCACAACTTTCTACAAGCAGCAACATAGTTTCGCACGACTATACGAAACTATGCACTTGGATGATTGTTAAAACCTTTGCAACTATCAGGTTTGCGAACAGCGAAACGGCGACAGAGATTTGACTCGCTGCCGCCGTTCATTAAGGATTAATCAATTCTCAAATTTTTGCTAAATCATCCCAAAATACTTCAAGGCCTCTGTAATTGCAGCTTCCTTCTCCGGTGGGCATTTCGGCTGTCTGGAATTCTCAGACTTCGGTTTATTATAGTTTTCCCGTTCGATAATGCCATACTTCTGTTTGACCTGGGCGATATAAAGGTGGCTGACTTTCAGGCCAGTATGCTCCAGCACATACGCCTTGATTTTCTCATAGGTAGCCTTGCTCTCCGCCGCAGTCAAATCCAGCTCGTCCAGATTCAACTCCACCTCGATATGCTGCTTGGTGTTGAGTTTGGACAAAAGTACTACCGTCTCAACGGTTGTTTCAGTTTCCAAGGGAAGTTCTTTCACTTCCTCACCATCAACAGGCACAGGAAAATTGAATACGATCTTCTTTATCCAGCTTCCGTCTTTCCTTTTCTCCGGGAACATCTCAATTCGCTCGATAAAGGCCTTCATAAACTCCTTCTGCTCCGCTTCCGTTGCGGAATGGTAGACTTCATCAAATGCCAGTAAGAGCCGATAAATGT
>OGYN01003069.1_pt1 | contig 11706 bp, 8 predicted proteins | sample 1576551 | NCBI WGS metagenome assembly OGYN01 (sample SAMEA3541589, study PRJEB24748) | human gut metagenome | biome: human gut; feature: human-associated habitat; material: faeces | place: China | collected 2012 | reverse complement strand
GTCGATACTTTGCAGACCATCGTGGTCGGTCTGGGCGGTGCCCTGTGTGTCCCTTCGCCGATTGTTTTCAAAGTCGAAGGAAAAATAACCGAAGTCAATTTAGCACACCCCATAAAAGCCATATCGTCGATACCGACTACCGTGTAAGATTCTCCCTCTATCAGGATAGTTTGTGGGATCGTCAAAATCCCCGAAAAAGAGGCATACGAATCGTCATACACCACGAGGGCAGTTCCCGGTTCCTCTCCCGGAGCGGCTATTACCGATTTATCGCCGACAACGAGCGTAACCGTATCGGTAGAAATCGTATCGAGCATGTTGCTCACCACACAATAATAACGCCCGGCATCGGAAGTTTCCGCCGAAACGATCGAATAAGACGACGCTTCGGCATCTTGTATGGCTACTTCGTCTTTGTACCACTGGAAATACAAACTATCGCCTTTGAACTCAGGGGCAAAAGTTACCGATTCTCCCGGAGAAACCGTCAAATCTTCGGGTTGAACTTTCACAGAAGGAGCTGTCGGCCCGTTTTTAGGAGCCGGCGCAAGAGGTTTCCACGGTTGAGACGACATGTTTACTGAAAAATTCCAACCGTCCCAACAACCGTCGGTCAATTTACGGCCCGTAATTCCGGTTCCAGAGTATCCCCAGGGATCGCTATCGCTCGATTTCAGCCAATAAGACCAATACCCTTGATACCAGCCCGATTGCCAATAGTCCTCGGGATCGGTACAGGTCCAACCGTCATATCCATACGACGAAGAAAAGATTATCCCGTTCTCATCAGGGGAAAGTGTTACTCCGTCCTTAGTAATAGAAAAATCGCCACTCTTGTTAACATCGTACCCAAAGCCCGATACAGTGCTACCATACGCCGTTCCTGTTTCGGTCATAATGAAAAAACGAGGGTCGGAAGCAGCGATTGCACGCGCCATCGTTTCGCCGGTAGCTTCACCGTCCCAACGAAATCCCCAAACCAACGCCGAGGTTTCACTCTCGGCATTCCATTGTACGACGAACGCAGCGCGATTGGCCCCTTCGCCAGACCAGTTTTCGATCATGTCCATCGTGAAAGTTCCATCGGCAATCACCCTCGGCGATACCATCTGCGGCTTTGCCGTAGGGTGCGGACGACCTTGCACAAGGACTTGTGCAGGTAATTGTAAAACCGCAAACAGCAATACCATCAAAGCATAAATCTTTCTCATCTTTGTTAAACTTTTAAGTATTAAATAAATAGTTCTTTCTCATTCAATACTTGCAAGATACACCACTTATATGCTTCCAAAACTTTCCCGGACTTCCCGGCGTTTTTTTGTCACAGCTCATACCTCGCAAGCTTTTCGGACAATACACACGGCAGGTCTTCTGACTTACTCCGGTAACCGATGCCTTCCCAATCGTCATAATCAGTGGCTTTCAGTATTCTCGGAACCTTTTTTGGAGTTCACAGCAGCGGGACTGTTCGGGATTCACACCCGATTCCCTTTTCATTCTACACCCCGACCGGGGCTTTGAAACCAATGCGTTGCAAAGGTAACATAAATTATCGACTCCTTTCTATTTTTTATTAAAAATATTCCAAACCAAACATACAATCCAATCGTTACTTCAAAAAAATAGAAATTTATTTTATCCGAAAAATAATGTGTACAAATTTGTATTAATCATAAATTTTACCGAATATTGTGAACATATTCGTTGAAGATAATACGCATGGAGGAAAACAAGATTTTGAAAAACAATAGTATCCCTCTGAAAATCTGGCGATTTTATATGGAAGGATTTCGAAACATGACCTTAGGTAAAACTCTTTGGGCAATTATCCTCATCAAGTTGTTCATCATGTTTTTTATCTTGCGGTTATTCTTTTTCCCCAATATCTTGCAACAGAAATACGATACCGACGAGGAGAGAGCCAACCAAGTCATCGAGAATCTCATTACTCCGAATAATCCTAAAAATCAACAATCATAAGTAACCATGAACGATCTTTTTTCCCTTGTAGATTGGTCGAGAGCACAATTCGCACTCACCGCCATTTACCACTGGCTATTTGTTCCCCTTACATTGGGACTGGGAGTAATCGTGGGTATAATGGAAACCATTTATTACCGTACCGGCGACGAACGGTGGAAAACGATTACCAAGTATTGGATGACCCTTTTCGGAGTCAATTTTGCAATCGGAGTAGCAACGGGTATTATCCTCGAATTTCAGTTCGGTACGAACTGGTCGAATTATAGCTGGTTCGTAGGCGATATTTTCGGAGCTCCCCTTGCCATAGAAGGAATCATGGCCTTTTTTATGGAAGCGACTTTCATCGCAGTCATGTTTTTCGGCTGGAACAAAGTCAGCAAAAGATTCCATTTGGCCTCTACATGGCTCACGGCAATAGGCGCTACCATATCGGCTCTTTGGATATTGGTGGCCAATTCATGGATGCAATACCCTGTGGGTATGAAATTCGACCCGGAAACTGCACGAAACGTTATGGACGATTTCTGGGCACTGGTACTCTCACCCGTCGCTGTCAACAAATTTTTCCATGCCGTCTCGTCCGGCTGGGTATTGGGCGGTATATTCGTAGTGGGGGTAAGCGCTTGGTATCTGATTAAAAACCGGGAGAATTTCTTAGCTCGTAACAGCATTCGTGTGGGAGCTTGGGTAGGATTGATAGGCACGCTCGTCGTAGCCTACACGGGCGACGGGTCCGCTTATCAGGTCGCAGACAAGCAGCCTATGAAACTGGCGGCTATGGAAGGAGTTTACAACGGTAAAAACGGACAAGAACTCATCGCTTTCGGGATACTCAATCCCGACAAGAAATACGACAACGACGAGAAAGAATTTCTTTTCGACATACCCATACCCAAACTGTTATCCATCTTGGCGACCCGGGAAATCGACGGATTCGTTCCCGGAATCAACGATATTATTAACGGAGGTTACGTCGACAAAAATCTGAAAGGAGAGGAAATCATCGCTCTTTCCGCCCAAGAAAAGATGGAGCGAGGCCGTTTAGCCATCGCAGCTCTCGCCGACTTCAACACCGCCAGAAAGGACAACGACACAGAGGCCATGAACGAAGCCAAAGCAAGGTTAGAGGCAAACTATGAATATTTCGGTTACGGATATATCGACTCGGTAGAACAGCTCATTCCACATGTGCCGTTCGTATTCTATTCGTTCCACATCATGATTATTTTAGGAGGCTATTTCCTCTTGTTCTTTATTTTCATTTTGGTGTTATCCTATAAAGAGAAATTGCAAAAGTTGAAATGGGTGCTATGGATTGCCGTTCTAACGATTCCTCTCGGATATGTCTGCTTGGAGTCAGGCTGGATCGTAGCGGAAATGGGACGCCAACCGTGGGTGATACAAGATATCATGCCTACCTTCGCAGCGATCTCTAACATCGAAGTGGCCTCGGTGCAAACGACATTCTGGATGTTTGCCGTCCTGTTCACCGTACTGTTGATCGCCGAAGTAGGCATCATGTTGAAACAAATAAAAAAAGGAACCGAACAAAAATAAAAAACTATGGAACTGAATGAATTATTTTACCAGAACTACTGGTGGTTTCTTATATCGCTGTTAGGTGCGTTATTGGTATTCCTGTTGTTCGTACAAGGCGGTCAATCCCTATTGGCAGTCATGGGTAAAACCGAAACCGAGAAAAGCATGATGGTGAATTCCTTAGGCCGCAAATGGGAATTTACATTCACCACCCTCGTCGTATTCGGAGGAGCGTTCTTCGCCTCGTTTCCTCTATTTTATTCGACCAGTTTCGGCGGAGCCTATTGGTTATGGATGGCCATACTGTTCAGCTTTATCATACAAGCCGTATCATACGAATACCGTTCAAAGAGCGGGAATTTCCTCGGGAAAAAGACCTACGACACCTTTCTTTTAATCAATGGTATCGTCGGTCCCGTATTATTAGGTATAGCCGTAGGCTCGTTTTTCACAGGATCGGACTTTATCGTCGACAAAGGGAACTTGACAACCATAGGCTCTCCGGTTATCAGCAGTTGGACAAACGATTGGCACGGGCTGGAAGCTATTCTCGATGTCCGTAATCTCTTGCTCGGATTTACTGTTCTATTTCTTGCCCGTACGCAAGGAGCCTTATATTTCATGAACAATATCAAGAACGACAGCATTTTCGAGAAATCCCGGAAACAAGTATTATTCAACGGCGTTTTATTCGTTATTCTCTTCCTGTCGTTCGTTACAGCGACCCTATTGGCCGACGGCTATGAAGTAGCTACCGATTCGGGCATTATCGCCGTTCGTCCCTACAAATATTTCTTCAATTTCGTGGAAATGCCGTGGGTCGCTATTCTATTTTTGGCAGGAGTCGTTTTGGTGTTATACGCCCTTATCCGTTCCGTATTCGGTCAACACTTCACAAAAGGAATCTGGTTTTCGGGCATAGGAACGATTTTAGTAGTTCTCAGTCTGTTTTTCATTGCCGGATATAACCATACGGCTTATTATCCCTCGTCCGTAGACATGCAAAGTTCACTGACGATTTACAATAGTTCTTCCAGCCTGTTCACCTTGAAAACCATGAGTATAGTATCGTTACTTATCCCATTTGTTCTCGCCTATATCGTTTACGTCTGGCGAGCTATGGATGCCAAGCCTATCACTGCCCAAGAAATGGAAAGCAACGAACACAAATATTGACACTTGCGTATTCGCAGAAAAGAGCTTACTTTTGTTCGTTAAAGTAAGCTCTTTTTTTATGGACGATACCTACCTCACCATATCGCACACATCGGAAGGAATTTATAAAGAAAAGATGAGTAAATTCCTTGCATTTGCCATACCGGTTTCATCGGTGGAAGACGTCAAAAAGCAACTCGAAAAATATCAAAAGGAGTATTACGATGCTCGTCATGTCTGCTGGGCGTATATGCTCGGGCCCCAACGAACCGATTTTCGCTCGAACGATAACGGAGAACCTTCGGGAACGGCCGGAAAACCTATCCTCGGACAAATCAATTCGGCGGGACTAACCGATATTCTCATTGTCGTCGTCCGATACTTCGGCGGAATAAAATTAGGCACGAGCGGACTAATCGTCGCCTATCGCGAAGCCGCCTCCGAAGCCATTGCCGCGAACGAAATAATCGAACGGCAAGTCGAAGACGAGGTACATTTCGGATTCGAATACCCTCTGATGAACGAAGTTATGCGTATCGTCAAGGAAGAAGGCCCCACCATCGTGTCTCAAATATTCGATATGGATTGCGAGATGACCCTACGCATACGCCGTTCGCTGATGGACAATTTAAAAAAACGTTTATCCAAAGTAGACGGAGTTCATTTTATAAATGAAGAATAAACAAATATGACAGAAAAAGAGAAAATGGAAAAGGGGGAATTGTATGATGCCGCAATCCCCGAACTAATCGAACAATTGCTATCTACCCGAGATAAAATTTTTGAACTCAATCATCTGAGGCCCTCTCAATTAGAAGAAAGAGAAAAACTCATTCGGGAAATCATTGGTACTACACCCGAAAAATTCATAATCATATCGCCTTTCTTTTGCGACTATGGGCATAACATTCACTTGGGCAAAAATTTCTTTGCCAACTACAATTGCGTTATGCTCGACGAGGCTCCCATCACCATAGGCGACAACGTGTTCATCGCCCCCAACGTGAGCTTCTATACGGCAGGTCACCCCTCCGATGTCGAGCGACGAAACGAATGGAATACGCATGGCCTATTACGGTCGGGAATAACGTATGGATCTGCGGAGGAGTTACCATCACTCCGGGTGTAACCATAGGAGACAATAGTATCATTGCTGCCGGGAGTGTCGTCACAAACGATATTCCGTCCAACGTCATCGCCGGAGGAAATCCTTGTCGGGTTATACGCACCATAACCGAGAAAGACAAACTCCGGTCATTCAGTTGGGAAGAAAAAAAATCCAAAAAACAAGTTAAACCCGCATGACGGAAACTCATTCGTCTTGCCCCTCGTACCGATTATTATCGCTCCACTTTAATTGAAACGAAGGACGGAGCGATAATATCCACGGCCGGTCGGTTTCAAAATCGAAATCCGTCCTATTCATATAAATAGGACAAGGAATATCGAGCTTGTCTTTCATTTCCGTATCGGGGAATAATTTATATGGAATCGAACGCCGTTCCAATTTATCGAGAAACGAGTAGTTCCGTGTATACAGTTTAGCCTCTCCCGGCGAAGACTCCATCTTTTCCAACACATAATCTATCGTTTCCTTATACACGATATTCTTGACCGCTAAGCCAGACAAACAGATAAAAATGTCGGCAGAAAGCAACGAAAGAATCAGTATATGCAATCCACGGGAGAAACGGGTTTTCAGCCCGAACCGTTCGGCATAAAACAGCATAACGAACGGGAATAGATAGAAAAAGGCAACATATCGAGCCCACCACCCCGACGGAAGAATAACCAATGAGACGAGCAAACCGACAAGAACCGACAGATACCAACGCATACGACGAATATGCCCCGTACAAACGAACAAAACGATAGACAACAAAATCGCTTCAAAAAAGAATATACCGAATCCTCCGATTCGAACATCAGATGCGACCGATGATAATATGTCGATTTTAGAAATCCCGAACACATGTATGTCTTCGGACAGCATATCGTCGGAAGGATTAGAAGCCACCGATATTAAAGCCGCCTCGGCATTAGATTTCCCTCGTATCGCCGGCAATACCTGACAATCCATAATATCGACTTTACCATTCCCCGAAAGAGGATAAACAGGAGAACCGTGCTCCTTCCAATTAGTCAGATAGGGATTGTATGCACCAACACCAATCCCAGACAAAACAACGACCGCACATATCACGGTCAATCGAAAGGAATGTTTGTAACGGCTTTTTCTCAACAATGCAAAGAAACAGATTCCTCCCCACAACACGATCCAAAAGAAAATATTGAATTTTATCGCCGGAATAAAGAACAATAACAATAAGTCGATATGCAAAGCCCTTCGTATCCCTTTCACAAAAAAGAGATACATGTTAATAAGAAAAATAACCAAAAGCGTATAAAGGGTCCAATCTATATAATAGGTACACATCTGATTAATCACGACCGGATTGAGAGCAACCACCAAAGCAATCCATATGCGTAAATATTTATTCATCGTCGGCAAACAATGACATAAGAATAAATAGATATATACTATGGAAGAAAATACGAACCATAAATTCAATGCTTTACCGGCATCCAGATTTCCCATACAGGAAACAATCGTAGCTGCGATTGTTTCGATTCCTCTTGGATAATGCTCTACCCATAAAACAGTATATCCATCGATAGGAGTAGGGCTGCACGCAGAAGAATGGATCGGGTTCCACCCGTTCACCAACTCCCGAATCGTACAAGCATGATACCATTGACCGTCGAACGACCGATCGTAAATACAAGCGGATAACCCAAGAGTAACCGACAGTACGACAAGCACGGCAACAATCGTGGTCCACCTCACGCATCCCCGGATTCTCTTATCGGAACACTCCCATAAAACCGATATACATACAGCAATCGGAAAAATAAAACTATTTATTTGCAAACCTACCCATAAAGATAGCACGGCCAGCACATAACTGACCAAAGGTATCGCAATCAAGAGCCGGGCGAAAGACTCCATCGAAGCGGTTTTATCCGTTGAAAAACAGTGAAAGAATTTCATCTTTATGGATTCTGGCAATCGGTCATAAAATTTGTTTTATTTCAGAAAGGGAAGTAACGGTATAATCGGGTCGGGCTCCGGGAATAACGAGATTATCCCTGTTAAAATAAATAGTCTTCCAGCCGGCATTCATGGCTCCCAATATATCGGCATCGTAATTATCGCCGACAATCAATGTTTCCGAAGCCTCTGCCCCCACAATCTGCAAAGCATAGTCGAACAAACGCCGGTCGGGTTTGGTAATACCTATTTCATCGGAAAGAATCAATCGTTTGAAATAATGAGAAATACCACCCGACTCCAATTTACGGGATTGAACCTCGGCAAAACCGTTGCTCAATATATACAAGGAATAGCCTCTTTCCGTAAGATAATCCAACAATTCGACCGCTCCCGGAACCAATGTCTTCTGCTGGGACAATACATCGAGGTAGCGATCGTTCAAGGCCATGATAAACTCCTTATCCTCGGACATTTTACTACCTGCATGCCGAAGCGGACGAGAAAACCGCTCGACTATCAAATAATCTTTCGTTATCCGATTGTGATGATACAACTCCCACAATTCGTGATTCGTCGCCATATACAACGACTTGAACCGGTCATAATCGGGAATCTCTTTTTTCAAAGCAAACTCATCGTAAACTTGCCGCAAAGACAACACGGAATTTGCCCTGAAATCCCATATTGTATCGTCCAAATCGATAAATAGAACCTTACATAGCAATTCAGACATACGTTTATTATTTGGCACAAAGATAACGCAAACAAAAGCCGAAACAAAAAAATTTGTTTCGGCTCACAAAATTTATTTTCACACCTCTATACACAGATATTCAAACTCTTCACATGAATCGATATTTTCATACGGTATCACATTCAGTCTTTCTCTACGATAGCCAATCCATTCCCGACAGCTCTGGGAGAACCATCGGAAGGACGATTACGAACAATAAACGAAGCCTTCGCCTTTTCATCTTCGTCCCGCAAAACCATTGTCGAGGAACCTCCCCCGTCATAATTCACGGCATCATAGCTACCTATTCCCCACATAAAATCGGCCAATTCGTAAATATCCAAACCCTCGGCATAATTCGTTCGCCGGCCATCTACCACCACGACGTACAACGTTTGTTTGTCTTCCGACAGTCCTATTGCCGTACGGGGGTGTGTATCGCACAAATATGTACCTATACTGCTGATCCCGTCATTAAATACACCTCGTTTAATCAAACAGCCCAAACCGCCCAATGCTTGATAAATATCGGCTTTATGTTTGATAACATTGCTGGCAATATCGATATCCACCTTTCCGTCTTTTGTCATATAGACCGTAAATTCATGATTGGGATCTTGCCACCAATCGCTCAACGGATATCCGTCTTTCCAAAAAAGATGTTTCGGTTTAATTAAAGTCGTTTCACCTTTCGAGTCTTTTTCATACACCCAAAAACCACCGTTCACGGCAACATGTACCCGGCGTCCCGAATTTTCGAGATACTTCGTCTGTTCGGGAATCGTATTGACTTTTGTCGGCATGGTATTCACTTCACCGAACGGTGTAGTCGTCGCAATAGTCAATTTATTCACGTCGACTTCCGCCACATAAGCATGCTGGCGAGCCTTAGCCGTGTGAAAGTCAATCTCGGAAAATACCAATCCCGGATACCGCTCCTCTGTCGTCACCCGGTTTACTTTCACCACCAAATCGGTACGACTCAATATTTTCTTCACCAAGACCGAAGTCGTATCGGTCGTAACCGGGAACGAAGGGGTATTATCACCCTCTTTCGAAGGTTCGTCTTTCGATCCGCAAGCTACAAAACCGAATATCAAACCTATCAATAAAAGTTTGCTCCAATAATCTCTGCCTAACTTTATCATAATATACTTCAATTAATTATTTTTCAACACTTTGGTAAATTCTATACCACCCGACCTATCGTTGGTTTCCACCATATAAACACCGGCTGGCAAAATCGACACATCGACAGGTCGACCCGAAACCGCCTCTCCTTTCATTTGCAAACTCCCCGACAGATTATATATTGTATATCCAACTGTAAAACTATCAGAAATAACATAAAGGTTATCTTCCGAAACAAAAACTCTTATCGAATTCTGTTGTACATTAGGTTCCATGCCCGACTCTCCGGTATATTCATAAGCACCTATCATAGAGCCGGTAGTATTGCGTATTACGCCTCTCCCATCGACAGCCAGATTATCCGTATAAACTCCATTATCGTTTATGTCGATATAGAAAGTAGATTCCCTCAGAGCAGCAGCACTCAATACATTCAGGTTATTATTTCCGCATGCAACGGACTTCACTTTTACAGTAGGTACAAATCCCCCATTATCGGATAACAGCAAGGATAATTTTCCATCGACGATTTCACTATCCAACACTTTCTGCAAATCCTGTACACAACGGTCATAATTGCGACATACCATATCGGTAGATTTTGCCGTAATATTCATTCTATCTGCTCCACCATACAAATTATATGTAGAGTTTTGTAAGGAGGCCGACTCTCCTAAATAGACTTCCCCCGCAGCGGCAGCCGAAGAAAAATTACCGGCGATTATGTTATTTACCAATCTCACCTTTCCCGAAATCACATGTACGGCAGAACCGTTGAAATTGACCGAAGGAACTCCGCTCGTCGTATAACACGAATCGGTATTGCCGACAATCGTATTATTCACCAAATTCAAACTTCCCGACCCCGACTTAAAATAAATAGCGCTACCTCCATTGGTTTTATCGGAAAGCGAACTGCTTTTCGCAGTCAACCGATTATTGACGAATGTATTATTGACAAATGTACTTACCATATACTCCGACTCGCCCATCTGCGTATAAACCCCGTTCCGACTACTGACATTATCGGCTATCGTATTCCCCGACAACAAGGAAAAAATCACACCGTCCGAATATCCCGAACTACCTTGTGTCGCTCGATTCTGCACGAAATAGGAATCAGATATATGCGACCGCCAACCCGGAGAAGCCAAATAAAATGCTCCACCCTGAGAATCGGATTGATTTCGAGCAAACATCGTCCGATTTATATTCAAATTTCCCCCGGAATATATAGCACCTCCATACGCCAAAGCATAATTATCACACAACTCCACATCTTTCAAGATGAGGTCTATTCCTTTCGAATAAATAGCGGCTCCGCTATTGAAGCCGGTCACATCGGCATATCCCCCGGTCAACTTCAAACCGTCGAGTTCCACAAAACAAGAATCGGCAACGGTCATTATACGATAGACATTATCCTCCACGCCCGATGCAATACGACCCGACTCATCGGTCACATCGTTCCGGTTCAAATCTCCCGATAATTCCGTTTTCCCGACTACCGAAGAGAAACTCTCGTCATATCCGCCATGAATACGAACGCTCTTATACACGTTTACCGTCGCTTGCCGACCTGCATGCGACGATGTTTCCACCGGATAGAAAACACCTTCTGTCATAAAAATAGTATCGTGTTTCGAAGCGACATCGATAGCCTCCTGCAAATTATTGAACGGGGCGTTTTTCGAACCATCGGGAACAACCGACGGAGTCGTGCTCACATACCACTTGCCCCGCTCCAAATTATCTTTAAATGTGCAAGTAATCAAAATGGGTAAATGATCGGAAGGCGTAATTCCTCTCCCGAAGTCTTCTGTAATCGTCTCGTAAGAAAGCACATTCACCCGATCGCAAAACACATAGTCTATGGGTTCTCCACCCGTAACGGCAGGATTCCACTGTGCAAACGTAGTACCCGGTCCAACCGGAGCCGTCTGCGTCACCTTGCGACTATCGTCTAAATAAGCGTTGAATGTGTTATACATCGCTTTCTCCGAATAATAGGCATTGAAGTCACCCACGATAATAGCGGGATAACCGTCTGCTATTTCCTGCATTTTCTGCACATTGATCCGCGCCCCTTCGGCACGTGCAAGTACGCCCT
>OGYN01003064.1_pt1 | contig 11710 bp, 8 predicted proteins | sample 1576551 | NCBI WGS metagenome assembly OGYN01 (sample SAMEA3541589, study PRJEB24748) | human gut metagenome | biome: human gut; feature: human-associated habitat; material: faeces | place: China | collected 2012 | reverse complement strand
AAATCTGTAAGTCATGTTATTTATATGTATAATGCCCTGCCACGGCAAAAAAGCATTCGCAAAACACTATACCTGTCTACAATATCACATATCAGGTTAAATTACAACGAGTGAAAATTTCTTTATCTTTGCAAACACCGGAGGAGTATGCATCCTAAGCCCTACTGTTACCCTGGCATTCTTTTGCAGCCTTACCGGCTTAAGCAGATGTGTCACAAACCTGACATCAGCCGGGAAAATATCGCTTGTATATGTATGAACGCCACTTTCATCCTCCACATCCATAAACAGCTCAACCTCTACACCTGTTGTATTGGTTCCTCTATAGTCAACCGCTGCTATATACTCACCGGTATATTCAATATCCACCGTCTGGCTTATCGAATAGTCAAAATTGGCATCCGAAGAGATAAACACTCCATCCTTCCCCAGTGTATACTGTCTTTCTTCAAGGCTTGTCTCAATCTGCCAATTATTAAATCCATCCTTAAATTCAGGATTTGAGATTAGATTTCCATGAATCATAAGAAGCTTCATGAAATCCTCCACCTCCGGTGTTTCTTCATACTCATAAAGTGATTCAATATACTTATCAAGCTCTTTAATCGGCGGATTTTTCGGATCAAAGTCCCTGATTGCATCCCAGCCCGGCAAAGCCCTGCCATGCTCGTCAAACATGCCCATATTCTCAAACCAGGTTCCCATGCCTTTACCAGGTACACCGACAGGCTCCCAGTAGTATACACCGGTCTTTCCGGTATCCTTTGACACCTCTGCTGCTATCTGCATGATTATTTCAAGAGACTTCTTCTGCTCTGCGATGCCTGCATCAAGACCTGCTGTCTCCATGAGTTCCTTTGAGATATGCTCTCCATGGCAATGCCTCCACGGATGAGCTGTCTCCACAATATAAACCGGCAGATTATATAATTTTATGAGCCTGCTCATAGTATCCTTCAAATCCATGAAGGTACCATGCCAGAACGAATAAAAGGAAAGGCCAATCGCGTCAATCGGCAGCATGCCCGCATTAAACATAGAATCAAACCAAGGCATAATACAGTTATATCTGCCTCCCTGATCCAGATGAATCATGACCTTTGTCTCAGGGAGCAGCTCCCTGACAGCTCTGATTCCCTCATTTACAAGTGCAGCCAGCTGCCTGTACTGTGGCACTGCACCATCCGGAAACAGCATACCACTCCTTATTTCATTGCCAATCTGAACCATATCCGGCGCACAATCCATGATTTTTAATCTGTATAGCACATCATATGTGTACTTGTGCACTGCCTCCTTCAATTCATCAAAGCTTAAATTCTTCCACGCATCAGGCTTATTCTGCTGTCCCGGATCTGCCCAGTAATCTGAATAATGAAAATCAAGCAGAAAATGCATTTTGTATTTTTTAATGACATGAGCCATCTCGAGAACATATGTAAGACTGCAATACCCCTTAGACTCCGGCACCTTATCAGGCTCATTCCATATACGCAGACGGACTGAATTTACATTATTCAGCTTTAAAAAATCAAATACCCTGCACACATGACCTTCCCTATCCATTATTTGTATATTATTGTCAACCATCATAGGAACGGATGAAATATCCACTCCCTTTAAGAAATTGCTATCCTTTTTCTGCTTGTGCTGCTGCTTAAGCTGATACATCTTTGTGTCAGCACTTACGAGATAATCGTCAAAGCTCTTACCACTGCCCGGCTTTGTATATATGATGCCGTGACTGATAAACAGGCTGTGCTGCTCCATGATATCATACACGCGCTTTATATACTTTTCAGCAGTGTCATGTCTGTTCCCAGGGATAAACACGATAAATTCATCTCCACCGAATCTATATACCATACTTCCCTCAGGCTTTTGCTCATCAAGCACCCTCGCCACAGTCTTTAAAAGCTCGTCACCGTACTGGTGTCCGTAGGTATCATTTATGTCCTTGAAATCATCCACATCGAGAAATACTATGGTGCAACCGACATTTTGAGCTTCAAGCTCAGCAAACACAGGAATGACCATCTCATTGCATGCCACACGATTGTATAGGCCTGTGAGCGCATCATGGTTGTAGAGATTCTTAAGCTCATTATTTGTATTCTCAAGTACCTTTTGCTTAAAAAGATTCTCAAGCTTCTTGAGCAGGGCAGACTGTATATCAAACTGCTCAGGATGGTCGTACAAAAACTCAGGATTCCTGAGTATTACATAGCCCACTATCTCGTCCCTGAAATGCAGCGAGCAATACATATAGCAGGTGTTTTTATCTACACTCTGCATGTACTGCATAAGGTCATTTACACTCTTAAACTCAAGCTTTCCATTGTCCTTGTCATCCGCATAGAGTACAACCTCGTCGTCAATATCATAGCCATGCTTCCTAAAGTGTGCATTGTTCCTTGCAGCTGCCAGATCAGAAACACCGACCACATACACTCCGTCACACTTCATGCTCTGTATATAGTCAGAGTATCTCTCAAACAAATCATAGTATTCATTGCACTCCTCGAGCTCTTTCTGGAGGATCATTACTGCATCCTCCTCCTGCTCTTTTGCAACGGAGCCTTTGATAATATTCTTTATGTAATTACGATAATCCACTCTGCCGGTATTAGGGCATCCGCAGCTCTCAGCCGGGATAAACTCAGAATCAAGGTATTTATCAGAAACATCGCCCGTGCCATTCCAAAGCGCCTTAAATATCTCAAGAGCATTTCTGCCTATATTGCCCCTGTTGTTATCCACTGTTGTAATCTGTGGGTTAAAATACGCAGCCTTATCCAGATTGTCAAAGCCTGTGACCTTAAAATCCTGTGGTACCTTGTATCCAAGAACCTCTGCTGTCGCACACAGTCCTGCTGCTATATTGTCATTTGCACATAAAAAGACATCCGGTAACGGCTTTTTGCTCTCGTGCCAATCACTCATATACCTGACACCTGTCTGATAATCAAAATCACCAAACATGTACATATCAGCTGTAAGTGGTATGCCATAATCACTTAAAGCCTCCTTGAAGGCCTCAAAACGCATTCTGTTCTCATAATGATACGGCGGACCACCTGCAAACACAAAGCTTTTGCAGCCATGCGCATAGTACATATGATCCATTACCTTGCGAAACAGCCTCTTATTATCGTTGCCTACATAGTAAAACCCATCAACCTTATACCCGATACTCACTACCGGCACATTTACCGACTGAAGCTTTCTGACCATATACTGTATCTCATCCAGGTTGGTCGTATTGGTGCAGTCAAATACCACTCCGTCGAAGCTGTTTAAATCAGGCAAATCGTTCAGCGCATACTCGCCTTTGTTAAACTTTGAATCCTGACTCCAGGTTCCGTTGGTGTTGTAAAAATACAGGCACACATCCAGTCCCAGCTCTTTAGAGCCTTCCATGATACCCTCAACCCACGAATATGTTACGTATCTTCTCCAGCCATCAGCCAGAAGAGCAATTTTCTTCATTAATAAATACCCCTTTGCGTCTTCTAAAGACCTTTTCCAAAATATAGTTCTATTATACTACGATTTTACCTATTCTTGCAATAAAGATTGATTTTTTTTAGCATATTTGATAGAATTAGTTTAAATAAGCAAATTTTTAGGAGGGATACGTTTTGAATCCAGCATTAATCGTACTTATTGTTATCGCAGTAGTGCTTGTGGTAGCATTTATAGTATTAACAATCCTCGGTAAAAAAGCACAAAAAAGAAAGGAAGAGCAGGACGAACAGATAGCTGCTGCATCACAGACAGTCAATATGCTAATCATTGACAAAAAGCGTATGAAGCTAAAGGATGCCGGTCTCCCACAGCAGATTATTGAGCAGACACCAAAGCTTATGCGCCGCTCAAAGCTTCCTGTAGTCAAGGCCAAGGTCGGACCAAGAGTCATGTCTCTTATCGCAGACGAGCAGATCTTTGATGAGATTCCTTTAAAGAAAGAGGTCAAAGCTTCTATCAGCGGTATGTACATCACATCTGTCCGCGGTATCAGAGGTCCTCTTGAGAAGCCTAAGAAGAAAAAAGGCTTCCGTGCAAGAATGGCAGAAAACTACAGCAAGGCCAACGAACAGCTCAAGGCTGAGGAGGCTGCAAAGGCTGAAAGAAAAGCTGCTAAAGAGGCAGCCAAAAAGGCTAAGCAGAAATAATATCATGATTTAATTTTCATGTACATAAACAGAGCATGTGGGATGGCTTTCTTCCTCACATGCTCTGTTTTTTATATGCTTTATCCATATATGCTTTATATATTTTTTACCCAATAGACTTGGCAGACTTTTATGCAATTTTGACTGCTGCGCCTTTTTTCTTCACAGCTATATTGATGTGACAGTCGCCTACAAATTCATAGTTGACATCAAGTGCGTACTTTACCTCTGCCCTTATCTCGTCCTCAGTCTCCTTTACCTCTATGCTTGTGGCATCAATACCTATCTGGATACTTCCAAACGGTGTATAATAATATGTCAGGTTTTTCTTTCCCTTCTCAAATATCATATGTACACTCATAGGTCCCTTGCGGGTGAATTCAAGATAATTGTCATTGAATTTAAGCATATTTTTGAGTGTCTGGGTCTCGCCCTCCATTATCTCCTCAAAAAGCACATAGTGCTTGTTATTTCTTATATAATACTCTCCCGGAGCTATAACCTCTACCGCATCAGACTGCTGATCCGGTGCAAGCTGCAGGCCCTTTAATGATACTACTACATCCTTTGTCATTTCTTTCTCCTTATCCTCTTGCATATCTAAATTAATTCATGGTTTAATAATTTGTCATTACATATTTTCTTTTAATATATTTTTTCAGCATGAATATACTAACTGTTTTATCTGAAAATATCAAGGATTTTTAGTTTTATTTCATATTTTCCGCTGTCAAATATGCTCTCATACTCGTCCGGAGTGAGCACCTCCTTAAGATTTTCCTTTGCGTCATCCTCCACCACCTCGTACACACTGCCCCTAAAGCACATGTTTGGATACAGCACGCACCACCAGTTATGACCTTCTCCATCACCCAGTGTTATTTCAAGCGCCTCGTAATTTCCCTTAGGAAATGTATAGTCCCCATACGTCTTTTCCGGAAAATCGGTATGTGTAAGCTCTGCCGATGCACCATATGTAAAGCCGTTTGCTTTAAGCGTCTCCTTTGATACCGCTATTATTTCGTCCATATGGTCATTTACGGTGGCTCTGGTTTCTTCAATATTTTCGCACTCCAACAGGTATGGCTCAATATATGCGCCCACTGCATCGCGCACCTGCTTTTTCACATTCTGGTCTGCCTCGCTGTCGCTGTTTGCCAGCACGTGGAAACGCAGGATTTTGCCGGCGATGGATTTTTGCATGTCGGCTGTACACGCTATACTATTGGTGTTTGCGGCAGGTGTATGATTTTTTGCAGCTATCACTGCCGTAAGGGATATTATTGCTATGGTTGTTATTATTATTTTCTTTCTCATGTAAACAAGTATTGCCTTATTTGACGAGCTTATTCATCTTTTTGCATTTTTTATGATTTTTCATAGATTTCATTCGTATAGTCATCAAGTAAGGTGCCAAGTGTAATTATCGGTTCATCCTTCTCATGATTCTCCTTATTTATTTTCTGTTCATAATAATCACCCATGTTATCAAAGATATCGTTTATATCGTCTGCTATGCACACGTATGTGTTTCTCGGAAATTTTTTTGATGTCTTACAGTATTCCATGAGGTCTGAATAAGCTGCTTTATCGTTTCTCAGCGTTTTTCCTATTAATATCACCTTCAAATGATTTGTATCGGCCTTCTGTGACAGCCGCTCCTCGAAGCTGTCCACGGCTGTTTTGATATCCTTTGCATATTCGGGTTCATAGGATTTGTCCATGTTATAATAAAACTCTATATATCCGCTATTTTCATTTGCCGAAACATCTCTGTGGCTAACATATGCTTTGTTATCAGTTACTTCTTTATCGGTTATTTCGTCAGTATCTACAGCTACAACATCCACCGCCGCAAGTGTCGGAAAGCAGCGCTCCTCAAGCTCCACTGCACTGCAGCCGGTAAGCATGAGACCTATCGTCAGCACTACTATGACCGGTATCGCTATGCACAATAAAAATCCAAGATATTTTTTCACGATTTCATCTCCACTTTCAAGAATATATGCTAAGGTCACTGTGACTGCTATGACAAATATGATGCACCAGCTTCTCATACTGCTATTTTCCTCGTCATGGCTTTTCTGTCTGTCACAGCTTAATTGTTTATTGTTACTGAAGCCTTGGCTTTTATTAAATGTAAATATAACTTTTGTCGTATTTTCAGCAAAATTCTCACATCTTAAAACCGCATAATAAAGGCTCATATTGAGTACTGAAAACAGCGTGAAAAACCACACCGACAGCATCAGTGCATCTGCCCTCTTAAAGAAACTTCCCTTTATCTGCACATCACTCATCAGTACGACAGCCGGAAACTCTATTTCAGACAGTGAATATTTTCCGAAGTTTCCAAGCAATACTGCATACAATAAAAAAAGAATGCCTGCATATGTGAATATTGCTTTACTCACACTCCCTCGTATCTGTGAGGCAGTGCGTTCCCTTACAAACAATATGTTGAACACGGAAATGGATGCTGCAAACACATAGTATGCACCCGCAAATATATCCGCTATGCCAAAGTCCACACCGACTCTGTCCTTAATCATCAGATAGTCTAATCTCACATCCGATAGCGCAAACAAAAGCATAGCAGCAAGCGGTATCAGCACAAAGAAAAATACTACCTCGTATACCCTGGCACGGCACTCCACTCCGCCACTTAGCGCATAAGCGCACACTAACATTATCACAAGAAGTACAACTGTAAATGACTCATCCGGTATAAGGCTGTCACGTATCAGCTTTACAAATATCCATGCAAGAAATGCCGCCTGTGACAGTTCATATACAGCAATAATTAAATCATAAATTAATATTTTTGCATATGTTGTTTTATCAAGGCTTCTATCATATATTGTTCTACTGCGTTCACGTACCTCGCTTACTATCCACATAAACAGCCATGCCATAAAAACTCCGAGTGCAATTGAGATAAAACCATACTTTCCCATTTTCGCCAGATTGTTCGGAAGCAGCAGAGTGCCGACTCCGAGCAGATTAAAGACGTATAGTCTGTATAGCTGGCGGGGCGATATGCTTTCGTTTTGTGCAAATGTGTAACTTGTGCTCATATTTTTAGTCATACTTATTTCCTTTCAGCTTCCTGCACTCCTTTTCTCTTGCAAATACAGGCCGTCTCCAAAGTCTTCGAAGCGGAAACCGTATGATACTATCCTTTTCATCCTCACCGCCTGTCAGCTCGCTGCCCACGAATGGCATCATGTAAGGGTAACCACAGCTTTTGAGCTTTGCAAGATGTAAAAGTATCACCATCAGGCTAATTAAAAATCCAAAGTATCCAAGCCATGCCGACATAATTATTACAGCGAATTTGAGTATCCTAAATGAAAATGCAAACTCCTCACTCGGTATGGCAAATGAGCAAAGTGCGGTAAATGCAACCAGAATGACCACTATCGGACTTACTAAATTTGCATCCACTGCTGCCTGTCCGATTATGAGTCCTCCGACTATACCTATCGTGTTTCCCATGGCTCCGGGAAGTCTTATGCCTGCTTCGCGTAGCAGTTCAAAGGACAGCTCCATCATGAGTACCTCTATGAGCTGTGGAAAAGGGCAGCCGAGTCTGGCTTCATAAAACGCCAGTATAAGTGGTGTCGGAAGTATCTGTGTATGAAAATTTGTGACCGCCAGATAAAGCCCCGGCAATGTAAATGACATGAAAGCTGCCACGTACCTTATCAGTCTGGCAAAGCTTGCCGCTATCGTTCTGTTATAATAATCATCTGCGGTTTTCAAAAAATTGTTCATGGTTGTAGGCAATATAACTGCTACCGGTGAATTATCGCACAGTACCACAGCCCTCCCCTCCAGGAGCGCATTTACCGCCACATCCGGTCGCTTTGTGGTCTGAAGCTGTGGAAATGGTGAATACCATTTTGCCTCAGCAAACTGTTCAATGACTCCCGAATCACCCACATGGTCTATCACATAGCTGTCCAGATTCCTTTCCACATCCTCAACAAGCCCCGGTTTTACGAGGTCTCTCACATATAGTATATCCACATTGCTGTGTCCGCGAAGCCCCTTTTTCACCTCTTTGCACTTTAAGCGAGTGCTCCTTAACCTGCGCCTGATAAGTGCCGTATTTATCTTTATAGAATCAGCAAAGCCCTCATTTGAGCCTCTTATGACCTTTTCCGAGTCAATCTCCTGAATTGACATGGCAGGATATCCCTTGTCCGGAAGCTTGAAGGCATCCGGATAACCATCCACAAAAAATATCACATCTCCTGTCAGCATCATCTGGGCCGCCTCATTAACCGTGTGCAGATGTGCAAATTCAGATAGAGCTGCCTGATTTTTGTCGAGTACTTCCTTAACCTGATCCCGGTCTATTCCCTCAAGGTATGAGGTAAATCGTCCAAATGCACTGTTATTGATACCGGAGCCTTCACATGTCACCTCAATATAAGCAACAAAACACTTTATTGAGGCATCACGCCCCAGATACATCTCCTGCATCTTGATATCTGAGCAGTCAGAATATATCTGCCTGAAGCTTTTTATGTTCTCATCTATGTTTGTGGTCATCTTTAACTCTCCTATATCCGGTTGGATTCTAAATCCCTAATATAGTATGACCATACAATCCCGCAAATATCCCTTATTACTTGTTTTTTAGTAACTATCTAATCCACTAAAAAAGGCCACCGTTCACACATCAGTGCGACCGGCAGCCCATGTTTTGCTATATTTTTATTTCTTCTCTTCATCCTGCTTTTGTATCACAGCCTTCACAGCAACCGCCTGATTAGCCACATGCGTATGCATCTCCGTCGTCACAAGCTCCATATTTCTTGCCTCAAGCGCCCTGTAGATGGCGTCATGCTCCTTCACAAGCATCGGATAATTCTTTGGGTCCTTCAAATACTCCACTCTGTAGCGGTACATCTGCTCGCGGATATTGTTCATCATAGATACAAGCTTCGCATTGTTTGTTGCCTCATAGATAGCATCGTGAAACTTCACATCCTCCTCAGCTATCTTTTTCACATCTCCTGAGTCCATGCTCCTCTTGAACTCGTCCTTTATGGTTTTTAGATTCGCAAGCTGCTCATCACTGATTTTCTTACAGGCTATTTTGGCTGCAAGCTCATCAAGAGCCTCTCTCACCTCAAGCACATCCTCCATATCCTTGAGAGTCATCTTGGCAACCTCTGCGCCCTTTCTCGGCATTGTGACTGCAAGCCCCTCCTGCTCAAGCATTCTGATTGCTTCACGTATAGGTGTACGGCTGACTCCAAGCTTTGACGCAAGCTGCAGCTCCATAAGTCTCTCTCCCGGCTTGAGCTCGCCCTTTAAAATTGCCTCACGAAGTGTATTAAACACCACATCACGCAGTGGCAGATATGCATCCATATTTAAAGTTAAATTATCAGTCATCAAACTTCTCCTATCTCTTGTATTATCATTCTCACATATAAGAAAAAAGTAACTATAAAGCACCCGCTGTGCTATCCGGATATCACGTTATTTGCGATTATTGTATACAGATGTCAGATACACCTGTCTGGCAAGATGTGAGCTTCTCATGGCTTTGTACGCTTTCTTTGCAGTATCTTCATCGTCAAACAGACCAAAAACCGTCGGACCACTACCGCTCATCATGGCTCCTACCGCGCCATTTGAAAGCATATGCTTCTTTATCTCATCTATCACCGGATAATTTGGTATAGTCACAGTCTCTAAGACATTTCCCATATGCGCTGCGATATCATGCAGATTCTTAGCCTTTATATCATCTATCAGGCGGTCTATATCCGGATGAATAGTCGTATCATCAAGCTTCAGATTCTGGTACACAAATTTTGTGGATACCGAGATGGACGGCTTTGCAATAAGCACTGGACACTTTACCATTGGAGGAAGAGGACTAAGTTCCTCTCCTATGCCCTCGGCCAGCGCCGTGCCTCTCATAATACAGTATGGTACATCCGCCCCTATCTGCACACCTCTTTCCATAAGCTGTCTCTTTGTCAGTCCCAGTGAAAAAAGCCTGTTTACACCTATAAGCATAGCTGCCGCATCAGTACTGCCCCCCGCCATCCCTGCTGCAACAGGAATACGCTTGTCCAGCTTCACTGATACACCGTCAGTTATAGAAAACTCATCCATCAGAAGCTTTGCAGCCTTGTATATGAGATTGTTCTCGTTTACAGGGAGAAAAGACAGATTGGTCTGTATCTGTATGCCCGGCTCCTTTGTCCTTTTGATATCAAGCCTGTCATACAGATGAATGGTCTGCATAATCATACGGACCTCATGATATCCGTCCTCTCTGCGCCTCACAACATCCAGCCCCAGATTAATCTTGGCTAATGCTTTTAATGAAATATCGTTATTACTACCCATATTGTATTACCTCTGTTTTTTGTATACAAGGATTATAACACACCCTGCCAAAAAGAGCAAATTTAAATATTCTCATTTAATTGTTCATTTTCATTACTTTTCAGATTTTCCATGTATTGCACAAAAACACTATGTTCACATAGTACATGTTTACTAGATTTAAAAAGTAACCCTCTAACGCACCACAACAAAAAGCCTCACAGCATTGATAATGCTTGTGGGGCTTTTTTTAAAAAGTTTTTCTAAACTCGTATGTACAATTTTTCTATTTCTTTTCCAATATAAATTTGCTAATCAGCTCGTTCATTGTCTCCGCCTGTGCTGAAAGCTCCTCACTTGTTGCTGATGTTTCCTCTGCATTTGCTGAGTTTGACTGTACAACATCTGATATCTGATTAATGCCAGCCTCTGCCTGCTCCATAGCCTTTGCCTGCTCATCTGCAATCTCGCTGAGTTTTTGAGAAGAATCTGCAACTTCCTTCATACCATTGATAACCTTTTCAATAGAAGTACTTACGCGCTCTGCAGCTTCATTACCCTCGTTAGATACCGCAATGGCACTCTCTATAAGCTGACGTGTGTCAACTGCAGCCTTGGCACTCTGCTCTGAAAGACTTCTGATTTGCCCCGCAACAACTGCGAATCCTTTACCTGCCTCACCTGCACGCGCTGCCTCGATAGCTGCATTGAGTGAAAGAAGGTTTGTCTGACTGGCAATATCCTCAATCTCAGAAATGATATTCTCAATCTGCTTAGATGTATCATTGATGCGTCCGATAACATCAACCATGCCCTGCATCTCTGTATGGCTGTGATCTGCTTCCTCAGCATACTCCTGTGCAATCCTGTATGTATCATTGAGCTTCTCAGATGTTTTCTCAACACCGCCTGTGATATCTGCAAATGTAGCCTGAAGCTCCTCAATGGCTGCTGACTGATCCATAGCACCTTCTGCTATTTCCTGTGCTGCCTGAGCAAGGTTGTTAGAACCTGCTGTAACAAGTGATGATATCTCATTGATATGTGACATAACATCATTCATCTGTGTCTTCATCTGACGCATTGCCATGAGAAGTCCAATAAAATCTCCGGTATATTTATCTTCCATGTCTGATGAAACTGTATAATCTCCTTCTGCCATCTTTCCAAGAAGC
>OGYN01003046.1_pt1 | contig 11751 bp, 9 predicted proteins | sample 1576551 | NCBI WGS metagenome assembly OGYN01 (sample SAMEA3541589, study PRJEB24748) | human gut metagenome | biome: human gut; feature: human-associated habitat; material: faeces | place: China | collected 2012 | reverse complement strand
ATATTCTGATCTGCACAAAGTCTGATCTTGTGGTACGGGATATTGATCTGCTGAAAAAGCTTGGACGAGTAACCGTTTCATGGTCGATCAACACACTGGATGAAAATTTCAAGAACGATATGGACTCTGCTTCGAGCATTGAGCGGCGCATCGCTGCTATGAAGCAGGTATATGACGCAGGGATCCGTACAGTTTGTTTCGTATCCCCGGTATTTCCCGGCATCACGGATTTTGAAGCCATCTTTGAGCGGGTAAAGGATCAGTGTGATTTGTTTTGGCTCGAAAACCTCAATCTTCGGGGCGGTTTCAAAAAGACGATCATGGATTATATCGCCGGAAAATATCCTGACCTTGTACCGCTTTACGATGAGATCTATAACAAGCATAACCGCAGCTACTTTGAAGCGCTTGAAGTAAAAGCTGAGGAAATGGCTAAGAAGTATGATTGTCCCTTTGTGGATAATGAAATGCCTTATGGCAGAGTCCCGCAGGGACATCCGGTGATTGTGGATTATTTCTATCATGAGGAAATCCGAGGAACAGAGAATACCGGAAAAAGAAATCGTTATACTATTTCCAAATGAGAATGCGCCAAGATGCGAAGCGAATTTTTCGCGCTGGCTAACGCGAATGAAACGCAGCGTAGCAGCGCTACGCTAAGTGGAATGAGCGGACGCAAGTGCGGAAAAGGTGCGAGCAGATGGCGCAGGTGAATTTGGAAATAGTATTAAACAGTAATTTTGCGGAGAGGAACAGAATGGACACAACGCTACAAGATACTCTTTTTTTCTTTGACCGGCATCAAGCTGTCTATCCGCTGTATGAGTGCTTTCAGGAAAAGCTGCTTGCCAGATTCCCTGAAAGCCGAATCAAAGTGCAAAAATCCCAAATTTCATACTGCAATCGCCACCATTATGCCTGTGTGTCCTTCTTGAAGGTAAAAAAGAAATCAGAACTGCCCGAAGACTATTTTGTGCTGACGCTGGGGCTGTCCGCACCGCTGGAATCTGACCGGGTGGCGGCAAAAACCGAGCCGTATCCGGGACGGTGGACAACACATTTTGTCATCAGCAGTCCATCCGATTTGGACGAGAAATTATTTGATTGGATCGAACTGGCATACAGTTTTGCTCAGGAAAAATGATGCAGTACAATTCTAAGGTAACACCGCACAAATGAGGTGGTCGGCTAACGTATGGATTTTTCGTCAGATGCAAATGCAAATTTCGAAGGTTTATTGGCGGTACATCGAGGAATTTGCATACCGCAGATGGCGGAAAAGACATCGCCAGACGCGCCGCCGAATTGCACGGCGGCGCCTTTATCAAACTGCCGTTTGTGTCAGGTTTTTTTACACCGGCTGCGGTTTGTTTATTGTATTCCGGGGAAAATCGGGGTATCATACAGGCACGAAGCGAGATGAAGAGCGCTTCGGATGAACAACAATTTTTCTCCACTGCGTCTGATTGAAGGAGGACGAACTTATGTATTATTCCAGCGGTAACTATGAAGCCTTTGCCCATCCCAAGAAGCCGGAAGGCGTTGACCACAAGAGCGCCTATATTGTCGGCGCAGGTCTGGCATCCCTGACGGCGGCATGCTATCTGGTGCGCGACGGTCAGATGAAGGGCGAGCACATCCACATTTTCGAGAAAGACCCGGTGTCCGGCGGCGCGTGCGACGGCCGGAAGTATGATGTCGGCTACATGATGCGCGGCGGCCGCGAAATGGACAACCACTTCGAGGTCATGTGGGATTTGCTCCGCTCCATCCCGTCTATTGAGACCGAAGGCGCAAGCGTGCTGGACGAGTATTACTGGCTGAACAAGGAAGACCCGAACTTCTCCCTGTGCCGCGCGACCGAAAAGCAGGGGCAGGATGCCCACACGGACGGCAAGTTCGCCATCTCCGACAAGGGCGCGATGGAAATCATGCACCTGTTCTTCACGCCGGATGAGCAGCTGTATGACAAGCGTATCACCGATGTTTTCGACGACGAGGTGTTTTCCTCCAACTTCTGGATGTACTGGCGCACGATGTTCGCCTTCGAGAACTGGCACAGCGCGCTGGAAATGAAGCTCTACATCAAACGCTTCATCCACCACATCGGCGGTCTGCCGGACTTCAAGGCATTGCGCTTCACCCGCTATAACCAGTATGAATCCATCATCCTGCCGATGGAGAAGTACCTGAAGGAGCATGGCGTGCAGTTCCACTACGCCACCAAGGTGACCGACGTCCGCTTCGACGTTACCGCGACGCGCAAGCAGGCGTCCTCCATCACCGTGGAGCATGATGGGCAGACCGACGTGATCGACCTGACCGAAAACGACCTGCTGTTCATCACCAACGGCGGCTGCGTCGAAAGCAGCACCTACGGCAGCCAGAACACTCCCGCGCCCTTTGACCCGGAGCTGAAGCCCGGCAACGGCTGGGATTTGTGGAAGAAGATTGCCGCGCAGGACGCTTCGTTCGGCCGTCCGGAAAAGTTCTGCTACGATCCGGAGCAGAGCAACTGGATGAGCGCAACCGTCACCACGCTGGACGACAAGATTCCGCAGTATATCCAGAAGATCTGCAAGCGTGATCCCTTCTCCGGCCATACCGTCACCGGCGGCATCGTAACCGTGAAGGACTCCAGCTGGCTGATGTCCTGGACGCTGAACCGTCAGCAGCAGTTCCGCGATCAGCCGAAGAATCAGCTGTGCGTGTGGGTGTACGGTCTGTTCTCCGATAAGCCCGGCGACTATGTGAAGAAGCCCATGCGTGACTGCACCGGCAAGGAAATCTGCATGGAGTGGCTGTACCACATGGGCGTGCCGGAAAGCGAAATCGAGGAGCTGGCGGAGCACAGTGCGAACACGGTGCCTGTCATGATGCCCTACATCACGGCGTTCTTCATGCCGCGTACAGCGGGCGACCGTCCGGACGTTGTGCCGGAAGGGGCTGTGAACTTCGCGTTCCTCGGTCAGTTCGCGGAGGTGCCGCGTGACACCATCTTCACCACGGAGTACTCCATGCGTACCGCGATGGTTGCCGTGTATACGCTGCTGAACGTTGACCGCGGCGTTCCGGAGGTCTGGGGCAGCACCTACGACATCCGCGACCTGCTGAACGCGACGGTGCAGCTGCGCGACGGCAAGAAGATCACCGACTTGGATCTGCCGCTGATGGAGCGCTTGGCGCTGAAGGAAGTGCTGAAGAAGATTTCCGGCACGGACATCGAGAAGCTGCTCAAGGAATATCACTGCATCTAAGGGATTTGCCCCCGCTGTCTGGATTGGCAGCGGGGGATTTTTTTTCGTGTTTCGCGTGATTTCCACATAAACATTGCTTTGTCATGCAGAGAGTTTCGCGTCTGCGGTCGCGACAAGGGGGCAATGAAAACAGACGAATGTCTGCGGTCGCCCCCTTGACCCCTTCGCCCGCCACCCATGTTACTTGTTTTTTATCGAAACTATCATTTATGTAGTTAGCTTTCCTTTCGTCTTTTCAAGCTACGGCATAATTCAACCGCAAATAACCCCAAAAGTGGCGGCGCCGAAGGTTTCCAAAGGGCGTTCGCGGACTTCGTCCGTTTCCATTGCCCGTTGGTCGCCTCCGCAGAGGCGAAACCCCTGCATGATAAGCACAAATCTATGCGAAAATCAGATTCCCGAAAAAATCCGCAAAAAAATAAATTTTTTTTGAAAAGCAAGCAGGAAAATTGCAAAATACGTCGAATATAAATACTGTCAGAGTTTTTGACGCTGACCCAATGCGGGAATGGCGGAATTGGCAGACGCGCTAGATTCAGGTTCTAGTGAGGGCTAACTTCATGCAGGTTCAAGTCCTGTTTCCCGCACCACGGAAACCCTTGATTTACAAGGGCTTCCGATTTTTTTATGCGCGGAAATACCCAAACCGTACCCAAACAATACCCAATCATGCCATTTTCTCGATGAAGGCCTGCATTCTGTTTGATGATTCCCGACGCATCGTTTCCGTCACATGCCCGTACCGATCCAAGGTGAATGCCGCGGAATAATGCCCCATGTTTTCCTGCAGAGTCTTGATGTCATCTCCCGCCATGATGCTGTTCACCGCGAAGGTATGCCTCAGATCGTGCACCCGATGGTGCTCCAGGCCTGCAGCCGCCAGAATGTCCTGGAATTCCTTCCAGATGGTAGGCTGCGAGTAATGACTGCCGTCTTTGTGGGTAAAAACCAGATTGGAAAACTCCCCCGGATTCCAAAGGTCGCCCATCAGGAGCCGCTGCTCCGCCTGGGCGATTTTGTGCTTTTTGAGCACCTGCATGATGTAGGGAGCGGGAGCAATGACGCGGGTCTTGCCGTTTTTGAGGGTGCCGAAGCGGTACTTCTGCCCCTTCTTGCGGGTCTGCACCAGCTGCTTTTCCACGTGGATCACTTCGTTTTCGAAGTCCACGCAGTCCCAGGTCAGGCCGATCAGCTCGCCGATCCGCATCCCAGTGAAGGTGGCCGTCAGGAACAGCGTCTCGAAGGGATTGCCTTTCAGCGCTTCGAACAGCTTTTTCTGTTCCGGTGCGTCCAGGGGTACCACCGGCTTCTCCACCACCTTGGGACGGATGGTGTAGGTGGACGGGTTCTTCGTCAGATACTCCACCCGCATGGCCATGTCCAGCGCCCGGTGCAGGATGCCGTGGATGTTCTTGATGTACTTGGGGCTCACTCCATCGTCCCGCATCTTGTTGTAGAATTTCTGGGTCATGGGTGTCCGCAGATCCTTGAGCAGTACGTCTCCGAAGGCAGGCTTCAGATGCAGCCGCACCACGGATTCGTACTGGAGCGCCGTATTGGGCTTTACATCTGCCAGGTACTCCTTCAGCCAGGTGTCCAGCCATTGCCCCACGGTGATGACATCCTCCGGCCGGGGCTTGGGTGGCTCCTTGGGAGCGGCAGGTGGGGTAGCCGCCTGCCCTCCGTCGATGCCCAGCAGCGCTTTCATCTTCTCCCGGCACTCCTTCTGAGTGCGGGCGTAGACGCTCTTGCTGATCAGCTTGCCCGTCTTGGGATCGGTGCCCAGGGTGACCCGGGCCTCCCAGGTGCCATTGCTTCTTTTTCTCAGATTTCCTTCGCCGTGAGCACGCTTCAGCGCCATAGTTTTCTCCTTTCTTCAACCAATCCATCAGGGACTGCCGCGATATCAGGATCTTTTTCCCCACCTTCACGGACCGTACCTTCCCGGCGCGGACAACTTCGTACATGGAGGGTTTGCTGATCCCGATCAGCTCGGCGGCCTCGGAGACTGTCAGCGTGACTTTGTTTTCAGGCGAAGATTGTTGCGGTATATCGTTGTTAAGGTGCGCAGGCTCTGGACCGGGAGCAGCTTCATCGAATTGCAGAAGCAGCTGATCCACGATCTGATGTACCTGTTCATTAGTATAGAATCTCATATTCATATCGTCAATATCCTTTCACGCTTTAAAGTGATAAAAAGTTGTAAACTTTCTTTTTCCGAGCGCGCCTGCAGTTTTGTTACCGGTTTAGAACCCCGTTTTTGAGGGAGACGATATATTTATCGTCCGCCTTCAAAATCGCCCTTTTTCGCGCCCGAAACCCCCTTGAAAAATAAGGACTTTTTCTTTCCTAAAGCGTTTCAATCGGTAACAAAACTTGTTTGATTTCTGTGAAAACTCGTAATGCATAGAAGCGCTTTTTCCCCGTTTTGATGCGTCCATGCGTCCGGTGATGTTACACAGAGTTGGTTTTTCTCCCCTTGGCGTCCGGACGTATGGACGCTTTGTTTGGGGCAAAAATCGCTTTATGCATCTTTGAACGGGTTGTCCTCAGGAGCGACCTTCTGCCATCCGCCTTGCATGTAACCCGACAGGCTGATGATAGATCCAATCCCCCTGAAGCCTCTCACCTCGCGGCCTGCGCTGTTGGTGAGATGGGTGGTGTAGTGAATGCCGAGCTTCTCCTCATTGGCGCTCAGATATTCCACAAACGTCTTTCGCTTCATGGGCGGGTAGGCGTTTTCATCGCACCAGGTACAGTACACGGCGTACAGATCCTTAGAGCTGATGGAACGTTCCGGATCGCGGACAATGTATCCCTTCGACTCTAGGAACAGCTCGATGTTGTTGGCGTCCTTCTTCACCATCTCCCGGTTCAGCTTGGCCCGACTGCTCTCTATGAATTGGAAGTTGTTCTTCACCAGCCGCAGCAATCCCGCCATCGCCCAAAGAAAGATGCCCTCCATTTCTTCACAGAGCTTTTCCGAAAGGTTGGGATCATCGATTCTATCCGGCGGCTTTCGCTTTGTTGTCAGGATCAGCTGCCGGCGGAAGAAGCCGTCGCTGCGATCATACAGGGAAACCAGATCGCCGTTGGAGAAGGCCAGGATGCGGGCGTACATGAATCCCTGATAGCTCTGCTTGCCCTTACGCTCCAAATCCATTTTCCCCTTCGCCGTGACAATCGCTTTGATGTAGTTCGTCTGCTTCAGCGCTTCCAGCCGCATATCGTCGTCGATCATCAGGTGAATGTGTTCCAGGTCGGCACGGGCGAAAGGGTTTTCAGAAATCTTTCCGACGCTTCCGTCCTTCGCGTTGGGGCCGAACATCCGGGACAGCACATGGCCGATCTGGCTCTTGCCTTCGCCGCCGCTGCCCTTGATCACCATCATCTTCTGTCCGGCGTTGCTGGGAATCAGGCAGTACCCGATGAATTCCTGCAGTGTGGGAATGTCCTCCGGCCAGAAAAGCTCTGACAGGAATTTCAGCCAGCGCTCCGGCTTCTTCACTTTCGGATTGAACCGAACGGGGAACCGGCTTCTGACGATTTCATTTTTCGCTTCGATGAAGCTGCCGTCCAGAAACACTGTGCCATTCTGGACATGAACCCGATCTGTCTGCGGCAGCAAGCCTGTCACCTGGGCTTTGATGCGAAGATCCTTCATGATGTCATCCACCTTTTTGCTCATCCCAGTGACGATGAAAGGCTCCAGCTGCTGATAGATGGTTTGCCGCATGGCGTCCTCGTTGGTGGCCCTGCCCTCTGTGGTGAAGAAGAAATTCTCGGTGTAGGCCAGCTTGTGACGCTCCAGAAATTCCTGACAGAAGATGGGCTCATTGATTGTTTTGCCTGTGAACCATTCGGGCCAGGAATCAAGCCGCTCGATCTTTTTCTGGGCCACTGTTCTTCACCTCCTGACATTCTACGTTGAGGATCACTTCGATTTTTGCAACAGCATCTGTGCTCCTGATATGATCCATGATGGCTTTTCGCTCGTCCGGGTCGGATGAAAAGAGACGATCAATGGCATCGCTCAGTGGCGGCAGGTGATGAACAGCATGCACGAATCGGTCATCAATATTTTCATCCGTGGGATCAGAGGGAGCATACTCTTCCTTCCATTTCTCCAGGAGCCGCTCGTATTCGATCAGGATTTTGAGTACGCGCTGTTCCTCTTTTCTTTCGATCACAGCAGCGGGTAGCTTCGGGATCGGTGCGCTTTGACTCGGCGGCAGCGGCTGAATGTTGAAATCATTCGCCAGCTTTTTCGCTGCGTCATACAGCGAAAGATCGAATAGTTTTGCCGTGAAGTCGATCACATCGCCGGTGGTGTGGCAGCCGAAGCAGTAAAACCGTTCGTCGATTTTCATGGAAGGATGACGGTCATCATGGAATGGGCAGCAGGCCATACCGCTGCGATTCACGGGAACGCCGTAACGTTCCGCTACCTGACGGGTGGTAACTTGGGATTTGACTTGGGTAAAAAGTAAACTCATTATTTCCTCCTGTTGCTGATGTTTCTGTTGTGCTTTCTGCTGTATGTCCGATCACACAGCAGGTGTACATCCCGCCGTCCTGCGTTCGGATCATGCTTCGCGACGGCATGACGTAGGACGGCTTTATGTGAACGCGCAGGATAGCTTTTCCTGCGCGGGAAATCGCGGGGGATGAAGCCTTATGCTCGGGCTTTCATCGTCACCATATCACACGGCCTTCAAAATCGTTTTCACGTTTTGAAAACTTCGGAAAGCGTTGCGGCGTAAGGCTTTGTTGGCATTTTTGCGTATGTTTGTTTTTCTGAAATGACGGTTTTACTGGGGTTTCAGGACCAAAAGTTCTCACGAAATGAAATATCTTTTTTCAGGGACACGATTCCATGGTCTCCAGAAACCAGCCCCGGAGCATAGTAGCAAGCAGGGCAAAGGTAGCACCTTTTGCACTTTGCTTGTTGGGGAGCAGCGTCCCCAAGCCCCTTTTACCAGCGCAAGCGCTGTGGTTTTTATGCGAATCAGCGGGATTCGTCATCGTGGTCGGCACCGTGTTCATCGTAGTGGTGATCTTTTGGTATGACATATTGGTTACTATTTGGTGTGCTGTCCCGTTCCAGAATTTCGTAGTTATACCGGATGTGCTTCAGGTCTGTGAGCTTTGGTTTCAGCTTGTCAATCGCTGCCTGATCGTTTTCTTTCTGCTCTTTCAGCCCGTCGTATTTTGCCGTCAGCTCTTTCAGCGTCGGTATCTTTCCATCGAGAGATGAGTAGACCGCCTGGGCGTTTCTGTGATCTTCGATCTCCTGCCGATGCTCCTGATAGAATTTCACGGACCAGCCGGATTCCCGATACTGGGTGTAAACCTCTTTCGTCCGGCTGTAATCCCGGATCGTTTGCCGCTGTCGGTTGATCTCCTTCATTCGGTTTTGTTTTTCCCGGAGAGCTGCTTTCAACTCTTTTTGCTGATTGGTCAGCTCCTGAATCTGATCGTTCAACTCTTCCAGCGAATCGATCTGATGCTCTTTCAGGAAAATGACCATCTGCGCTTTTGCGTCGATGTTGTTTCGCTCAGCCCAGACTTGATAACCTTTTCCTTTGCCGGCGTGAAGCTTTGTTTCAATGTCGATCAATCGCTTGACCTGACTTCCGTTGAAATCGCCCCGTGGGATTTTCGGAATGTGCACATGATCATGTGCCAGCGTCCGGCGCAAGGATGTCTCATCGTATTCCGATCCAAGGGTATCGAGCCGGATATATCGCTTTCCCTCCGGCGGCTTGATGCTGATCTGCGCTCCGCGCTTGATGCGACACCCAGCCTCTTCCAGCAGCTGCATCAGCGCATCAAAGCCGTCAGGCTGCATCCGCAGCACGGCATCGATGATCATTCACAGCTCATCCCGGTGGGTAAACTTTCGCTGATTGCCCTGCCATTTATCGTAGGTAACGGTCTTATCCTGTGGATTCTGAATCACCGACAGGCCGTGTTCCCGGCAGAGTGAATCGCTGATCTCCGCCAGATCCTTTGCCGATTGCTTCACGTCCCGGTATTTGTGCTGCCCCTCCAAATCGGTGGAGCAAATGATGATGTGATTGTGGAAAGAATTTTGTCAAGGAATAATTTAGCGAAAAAAAGTAACGGTTATGTTTTTCCCTGTTGACAAAATCTTGTTTATAATATAAACTGATAATGCTGTTAGAACACACTAATAAATTAAAGAGGTGCACCATGATAAACGTGTGTTGTTCAGATAGTTTTAAGGATACATATCTGCAAAGCTGTGCATCTGATGAGATGATTTATTTGCCGCTTCACTTGTCAATGGGAAATTTGCACAAATTTTTGGATTGCAATTATTTTGCTACAAAAAATGAAAATCCTCCTTCATTTAGTAACTCTGATAGTCAAACTATAGAAACAATTCTTGACGAGATCGCTCAATCCAATCAGGCCATTACCATATGGGTTTCTACATCATATGCATGGGATAAATGTAATTATCTTTTTTTAGTCTCTGCTTTATTTGAAATGGAACTATATGTAATTGATCCCTCTTCGGTATATGCAGAGCATCCCGAGTTAAAAACTGATAACAACGATATGTTGGATAATTTAGACATTGATGATATTAGATTTTTGAAAAAGCATCGTCATTTCCTCACTAAAGAAGAAAAAGAGAATTGTATTCTATCGTGGGAAAAGCTACTCAAAAATAATACATGTCTTCGCATAATAAAAAATAGAGAGATCGCTTCAGTTTCCGAATCATATTATGATAGAATTATTCTTAAATATGTTTCAAAAGAAAAAAAGAGGGCTGTATTCACTGTGGCAGGTTTATATGCCGATATAGGATATATTGAATGTGATTCTTTTATATATTCTCGATTGATTTCAATGTTACGCCATAATAAAATACATTCCGATGATAGGTCTAGCATAACCCCAAAAACGATGATATGGAAAGAAAACTAATGAACAGAATATGCAATGTACTTCAATCTATATTTATTTTGTTAATATTTTTATACACTATAAACACTGCGGTTGCCGTTGAAAATGACATTATTACATCAATTCACTGTGATATCTCTACACTTGATGGAAAAAAACAAAGCGCTATCTATACAGATAATACGAACATTTCATTTTTGATGAACTTATCAGTTACAACGAATACACGGCAGAATTTTATTGTAAAGATTATGTCAAATTTCGAATTTGTACCATTTTCATTGAATGATTCAGACTATTTAATCGAACAGTGCTTTAATTTATTACCTAGTATTGATCCTATGGTATCTACCAAAAATGTAATAACAATTAAAAATATAACACATCAGACTAATGAGGTATGTATATTTATCATTGGGGAACATGCGATATACCTGCATAGAATTGTTGTAATCAATGCCAACAGCAAGTCATTTTATGAATATCCAATTATTGATCTAGTGAATACTAGAAATGATATCAAGTACGAATCTTCATTTTTTTCAAATATTATATATGAAAATAATTTACCACAAAATGTACTTTGCATTAACTATGATAAAATTTTTGAAGGATCATCTTTTGAAACACAATACAAATCAAATCTAGATGAAAAAATCACATATGCTTTAATCAAGGTTGATAAACAAGGGAATCTCTGCGGTAGCCCTGAATTTATTACATGTGATCATCGATATTTTTACTTTGATTTTGATAAAATCACTTACAATAAATCATTGTACTATGTTCTTTTCCCATTCATTTATTCGTATAGTGAAGAATTTCCATACACTTACAGGCAGGTCATGTGGTCAAGTCCATTGACTTTATTTATTCCTTATTCAGATTAGTATCACACCTTTATGTGTGTTTGCTAAAACAATATTTATTAGGAGGACTTATTTATGAAGAAAATTTCTCGATTCCTTTCCGTCGCTGTTCTGTGTTGTGGTTTATTGGCGAATGGTGCAGTAGCTTATGCAAACGAGATTTCCCCTAATTCTTTTAACTCGTTTGAAAAATCAGTCTCTACATCCGGCATTTTAGTTGCAAGTTCAGATAATACATCAGCCCGTGCTTCAGTAATACCATTCAAGTATACTCATTTTGCTGGTCTCGATGCAAATTTGAGAAAAACTATGTACCGTGCATCGTCTACAATTTCAATATTTGGAACGGGAGGAAACAGTGCACCAGATGTTGATTTGTATCTTAATGTTTATCTATACAAGGATGGTCATTCATATACATCCAGCTCAAAAACGAAGTATAGTACAACAACGTTAACTGTCTCTACAAAGTTCGTAAAGGGACAAAAATCTCAATTCGGTGCAAGTGCAACGGGAACGATTACAGACGCTTCTGGAAATCAGGTGTATAAGAAGACGCTTGAAACAGGTAATCCTTTTGATGATTAAGTTGTTTATTATGTGCTAAATTAAATAAAAATATGAGGGGTGCGTACACCGCTGAGCAAAATCACCTCGACCGGCGAAATTGAGCAGCGGTTCCG
>OGYN01003039.1_pt1 | contig 11772 bp, 7 predicted proteins | sample 1576551 | NCBI WGS metagenome assembly OGYN01 (sample SAMEA3541589, study PRJEB24748) | human gut metagenome | biome: human gut; feature: human-associated habitat; material: faeces | place: China | collected 2012 | reverse complement strand
CTGTCAGGATATGGTTAATGGGGGCGGCTCTTATTCCATGCCCCTTGTAAGCTACCTTCCTACCGTTTCCCAGACCCTGTGCAATCAGATCCGTGATCACAATTATTCTCTGTTTTCCCGTAAGGATGAGATACACCGGAACCGTTTCGAGCAGGAATGCAGGGACACTGTTGCTTACCTGAAATTTTTTCCTTCCATTGCTATTTACTGCCCTTTTAACGAAGGCTGGGGACAATTTGATGCCATCCGCATCACAGACATGATAAGGCAGCTGGATCCCACTAGGCTGATCGACTCTGCCAGTGGCTGGTTTGATCAGGGATGTGGGGATTTTGTCAGTGTCCATAATTATTTCCGGAAGCTGTCAATCCCGGCAGAGCACTTTTCCGGAAAGCACCTCAAAACCTGCGCCTGCCCGGCTGGAAGAGCCAGATTCCTGTCTGAATATGGTGGTCTTGCCTGTCAGATCAAAGGGCACACCAGTGTTGACCGGATCTTTGGCTATAAACACTATGACACTCTGCCACAATTTCAGGAGGCTTACAGCAGGCTCATACAGGATTCTCTCCTTCCCCTGAAGAAAAAAGGACTTTCCGGAGCAGTATATACACAGGTATCGGACGTAGAAGAAGAGGTCAACGGTCTTATGACCTATGACAGGAAGGTGATCAAGATTCCCGTTCCTGCAGCTTCTGAACAGGAATTATGATACCGGCATAATGGGCATCCGCATACATTTTGGCATTTTTCCTGACATTTTGGCACTTTTCCTGATTTTCTCCGGCATACTATGTATAATATTTTCAGACAATGTAATAGGATTTTCACATCCGGAATGGAGAAGCTATGGGAATTGGAGAAATACTGGGGGTCAGGACGATCAAGATCAGCACCTCGTCCCCTTACTCACTGGAAGAATTTTTTGAAAAAATCGGTATGCACAAAAAGGAAGTATACGATCCAAATGCAGGAAAAACATATCTGCATCCTGGGCGCCAGGCAAATATCATTTACGATGGAAAAGTAGTAGTACTTTATCGGGCGGAAGATAATTCGGCGGTAGGAATTGGTTCACGCACTTCTCGCTTAGGGTATGCTTATTCTGATGATGGTTTGCATTTTAACCGGATGACTGTTCCTGTATTTTATCCGGCAGATGATAACCAGAAAGAATTGGAATGGCCAGGGGGATGTGAAGATCCGCGAGTTGCTGTGACAGATGATGGCCTTTATGTAATGCTTTATACACAATGGAATCGTAAGCAGGCCCGTCTTGCCGTAGCTACTTCTCGTGATCTTCAGATATGGGAAAAATATGGTCCGGCTTTTGCAAAAGCATATGGCGGACGTTTTTTTGATGAATTTTCCAAATCTGCTTCTATTGTCACAAAATTGGTAGATGGCAAACAAGTGATTGCTAAAATTGATGGAAAATATTGGATGTATTGGGGAGAAAAGTTTGTGAACGTAGCTACTTCCACGGATTTGATTAATTGGGAACCGATGCTTGATGAAAAAGGAGACTTTCTGAAAGTAATTACTCCTCGTAAAGGTAAATTTGATAGTGACTTGACAGAGTGTGGTCCACCTGCAATCATGACTGATAAAGGTATTTTATTACTTTATAATGGTAAGAATAAGTCAGGTGCAGAGGGTGATACATTGTATACTGCTAATTCTTATTGTGCCGGGCAAGCATTATTCGATGCTAAAGATCCGACTAAATTGATTGACCGATTGGATAAACCATTCTATATTCCGGAATCAGATTTTGAGAAGAGCGGACAATATCCCGCGGGAACAGTATTTATAGAAGGTTTAGTATTCCATAATCAGAAATGGTACTTATATTATGGTTGTGCAGATTCACGTGTAGCAGTTGCTGTGTATGATCCTTTTAAGAAATAAAATGCAATGAAAAAGATAGGACTCTTTTTGTTTGGTATTTGTTTTGCATTGCAAATGGTGGCACAAGAACAAAACTACTTCACAAATCCTGTTATTCGGGGAGATGTACCCGATCCTTCCGTCATTCGGATTGAAGATACATATTATGCTACGGGTACCTCTTCGGAATGGGCGCCTTTTTATCCAATGTTTACCTCGAAGGATCTGGTAAACTGGAAACAGGTAGGGCATGTTTTTACCAAGCAACCGTCCTGGACTTCTAATTCATTTTGGGCACCAGAATTGTTTTATCATAATAATAAAGTTTACTGTTATTATACTGCCCGCCAAAAAAGTACCGGGATATCATATATCGGAGTAGCTACGTCTGATTCTCCTTTACATGAATTTACCGATCATGGTCCGATTGTAGAGTATGGAAAGGAAGCTATCGATGCATTTATTTATGATGATAACGGGCAGTTGTATATCAGTTGGAAAGCTTATGGTTTGGATACGCGTCCGATAGAATTGTTAGGATGTAAACTGTCCGCTGATGGTTTGCATTTGGATGGTGAACCTTTTACTCTTTTAGTAGATGAAAAGGGAATCGGTATGGAAGGACAGTACCATTTTAAAGAAGGCGACTACTATTATATAGTATACGCTGCCCATGGATGTTGTGGTCCTTCTAGTGACTATGATGTGTATGTAGCACGTGCAAGGAATTATGGTGGACCTTATGAAAAATATTCTGGAAACCCCATTCTTCATGGCGGAGAAGGAGATTATAAATCATGTGGTCATGGTACTGTGGTGAGAACATCTGATGGTCGTATGTTTTATATGTGTCACGCTTATTTGAAGGGAGATGGTTTCTTTATCGGGCGTCAACCGATTTTGCAAGAAATGGAAATGACGGATGATCATTGGGTGCGTTTCAAGACTGGGAATTTGGCTATAGCTGAACAGCCTATACCTTTTGTCGGTACAAAGCAAGAGCCTCTTTCGGATTTTGAAGATAATTTTAAGGGGAATCAATTGAAAGTTGATTGGACGTGGAATTATCCTTATTCAGATATACACGCTGTGCTAAAGAAAGGAAAGTTATTTTTATCCGGTACTCCAAAGAATAACAATAAATATGGTACAGCATTATGTTTACGTCCTCAATCTCCACAGTATAGCTGTGAGACGAAAGTAATAAACACAGGCAAAGGACTGAAAGGATTGACCTTGTATGGCGATGATAAAAACCTGATTGCTTGGGGAATTGAAGGAGATAAACTTATTTTGAAAGTGGTGAAAGACGATATTGAGTCAGTACTTTATGATTCAGCTTTTGCAAGTAAAGAGATATATTTGAAATTGGAAGTTGAACAGGGGTGTATATTCCACTTTTATAAAAGTCTGGATGGAAAAACATGGCAATCTGTGCAGAATACCCCTTTCAAGGGTAAATCCTTGATTCGTTGGGATAGAGTGCAGCGTCCGGGATTACTACATTATGGAGATAAGGATGTACCGGCAGAGTTTTCTTATTTTAAAATGAAGAATTTAAAATAAAAAGAAAGTAGATGGTGATAAAATTTTTAGTTTATACTATTAAATTATCCCTCATAGTAGATTAACAGTATTTGTAAAATATAGATTGATAACATGAAAAAGTTTTTAGTATTAGTTGCAGCAGTTTGCATGGCATATACTACTGCGTTTGCTCAGACCGTGAAACCTTTTAAGGAAGGTGATAGAGCTGTGTTTTTAGGAAATAGTATTACGGATGGTGGTCGTTACCATTCATTTATCTGGTTGTATTACATGACCCGCTTCCCGAATATGCCTATTCGTGTATTCAATGGAGGTATTGGTGGTGATACAGCGTATGATATGAATAAACGTTTGGATGGTGACATTTTTAGCAAAAATCCTACTGTATTGATGGTGACTTTCGGTATGAATGATTCCGGTTATTATGAATATAATGGTGATAATGCGAAAGAATTTGGTGAACAGAAGTATCAGGAAAGCATCAAGAACTTCCAGCAGATGGAAAAACGTTTCAAGGAATTGCCACATACTCGTATCGTAATGACGGGAACTTCTCCTTATGATGAAACTGCGCAAATAAAGGATAATACGGTCTTTAAGAAAAAAAATGAGACTATTAAGAGAATTATAGAATATCAAAGAGAATCTGCTGCAAGAAATGGTTGGGAATTTACAGATTGGAATGCGCCTATGGTAGCTATAAATCAGGAACTTCAACAAAAAGATCCTAGTTTTACTCTTTGTGGTAACGATCGTATCCATCCGGACAATGACGGTCATATGGTGATGGCTTATCTTTTCTTGAAAGCACAAGGTTTTGCTGGTAAAGATGTGGCCAACATGGAAATCAATGCAAATAAGAAGCAAGCAGTGAAGGCAGAAGGTTGTACCATCTCAAATATTAAGAAAATAGGTAAAGATATTAGTTTTGATTATCTGGCAGAGGCGTTACCATATCCTTTGGATACTATTGCACGAGGCTGGGGTTCTAAGAAGAGTCAGGCAGAAGTTATAAAAGAAGTTCCTTTTATGGAAGAGATGAATACTGAATTGCTGAAAGTTACCGGTTTGAAGGGGCAATATAAACTGTTGATTGACGATCAGGAAATAGGAACCTGGGATGCTGCTGATTTGGCAAAGGGTATAAATTTAGCTGCAGAATCTAAAACTCCACAATACCAGCAGGCATTAACTATCATGCACCTCAATGAGTATCGTTGGGAACTTGAAAGAACATTTAGAGAATATGCGTGGTGCCAGTTTGGTTTCTTTCAACAAAAAGGCTTATTGTTTGCTAATGACAGAAAGGCTATTGAAGTGATGGATGAAAATGTAGAGAAGAACATGTGGTTGAAAGGACGTCGGGATCTTTATTCAAAGATGATGTTTAAAGAAATTCGCGACGCACGTGAACAAGAGATGGATGTTCTGATTTCCAAGATCTACGAAATCAACAAGCCAGTAGTAAGAAAGATTGTTCTGAGAAAAATATAATATTTCTTTAGATAAGAAAGGTTTGAATTGGTGTATGGTGGTGCCGGCTAATAGTCGGCACCTTTTTTATGTATGATATTTGATTTAATTTCTTTTCCAGAAATCGGAACTGAACAGCAGCAATACCGTAAACAACTCCAGACGTCCGAGAAGCATCAAAAAGGAGAGCAACCATTTGGCTGCATCAGGCAATTCACTCCACGAGAAGGCAGGGCCACACGTGCCGAGTCCCGGTCCCATGTTTCCTATACTTGATATGACCGTTCCGATAGATTCGAGAAATCCCACTCCGAAGCCCATCATGACAAGAATGCTGATAATGGCGATGATTGCATACAAAAATGTAAATGCCAGTACGGTAGACTGGATAGAGGGGGAGATCACCTGTTTATTCACCCGTACGGGCAATACTGCATTGGGATGCAGAATATGTTTAAATTCATTTTTGGCAACTTTGAAGAGGATAACCATGCGGATACATTTGATACCACCTGTCGTACTGCCTGCGCAAGCACCCATTATCATTACGATAAGAAGACAGCCCCAGAGAATGGAAGGCCAGAGCATATAGTCGGCAGTGGCAAAACCGGTTGAAGTCTGTAAGGAGATTACTTGGAACAGAGATTTCCGGAATGCTTCTTCTGCTCCCATCGAACTGGTCTGATAAAGCCAGACTGCTATGAAAACCGTGAAAAAGGCAACAGACATAAAATAAAACTTCAGCTCGGCATCATGGATAAACTTCTTTATTTTCCCATTGAACATCAGCAATAATAGCGTGAAGTTGACTCCCGAGAGGAACATGAAAACAGATATTACATAGTCTATGTAAGGCGAGTGGTAATATTCGATACTTGTCTGCTTGGTGGAGAACCCACCTGTACTGGTCGTGGTGAAAGCATGGCAGATACTGTCGAAAAGTCCCATGCCCCCGAATACCAGTAATATAATCAATGTCCCCGTCATACCGGCATAGATGCCCCAGATCCATTTGGCGGTAACACCAATACGGGGATGTACTTTGTCATGAGTCGGCCCGCTGGCTTCGGCGGCAAATACCTGAATACCTCCCATACCGAAAATCGGAAGAACGGCAATCGTAAAGAATACAATTCCCAGACCACCGATCCACTGAGTCATTGCCCGCCAGAAAAGAATTCCGTGAGGCATCGATTCTATATTATTCATGATGGTGGCACCGGTACTGCTGAAGCCGGACATTGTCTCGAAGAAGGCATCGGTGACACTTGGAATATACCCGCCTATATAATAGGGCAACATTCCAAAAAAGGAGAAAGCAATCCAGGCTACACTGACAATCACATATCCATCGCGGCGGTTGAGTGACTTTTCGGCCCCTCTTCCAATAGCAAGCATAATCACACCTACAAAGGCCGTGATAGCTGATGAAAGCAGAAAACTGTTTAAATCATCTTCCTTGTAAAATAGTGAAACACCACCGCAACACATTAACATAGCCGTTTCTATCAGTAACAGAAACCCCATGATGCGATATATCATCCTCGAATTAATCATTTTTTAAGTAATAGGTATTAAGTAATAGGTATTAAGTAATAAGTAATAGGTATTAAGTATTAAGTATTATGCGCCAAGTATCAGATATAATGTCAAGTACAAGCAGCTACGGTTATTACCTATTACCTAATACTTATTACTTATTACTTATTACTTATTACCTAATACCTATTACTTAATTAAAGAACTTCTCAATCTTCTTGATCATCATACTCAGGCAGAATACAACGACATGGTCTCCAGGACGAATCAGCGTATCTCCGGTTACGAGCACTCCTTCGCCATTGCGGATCATACCTCCGATGGTTGTTCCTTTGGGCAATCCCAGATCCTTGATTAAATTTTTTGTAATCTTTGCTCCGGCGGGTACGGTAAATTCAGCCACATCGGCGTTGGCAAACGTCAGGCATTTGACATTGGATACATCGGCATCCAGCATCATCTGATAAATGTGGCTGGCGGCAATCATTTTCTTATTGATGACCGTGCCGATATCAAGACTTTCCGCCATGCCGATATAGTCGATATTCTCTACTTCCGCCACCGTCTTTTCCACTCCCATACGTTTGGCGGCGAGACAGGCGAGGATGTTCGTTTCCGAATTGTCCGTCAAGGCGACAAATGCTTCGGTATTCTTTAAACCTTCTTCGATGAGCAGGTCCATATCACGACCATCGCCGTTGATGATCATGGTTTTGTCGTCCAATAATTCAGTCAGCCGGTTGCAACGGTTGATGTCGTTATCTACAATTTTTACCTGCATATAATCCGGCACGTACTGAGCGGTACGGACGGCGATACGGCTTCCGCCCATGATCATGACGTTGCGTACATCGGCATAATCCTCCTTGCCGGCTATTTTCCGGATATAAGGAATATATTTGCGTGTAGTGGTGAAATAAACAATATCGTGCAGTTTGATAACATCGTCTCCGCGCGGAATGATGGTTTCCGTTCCGCGTTTGATGGCTACCACGTGGTAAGGGATGTCCGGTGCACCCAGTTGATGGAGGGGAATATTCAGTATTTCCGCTTTTTCGCGCATCTTGGTACCGATCAGTATCAAGGCGCCTCCGCAGAATTCCCACCATTGACGTACCCAGCTCATACGCATGGAAGATACGATTTCTTTGGCAGCAAGCATTTCCGGATAGATCAATGAGTCTACACCCAGTTTCCGGAAGAATTCCTTGTTTTTGGGCAGAAGATATTCGTAGTTGTCGATGCGGGCGACAGTCTTTTTGGCACCCAGATTGGTGGCTAGCATACAGGCAGTCATATTCCTGCTTTCGTCGGGGGTGACTGCGATGAACAAGTCCGCTTCTTTCACGCCTACCTCTTTCAGTCCCGAGATGGAAGAAGGAGAAGCCGTGACAGTCAACAAATCGAAGTTGGCGCTGAGGGCACTTAGTTTTTCTTCGTCATCGTCCATCAGGATAATGTCCTGTTTTTCCCGGGACAATAATTTAGCCAGGTGGGTGCCTACGTTTCCGGCACCTGCGATAATTATCTTCATCTTCAGTTAGTTAATTCTTTTATTTTGCTCATGTCGGGCAGAAGTTCACATTGCTTCAGCAATTCTTTTGTCAGGCTGTCTTCATCCATTCCGCAGAGCTGATATAACTCGGCTACCGTGCCGTGTTGCACGAATTTATCCGGAATTCCGATGCGTTTGACTGTCGGGGTATATTCATGGTCGGCCATGAATTCAAGTACGGCACTTCCCATTCCTCCCTGAATCGTTCCGTCTTCTATGGTGACGATGTGGCGGAATGTGCGGCCCACTTCGTGCAGCAGTTCTTCGTCCAGCGGTTTGAGGAATCTCAGATCATAGTGGGCGATGCTTCTTCCCGATTCGGACTCGGCACGGGCGATGGCACTCCTTGCTTTATTTCCGATAGGTCCTATGCTGATGACAGCTATATCTTTTCCGTCCTTCAATTTCCGTCCTTTGCCTACAGGAATTTCTTCAAGCGGGCATTTCCAGTCCACCAATACGCCACGGCCACGCGGATAGCGGAGTACGAACGGACCTTTATCCGGCAGTTGTGCCGTGTACATCAGTCGTCGCAGCTCATGCTCATTCATAGGGGAGGCGATGGTCAGATTAGGTATCGGACGCAGATAAGCCATGTCGAACGCACCGTGATGTGTCGGACCGTCTTCGCCTACCAGTCCGGCACGGTCGAGACAGAGAACTACGGGAAGATTCTGAATAGCCACATCATGGATAATATTGTCATAAGCCCGTTGCATGAACGATGAATAGATGTTGCAGAAAGGCTGCAAGCCATCTTTTGCCATTCCTCCGGAGAAGGTGACGGCGTGGCCTTCGGCAATACCCACATCGAAAGCCCGCTTGGGCATTTTGGACATGAGGATGTTCATCGAACAGCCGGAAGGCATGGCGGGAGTCACACCTACGATCCTTGGATTGGCTTCCGCCAGTTCCACCAGTGTATTTCCGAAAACGTCTTGGAACAGGGGAGGCATTCCTTCCGTATTGGCTACGAAACGCTCTCCGGTGACGGGATCGAACTTGCCGGGAGCGTGCCATTCGGTGGCGTGTTTCTCGGCAGGGGCGAAGCCTTTTCCTTTGATCGTGTGGAGATGCAGTATTTTGGGACCTTTGAGGTCTTTAATGTCACGCAATACCCTTGAAAGGTTCTTTATGTCATGGCCATCGATAGGACCGAAGTAGCGGATGTTCATTCCTTCGAATATATTCTGTTGCTGGGCGGCCATTGACTTCAGACTGTTGCCGAAGCGGATCAGTGCCTTGCGACGTTCATCGTTCAGGATGCCGAGCTTGAACAACAGGCGGGAAGCCTTGAAACGCAGTTGGTTGTAGCGGTTCGAGGTTGTCAGGTTGAACAGGTATTGTTTCATACCGCCGACACTGCGGTCGATAGCCATGTCGTTATCATTCAGGATAATAAGCAGGTTGTTCGGGGTGGTAGAAGAATTGTTCAATCCTTCAAAAGCCAGTCCTCCGCTCATCGAACCGTCTCCGATGATGGCTATCACATGACGTTGGTCGTCTCCCTTCTTGGCGGCGGCGACAGCCATGCCGAGGGCTGCGGAGATCGAATTGGAAGCGTGTCCGCAGGTAAATGTATCGTATTCGCTCTCTTCGGGAGAAGGGAAGGGGCGAATACCTCCCAGTTTCCGGTTGGTGGAGAATGCTTCACGCCGTCCTGTGAGGATTTTGTGGCCGTACGCCTGATGTCCCACGTCCCATACAATACGGTCATAAGGTGTATTGTAGACGTAGTGCAGGGCTACGGTCAGTTCCACTGTTCCGAGGCTGGCAGCGAAGTGCCCCGGATTGCAGGAGAGTTCTTTAATAATGTCTTGCCTTAATTCATCGCATACTTCCGGCAGTTGGTCTACTTCCAGACGGCGCAGATCATCGGGGCTGTTGATTGAGTTTAGCAAGTTATATATCGGTTCATTCTTCATGATTCGAGAAAATTTGGTGCAAAAATACGAAAAAGAAAGCGGAAGCCCTTTCTTTTTACCTAAATTCTTATTGTTAAAGCGAAGTACGAGGGTGGAATGGCATTCGGTCGTTGGTATATTGAAGTATGTGCCGTCGGGTTCCCGGAAGAACTGTAACTTTCTTTTTATTATGTGAAATGTGGATTAATATTACTAATCAAATGAAATCTCTATTAGGGAAATAAAAGTTGCATGAAAAAAGAGAACATGAACTTGCAGAAACGTTCGTATCGTTATTAATAAATTTGATGATCGTTTATTATAGACGTGTCTTCCGTTTATTAGAAACTCTAAAATGAGATTTTGTAGGAAATAGATTGAATTAATGCAACAAAAAAGGCTGCAAACTTCATAGAGCTTGCAGCCTTTGGGCTATATCAATCGTCTTATTCCTTAGTAAAATGAGAAGGAATAAGCTGTATTTGTTGTAATATGATACTGTATTTTATCCATGTTTTCTATTCTTTTATATCCGTTATTCATTGATTTTCTGTTTTCGGTCTACAAATATACAACATAAAAAGCCATTTGTCAAGCCTTGAATAGATTTGTGATTAAAATAAAGCGGAATATCGTATCTTTGTCGTACTTTTGCAAGAGAGAAACAATCGAAAGAAGGAGAATATATGGATTTTCAAACAAAGGTAGAACTACCGGCGGGCTTGCCGCCTGTCAGTCATGCGGAACGGATTCTTTTGATGGGGTCTTGTTTTGCAGAGAACATGGGCAGGTTGCTGGCAGAAAATAAATTTCGCGTTGACATGAATCCTTTCGGGATTCTCTATAATCCGCTGTCGGTCTCTACGGCTTTGGTGGAGATATTGAAGGGGAAGGTGTATCAGGAGAAAGACTTATTCCTATATAAGGAGTGCTGGCATAGTCCGATGCATCATGGTTTGTTCTCTGCGTCATCGCCGGAGGAAGTACTTGAAAAGATAAACACTCGCTTGTCGCAGGCTCACCGTTCGGTCCACGAACTTGACTGGCTGATGCTGACTTTCGGCACTGCCTATGTATATGAACAGAAAGAAACAAGGCAGGTAGTCTCCAATTGTCATAAACTGCCGGAGAGCTGCTTCAACCGCCGGATTCTTTCGGTAGATGAGATTGTGAACGAATATACTTCGTTGATAACCAGTATGGTGGCGCGCAATTCTCACTTGAAGGTCTTGTTCACGGTCAGCCCTATCCGGCATATACGTGACGGGATGCATGCCAACCAGTTGAGTAAATCGACCTTATTGCTTGCCATCGACCGCCTGCAACAGCTCTTTCCGGATCATGTGTTCTACTTTCCTTCTTATGAGATCGTTTTGGATGAACTGCGTGATTATCGCTATTATGCCGATGACATGCTTCATCCGTCTCCGTTGGCTGTCCGTTATTTGTGGGAACGCTTTTCGGAGGCCTTCTTTTCTGCCGAAACGAAGCAGGTGATCACTGCCATCGAAGATATTACTAAAGACTTGTCACACAAGCCTTTTCATCCGGAGTCGGAAGCGTATCAACGCTTTTTAGGACAAATAGTGTTAAAAATCGAACGACTTAACGGAAAATATCCGTACTTAGACTTTCAAAAAGAAACAGAACTATGTCATATACGATTGAATCCATAGCCGAATATATCGGTGCACGCCGTGTCGGAGAGCATGAAGCGACGATTGATTGGCTACTTACAGATAGCCGCTCTTTGAGCTTTCCGGAAGAAACCCTTTTCTTTGCTTTGCCCACCAAACGTAATAATGGTGCACGCTATATCTCCGAACTATATGATCGGGGAGTGCGCAACTTCGTGGTTACGGAAGA
>OGYN01003038.1_pt1 | contig 11774 bp, 10 predicted proteins | sample 1576551 | NCBI WGS metagenome assembly OGYN01 (sample SAMEA3541589, study PRJEB24748) | human gut metagenome | biome: human gut; feature: human-associated habitat; material: faeces | place: China | collected 2012 | reverse complement strand
TTCCGGATAAATTTATTACTAATATTAAACAGGGGCCAAAATCTATAGATAGGGTAATCCTTACTAAGAATACTTCTTCTTACTCTCTTGAAAATGGTGTGTATCAAGTTAGAGACGAGATTGCAGATATAGTAGCAGCAACTAAAACTACTGCAGGTGTAATGTCAGCTCAAGATAAAATTAACTTGGATGAAACCTTACCAAATGCAATAGCAAAAGAGGTTCAGGATAGAAAGGATGCAATAGCTGCCCTTAAATCTTCTTCTAATGCTTCTATAAAAGCTCTAGAGAAGAAACATGATAACTTCGTAGCAACTAAAGGCCAAGCTAATGGATTTGCTTCTTTGGATGGTAATGGTTTAGTACCCTCTAGTCAATTGCCTTCTTATGTAGATGATGTTATTGAGGTTTATGCTACTTATGATATCAGTGAAACTGGAAAACTGAGCAATATCAAACTATACTCTGACCCTGATCATGCTAATCCTATTACGGGAGAATCTGGTAAGATATATCTGAATATTACTCAGGGTGAACCTCCTTATCAATTCCGTTGGTCAGGTACTCAATTTGTAGATAGTAATACTTCTTCTCTGATACTTGGAGAAGTTACTGGTACTGCTTATGATGGAGGTAAGGGTAAATACTTATCCAATTGGATGAAATCTCTGAGGGATAACTTAAGATTTTATTCTCACATCAAGAATAACGGGGCTTGGACTAGAAATGCCAACGAGGTTAGATTAAACTTTGATTGTTCAAATTTCAATGACCCAGTAAGTGTAAATTCTTATAACGAACCTATACCTGCTGCTACTAAAGATTTAGCAGGTGTACAAACTGCAGCAGATAAGAAACTGTTTGATTCTATTCCTGGAGGTATTATCTCTAATATTACTACGTCATTAGCTGATGAATCATTAAAGGATAAGGCCGTAGTTAAACTAAAAATAGAGAACTACAATCGTCACGATAATGAGAATCAGACAATATTACCTGAGTATAAGAAGATATATTGGGATATTCATTTACCTGCAGCAAGCTCTGACCAAGCAGGTACTATTACTGCAGAACAGTTTAATAAACTTAACTCTGGTCTGAATGGAGATATTACCAATGCTCTGAACGAAGCCAAGGCTTATACGGATGCTGCTAAAACTGCTCTGAATAAATTGATTACCGATGAGGCTGCTGCTAGACAAGCTGCTGATAAGGTTATCCAAGATAATCTGAATGCTCATATAGGTAATACAAGTAACCCTCACAAGGTTACTAAAGCTCAGGTAGGATTGGGTAATGTACAGAACTTAGCTCCTGCAGGTATGCCAGTATCTACTGCTCAGGCTACGGCTATTGCCGATGCTAAGGCTGCAGGTACAAAAGCTCAGACCGACTTAAATACCCATGCAAACAGAAGAGATAATCCTCATAATGTAACTAGAGCTCAATTAGGATTGGCTACTACAGACCAAGTAGTATTTGCTAAAACTACTGCAGCTTCTGGTTTCTGGAAGGAATCAGATGGTAGATTAAAATCTCAAGTAGAGAATTTGAACCATACTCTGGACCAAGTCTGCAATATACCTACAGTTCACTTCAAGATGAATGGTAAATACCAAGTGGGAACTATTGCTCAGAGCTTAGAGGAAATTGAACCTCTGTTGGTATCAGAGAATACTATACCTGCTTCTCAAGTACCTAACCAATCTAGATTCGAAACTTTCGTCGGAGAAGATGGTCAGGAATATGTAAAAGTAAAAGTGGTAGAGTATGAAATGCTCAGTGTCATGGCTCTTGAGGGAGTTAAGTTATTGAGAAAAGAATTCGAAGACTTTAAGAAACAATTAAACAATAAGTAATATGGCAGAAATAGCAACTTGGAGTGCTATTCTGAATAAGACCGGCCTTGGTAAGACCTCTAATGAGTGCCCTACCAAGGCTGAGTTGTTAGCACTCAATAATGGTAAGAATTCTGATGTTGACAAGGTTATTGTAATTACTAATGCTGCTAGCTACGGTAACAATGAATGTGTCAAATTAGAGGATATCAATGCCGAGCAATGGATTTATACATTTCAGTGGGATGATCCGAATGGAAATCCCTCTTTTAATGCTCCTGCTACTGGAGGTACTTACCCATTCGGATCATATGCTTCTAATCGAGTTAAACAAGTAAATGGAGTTAATATTAGTATCTCTCAAAGTTTGAAGGATGATGTCACTAAAACTTCGGAAGGTTCTTGGTATACTACAGATTATGATGGTAATACTGGACGTATAGTACCTAATAATACATCCACTAACAGTAAATCAACTACTGTAACATGGACTCAGAAATATTCGGGTAAAACTATACAAGCAACCTTTACTCAAGCAGCCGGTAAGAAAGTATATTCTTCATGGAGTTATAATTGTAAAGTAGATAAAACTTCTTTCAGTTATAGTGGAGGTCAGGCAAATGTAACTGCAAAGTCTGCAAGTAGAAGTTATACTTGGAATGGTCAAGGAAGTAGTTATTCTGAATCAGAAACAGCTACCGTAAGAGTTTCTAGTCCAGCTTCTATTAGTGGAAATACTATTTCTATCCCTAGTAATAGTGATTCTGCTAGAAACTTCACAGTTACTTTCGATTTTGCAACTGCTACCGACCAAACTATAAATATCTCTCAGGAAGGAGGCCAGGTAACTTATGTAGATCATCTATCTATAGACCCAACTACTAAGAATGTACCTGGAAGTGGTTCAGGCTTTAGGTTGACAGTAAATGCTAATTATGATAAATATATAAATGGAATTTATATAGAAAACATTAGAACTCCTTATACTTCAGCTAAAGTAGTTGAGGGAACTTCATCTGATATTACCATCTCTGGTAAAACTTCTAGTGGATGTAGTATTAGTGTAGCACCAAACCCTAACTCATCACCTAGAACTTTTAAGATTAAGTTTACTTATGATACGGCAACTCCTGTATATTTAACTATTACACAGAATTCGGCTGAGGTAACTTATCCCAGTAGTGGTATGGTATTTGAACACAGTACCCAACAGAATAGTGGGTATAAAACTAGTACTTTATCCATTGGTACTGTTGAAGGTAAAGGAGGTAATATTTCTTTTTATATAAAAAGTTATAGGTCTAGATATGTTAACGGTTCTTTAAGTTCTACCGAAGCTATTAAACCTACTCTTATTTTGCCTTCTGGAGTAACTGAATCTATTACTAATGTGAGTGGTTATTATTTTAAAGTAACTCTTACCATACCTGAGAACCCAAATACTTCAGGCAGAACTCATACAATTAGAGCTAATCAACCCAATGGTCTAAGTAGAGAATTAGTACAAACAGTGCCACAGGGTGCTTCAACTTATGAGTTTGGTATTAAAGAATCCTCTGAGGGTTCTTTGAGTACTTCTCTTACTTATTCTGGTTGGCCAAGCTCAGACTCATCCTACAATAGACCTGTAAGAGTATATTCTAGGAAGAATGGTAATCAATTCCTTAATTGGGCTTTATCTTCTAATGTGGATTGGATCACTATATCTGGTTCAGGTGCTGGTGCTACCTATAAGGTAGCCACTAATAACAGTAGTTCATCTAGAACAGGAATTATTACCTTTACTCAGGGAGAATCCAATAAAACTTGTACTCTGACAATAGTTCAAGAAGCAGGAGATGTCTATGAGTTTTATATTACTGACTCAGATGGTAATGGGCATTACACTGATTTCACCTTCTCAGCCCCCTCAAATGGATTGGCAGGTAAACATGTACTTAATCTTATCTCTACTCACAATGGTAGTCCCTTATCTGTAGACTATATGGAGGGAGTCAGTTCGGAGATAATAGATAAAAAAATCGGCTTTGTAACCTCAAGTGATACTCAATCCCCATTCAAGCTTAGAGCATATATAACTGAAACAGGCACTACTGTAAGAACTGGAGCAGATACTTATAGACAGAAGCCATCTGGAAAAACAGTAATTTTCAGAGTTCTTCAAGAAGCTAAAATATATAATTTCAGATTGGAATTAAGTTTAAATATTTCAAATGGTAATGATCATGATACGTGGGGATTATTTGATACGGCTAATATGCCTCATACTTCTGACTTTATGTATGATATGAGCTTAATACGTGAGGGTATTATAGTAGACTCAGTAGAAAGTAAAATAACTGTGAATTCTCTTCAAAGTACTACTAAGGATATAGGGGTTGGAAATGATGTTTATGTATGGGCCTATAATTCTGTAAGAGGTTTATGGTTATCAATTGGTAACTTTAGGATTGAAGAGGGGAATAATACCCATCATTGGGATGTTTCTTGGCCCACCTAGACAATTTAATCCTAAACACAACACTAGTACATTTATTGATAGATAAATTTAATTATTAACTTTAAAACTAAATCATTATGGAAGTTAAATCTGGTGAAGGTACTGTAGTGGTTGAGGATCGTAATCGTTATAGTGATGAATGTTGTAATAATCGAGGATGGGGCTCCGGTTGGGGTGCTGTCGGTGGAGCTTTAGTAGGTGGTGGTTTTGGTGCTGCTGCAGTTTCTGTGTGGGACAAAATCAATGACACAAAAGCTGATATCCAAAAAGTGGAATCTACTGTTCAGGAAGCAAAAGCTGGTATTTACAAAGACATATCTGATGCTGCTCGTGGAGTTACTTCTGAAGTTGCAGGAGTTTCTAGACAAGTAGAGGGTGTAGGTAAAGAAGTACTTAACAATCGCTTTGCTACTGAACGTGGCCTTTGTGATCTTGGTTATAAGACTAATTCTGATATCCGGGATTCTCGTGATCAAATGGGAGCAGGGTTCAATCGGGTTATGGATCGTCTTTGCCAGATGGAACATCAACAGTCAAATTGCTGCTGTGAAATTAAGAGCTTAGTTAGAGAATCCGAAAACAGATTAGCTCTTCAGGCAGAACGTAATCATTGCGAGGTAATGAAAGGCCAGCAAGAGATTAAGTGTCTGATTGAGAACACTGCAAAAGACCAAGAAATTGCTAGACTGAATCGAGTAGTTGATGCTCAAAGAGATCAGAACATTATTAACTCGGTAGTACAGGCTTTAGGTAATAAAACTGCATAATTTCTATTAAAGTTGATTAGGGAAAAGGGAGGTACCTGTAGTGGGTATTTCCCTTTTTTCGTTTAATCTAGTAAGAAACATGGAAGAAGATAATAAACTACAAACCTTTACTCTCCAAATGCAACTACCGGCTCCTAATTTAGAGGTAGCAAAGAGAGTAGCCGATGAAGCACAAAGACTGATAGATATCTATGGATACTATAATTTCTTGAACCTAGTAGAATTTATGAAACAGAATCCCAGTATGGTTCAAATGGGATTAAGTCTAATCAATAAAAATAATGCAGTATGGAAGAAATGAAATTTAAATCATTACAAAGAGGAGATTCAGTCTTTACTCTAGAAAGAGACAGAAGATCAATGTACCCAATCTTTGACCGAGCTAAAGTAGTAAAGGTAGGAGAAAGTAAACCCAGAGCTAATGAAAATGGTGATGGCTTTTCTAATCTTATAGAAATTGTTCTTCAAGATTCCATTGGTACAGTAACCGTATATTTACCTTCGGATGGGAATGAGGGTATTTATAACAATGTGTACTACACTTTAATTGGAAGTAATATTGTAAACGAAGTATCATTGCAAAGGTCACAGGCTCTTGGTATTATTAATAATGTAGGTAAATACGAGAACATAATAAAGGAATGCGATAATATCCTTGCTATGTTTGAAAACAAGGAGCCCACTAATGGTAGTCAATTCAATGAAGAATTCGCTTCATTCAGGAAAGATGTAGTATCAGTATTACAATCACAACAGCAAGCCATAAACCTTATGATGGATTCACTTGGCTTGAATAAACCGAAGGAAAATCCAGATGGCAAGTAAGTCAGTAAACATAACTATAAGTACTCCCTTGGGAGACTTACAGATATATACTGACCCAAAAGAACAGGCTAGAGCTGAGAAGTTGATTGCCGAAACTCCATCTATCATGAGAAATGCCTATGATAGAGCTACTGAGAAATTCGGCAATCAACTTCTCAGACTTGTGAAAAAATGCCTAAGAACAGGTACTCCCCCAAGAGGAACCCATTGGGATCCTCACTCTGCTAATACTATTAAACGATATGGAGAGCATACCCTTTTGAATTATACGGGTCAGTATTTGAGATCAGTACAAATAGTAAAACAGAAGAATCGAACTTACGTAGGTATACCTACTAATCTTAAGAAAACCCGAAAGGGTGATAGGACTAGTAAAAGAACATTGAACCAAGTAGCTATCATGTTAGAGTATGGTTCTAGAGGTGGTAATTTACCTCCAAGACCTCTATGGGCACCAGCTTTCGAACAAGTAGGTGGTAAGAAGGTTCTGAAGGAAACTATAGTAAGAGAACTTCGTAAAGAAATAAGGAAATATAGAAGATAATGGGATTCACTATAAGCAAGAATCAAGGTTCAGGTAGGACTGTTATAACGGTAACACCAGAAGAAAAGAATGCTACGGACAAAGATATAGTTCAGATCTTAACAGTAGAAGCTGTAGATGGGTCAACTAAAGAAGTAAAGCTTATCCACAAGAAAGGGGAAGGCAATTATGAATACACTTTCAGAGTTTCACCCACTGAATTATACTTTGAGCCTACAGGAGAAAGTAAAGAGGTTACTATTGTATCTACTAAACAAATGGTAATCAATGGAAAGAAAGTTGGTGATCCAGTTAATGTAAATTATACTAGGGAAAACTTGGAAGATGTATCTGGCTCTGGTACTACTCTTATCATGAGCTTAAACGATAATACTCATAATGATAAACTTGGCCAAGTAATTTTCATACAGGATGAATCAGGTAAAACTGTAGTTGTAACTTGTAGACAGGGTAAAAAAGAGAACACTGCTGGAGGGGATATTGGTCTTATCCAATTATGGTCTGGTTCTGGAGTTCCTGAAGGTTATGTACTTTGTGATGGAAGTCAAGTAAGTATAGCAGAATACCCAGAATTATATAAAGCTATTGGAGATAAGTATAATACTGCTTCTACTAAAGCTGGTTATATAAGTGTTCCAGACTTAAGAGGTAGATTTGTAGTAGGATATGATCCAAGAAATTATGAATACGAACGTATTGGTAATACTGGTGGGCAGGCCCTAGTAACTCTTACTCTAGACCAAATACCTCCTCATAGTCATAAGATTACGTTTAAAGAAGAAAAATGGGGGGACAATGCTAGTAATCGACCATTCCCTAATCATACTAGGCCTGACTCAAGTTATTCTGCTAATACCCAAGTAACTGGTGGAGGTAGCCCTCATGAGAATAGACCACCATATTATGTATTGGCTTATGTAATGAAAATAAGATAGGAGGTAATTATGGTAAATTCACAAGAGATAGTAGAGAGAACCTTCTATATATGCTTATTGAATGTTCTCTTAGAAAAGAAGATGGGACTTAATCCTGAGGATTATTTACCTTTATCACAAGAGAATGAAAAGAGATTCCAAGAAGATAAGGAAGCAATAGATAAGTTCATTTACTTATTTGGTATAGGTAATAACCAGGTAAGAGGTCCTAAAACTTGTCCAAGGATAACTATAGAAAGCACTGCTTATTATCCTGGAGATATTGGAGTAGAGAAATATATCATTGGAGATAAATTAGAGGCAGGCAATTATCAGATGTCAGAGTTCCCGTATGAAACCAAGGATATCACTATCGATATTCATCTGGTAGCAACTACTCAGAATGATATGAGATTACTTCACTCTATTCTTCATGAAGCATTACCCACTAGGGGATATATAAGACCTTACTTCAATGATTTAGAAGAATGGGATAAAGGTAGGATAGCTCCTACTGGGAATCTGTTTATAGAGATTGGTAATTTCTATGACCATCCAGATGAATCCCATGGATTATTGGAAAAGGTATACCAATATGTATGTAAGGATGGTATTATACCAGAAAAACTGGTAGAAATGGGGGATCTAATACCTATAAAAGATATAAGTCTTTTACTAGGACCAGAATACCAAAAGGACGAGGAGATGCTCAATCTCAATATACATGTTTAACTCAAAAATTTACTAAAATGAAAAAGTTAGTGTTTATGCTGATGGCACTCATTTTACCAGTGTCATTATTTGCTGCAGAAGTAGAACCTTCAACTGGTTCAGAGTTCGTAATCAATCTGGGTACCTTTACGGGTATAGTAACTTTGGTATCATCTTTGGTTACTCAGATACTAAAGGTAATCCCAGCTATCAAAGACAACAAACTTGCTAAGATTGGTATATCTGCCTTAGTAGGTATTCTTGTATGTCTTATAGCTTGGGGATTACAACTTACACCATTATTGGAAAACTACCCATTCTATCAGGTATTAATTTATGGATTAGCTGCTGGTTTATCAGGATGTGGTTTCTATGATGTGATTAAGGCTATCGGAGGTTTATTTAAGAATAAAGAAGATTAATTTTCTAATAATACCAGTAAGGTAACGATACTTACTGGTATTAATTAAATTAATGTATAACCTATAAAACACAAGGATATGTCAAAATCACCAAGAGTTGTTTTTAAATTCGAGAACAACAATGTTCAACAGACTACTCCTCTTTTAGGAGTATCATGTTTCTTGGCTAGAACTGAAAAAGGTCCCTATGATGATCCTTCAGAATTAATCACTTCTTTCTCTCAATTCCAAAGAATATTTGGTAAAGAGATTGTACCCGATGGTTCTGTATCTAACATAGAGAAAGCTTTAGTAGGAGGTTCTAAGCTAAGAATTATTCGTGTATTGGGAGCAGGTGCTAAAAAGGGTACCATTACTAAAGCAGAAGACTCTAGAGTATTAGAAGAAGATGAGATTGAATTAGCTTCTGCTATACCTGGAGAAGTTCAAGCTTCTGAAGTAATGAAATTTACTTCTGGAGGTACTAATGTAAGCTTTGGTTTGGTAACTAAAGGTTATGGTGATCCTATTGGTTCTGGAGAAACCTTTAAAGTAGGTTTTTCTAAATCAGTGAATACCATCTTCTATAACATATACGATGCCAATGGTTCCATCCTGGAATCAGGTCCGGTAATTACTTATAAAACTAAGGATGCTCAGAATAAAACTTCTGTAGATTACCTGGCTTTAAGCAACTTTGCTAGTAATTCTGCATACCTGGAACCTAAGATGGTAACCACTACCGATAAGATTAAGTCTTTCGAAAACCTGGTAGCTTGGCTTCAGACTTCAATTGACCAAACTGAGAATCCACTAACTATCCAAGTTGGAGGTAAAGAAGCCACTAGTACTGAGACTATGTTCAATGGTACACTGGGTACTGCTGGTGCTGACCCTACTGCAGATGAATGGATTGCTTCTTTGGATTTGGTAAAGGATTATACAGATGTTTATCAGTTAGCTTGTTCTCATATTCATCAACATCTGAAAACAGATCAAGATGTTTTAAAAGTACATAAGGCTGCTAAAGATATGTGTGCTGAATTGCAAGAATATACCTATTACATCGAAGTACCTAAATATACTACCCATTATTCTGAGGGAACTCAGCCTAGAAATAAGCAGAGCATTATCACTTGGATTAATAACTGTTTGGGTAGTATCGGTAACTCTAGGTATGCGGCCTATTTTGCAGGTGGTATCAAGTACTACAATGAATTCGGGTTACTTACTAATTCAGATGTATTGGGTACTATCTTCGGTTTGGGTGATACTTCTGCTTCTAACTATGGACCTTGGAAGTCATTTGCCGGTATGAACCGTGGAGTAATCTATGATGGTCAGGGCCCAGTAAGTCCTAACTATGGTAGTGATTCTCGTTATAATGAACTAAACGAATTGGCTCAGATGTATGCCAACATGATTGTAATCAAAGATACTCCGTCTTCTGGTAAACAAACTATGTTATGGCATTGCTTCTCTTCTCAAGTAAAACAGGATTCAGAAAGATTCCTTTCAATCGTAAGATTGAATCTGTACTTGAAGAAGACTCTTCGTCCTATATTGAATAAGTATTTGGAAGAACCCAATATCTGGGGTACTTGGAAGAATATTTATCTTGAGGTAAAACCAATCCTAGATAATCTGGTAGATGAAAATGCTATGTCAGAGTATATATGGATGGGTGACCAGGATGCTGGCTCTTATTCAGAACTCTCTGTAAATAATGAAGCTGATGTCCGTCAGGGTAAATATAAAGTAATCCTGAAGTACAAAGATATTGTTCCTATGCAAGAAATTACAATTAACATTGTAATCGATGCAGCTTCTAAATCAGTTAACATTTCAGAAAACGAATAACATTAAAATCATAAAACATGGGAGCAAAAGTAAAGAATCCTAGAAAGAAATTCCTATGGAGCATCTCTTTCCCAAAACATCCTATCAATACATATCTATTCCAGACTTGCCAACTTCCAGATATTGAGATTGACCAGGTTGCTCATGGTGATGTAAACAGAGATGTAAAAACTGCCGGTAGAGTTACCGTAGGTAATCTGGTAGTAGAGAAACTTTTAACTACTGCTGGTTCAGATACCTGGCTTCAAGATTGGTTATATTCTTGCCAAGATATGATAGCTGGAGGTGGGTTAGTTCCTAGTGAATATTGGGAAACTGCCATTGTAAATGAACTTGCAGAAGATGGAGTATCTGTCCTAAATACTTGGCTGCTTGAAGAAGTTTGGCCTTGTAAAGTAACTGGCCTTGACTTAGATCGTATGGCTTCAGAAAACACAATAGAAAATATAGAATTTTCTGTCGGTACTTGCGATAAGTATTAACTCTCTTAGTCATTTTCTTACTAGAGTTTTAGGTGGAGGGGTGGGATTCCTAGATAAGGAGTTTCACCCCTTTCTTGTTGATACTTATCGTTACTATGAAATTATGAACTTTTAAAAATTAGATAAAATGGATATGACACTAAGAACCTTAGTATTCACTGCTCCTTCTGGTAGACTTTTTGAAATCAGAGAGCAGAATGGTGAAGATGAAGAAATTATCACCAACCCGGTAGATTCAAAGAATCTTATGAATCTTACCAAGTATATTTCAGCAATAGTAGTTAAAACGAATGCTACTAAGTCAGGTAGATTAACCATAGAGGATGCTCTTAAGTTACCTTTGCTGGATAGATACTGTATCCTATTTAATTCTCGAATCTTCTCTTTGGGAGAGGAAGTAGAATTTACTTATAAATGGGATAACAAGGATTCTGTAACTTACTCTCAGGACTTGAGAGAATTTCTTTTCGATTATGCAGTACTTCCTACAGAACAAGAAATGGAAGAAAAACCCAATGCCATTCCTTACTACCCGGGAAGAAAAGGAGAAGATGGATTTACTCTTATGCAATATACAGAGGAATTGAACTCAGGTAAGGTAATCCAATTCGAATTGATGGATGGAGAAAAAGAGTCTCAGATGGTTCAGCTTTCACCAAGTAAACTTACTCGACACTCTACTCTTCTTCTTCGTAATCTTAAGTTAAAGGTAGATGATAAATTTGAGAAAGTAGAAAACTTCTCTCTATTCTCATCAAGGGATATGGCAGAAATTCATCGGTTGGTAAATACAGTAGACCCAATCTTCCATGGATATACTCAAATCGAAAATCCAGAAACTGGGAATATGATAGATTACCCAATTATGGCTGCTCCCGATTTTTTCTACTTGACGGGAGATATAATTTAGAGGAAGATTACATATACATTAC
>OGYN01003030.1_pt1 | contig 11802 bp, 11 predicted proteins | sample 1576551 | NCBI WGS metagenome assembly OGYN01 (sample SAMEA3541589, study PRJEB24748) | human gut metagenome | biome: human gut; feature: human-associated habitat; material: faeces | place: China | collected 2012 | reverse complement strand
AATATTTTATTAAATTTAATACATTTTTCTTTTTCATATTACCACCCTATATATTATACTTTTACAATTTTATTTTGTCAATATTGTTCAAAAAAAATATTTTTTGTCCCACCGTTGACATTATAAAAATTATGTATTATAATAATTTTAACAATAAAAAACATCCCAAGTGTTATAAACTACTTGAAATGCTTAGTAACAAATATCTTCTCTCAAAAGTATTGTTACAATTATTATAACACTTTCTATTGTATGAAGTCAAGACTTTTCAATACTTTTGACTTCTTTGGGATAGAAAGGAGTATTGTTTTTATGAAGGCAATTAAAATAAAAATGAAACCTGGGTGTGGTTCCTCAAATAACTTACAAGAAATAGACAAAATCTATTTAGAAGGATGTAAAGAAGATGGATATTATTACAAATCAGCAATTTATGATTTTCTAAAACGTAATCCAAATAGCATTCAAGTAAATATATATCCTTATCCAAATTTACAACCAGCTGTAAGTCAAAATGGTGAAAAATATGTTAGATCAGAACCTAACTATACTGGAAAAGATAATCTTTTAAATCTTCCTCGTGAATAATTTTAAAATAGGTAAACATATATAAAATGTTTACCTATTTTTCGTTACATATTTTATATTTCAAAATTTTGAAAAAACTTATTGATTTTAAGAACTTTTTTCATTTTTTTGAAACTTTCTCTTCATAATATAATTAGAAATAGAGCCCTGCTCAAATAAAGCATAGCCTCACATAAGTATTAAAACTTTTTCTAACTGATATTCATTAAAATTCTCATCAATTGTTTTTATTTTTGAATTAATCTCTTGGGCACTATATATTTAATTCTTTTTTGCACATAATAATTTCATTTAATTTATCTTCCATAATCATTAATATCATAGACATAAATAGCATTGCTGGATTAGTTGCTAATGATTTCATTCTAACTTTCCCTCCTCCACCAACATTAATTGCTTTTTTAGAGTCTATATATTAGTCTCTGATTTGAACCTTTCCATTAGTATTTATTCTACTATAAATGCTACTTTCTCCAGATTTTCCACTTAGATTCTGTATTGCAGATATTACTGGTTCTGAGGCTACACCTTAATGCAACTAAATTTTTTATCGGATATTTTCCATATTTCACTTCTTTTAAAGATGTTTCAGTTATTATTGGTAGAAATTGCGCTTCCATATTCTTTTTCATTCATTTTTATTATCTATTTCTCAATTTATATATTAAATTTTGATTTTTAAAAATTTTTTATTTATATCTTATCTACAATTATTTAATTATCATTAGTAGTGCCTCAGTTGTTAATAAATCTATTTTATTTCAAATTTTTGTATTTTGTACTTAATTTGTTTATAAAATATTAGAATCTTTTATTATAACTTCTTCTGCTAATATTCTTATTAATGGAATTTCTCTTAAAAGCTCTTTTCTATCATTAAAAGGTCTATATATTCCGTCTATCTTTTGTTTTTAAATCATTTGACTTATAATGAACTAATGCATTTCGTGTGTAATATATTCTTTTAGCAATATTTTTACATATATTATCCCTATCTCTAAAATTTATTGGTATTCCTTGTGAAAAAATTACACTTTTTTTATCATAATAATCAGCAAGCTCATCATTTACATTATTTATTTTTTTATCTAATTCATCAATATTTACATATTTTTTTATTACTAATTCTAATGACTCTAATTCATTACCATCAAAGTCCTCTTTACCTTTTTTGGTTTTGTTTTCAATTATATTAATCAATGCCATAATTTCTTTTTCTTTTTTTATTGAAAAAGATGGAAATGTTAATTGTTCTTTTACAATTCTAATTAACTCGTCTTTATAAACAGATTCATAAAAATGTTCTAATATATGATAATAGCATAAATACTGTATAAATGGATCATCAGCAATAATTGCCATATTATATTGTTCTACTAATTCTTTTCTATATATTCTTTTAGGAGTAGAAATTTCATTTATATTTTCGCTTCTAAATCTATTATTTATTCTTCTGTCATGCAAATTTTCAAAATCATATGTTTGCCTTATTCCAATATCAGTATTATAATTTAAATTAAATATAAAAGCATCTGCTAATTTTTCAAAATTCTCTTCACTTCTTATTTCATTAGAAGTTATTCTTAAAGTTACACACTCTCTATACAATACTTTTAATAAATCAAATATTTTATGTTCTTTTTTGCATTCATTATTTTCTACTTCCATTTCACGACAAAGTATTCGTCTAGGTATCATTGGAAAATTCATTTTTATTTTATTCTCTACAATTTTGAAAAAAAACTGTTCTGAAGGTTTATCAATTTCATATAGCAATCCATTTTCTTCATCTACATACTTTTTTCCAGATATTCTCTCTAACATAATAGTCATTGGAACATATTTACTTTTCATCGCAATTGGAACTTCATAATAATTTTCATTTACAACAACTATTCCTTTATTATTATTGTTATTTTTATACTCCATTACAAATTGCTCTTTTGTGTACATATATGATAAAGTTTTTTCGTTTGTCTCACTATACTCTATTAGTATATACTCATCATTTATTTCAAATCTTATATTTTTAGAATTTTTATATCTTTCTAAATCTAAAACCTCATTTAGATTATCACAAAAATTTTTCCAATCCATTTTCTTCTCCTTATTATATCATTAACATTTTAAATTAAATATTTTTCACCCTCTTCTGCTACCATATCAAAATTACCATTTTTTTCCTCATCAGTAACCCTATACTCAAAGCCATCATCATTTCTATCGGCAGTTCCAAGTCCAAAATATTTTTCAAAAAACTTCTTAACTTTAATTATAATATTTTCTTTTTTCTCTGCCCTATTACCTCCGCCAAATCTTCTCATAGGTGGTAATATTTTTTCTATATCTGTTCCATTTGTTTTAACTTGTCCATCTCTAAAAGCATTATCTAAAAACTTTCTAGTTTCTTCTTCATTCAAATTTTCATCATTAATTATTTTCTTTAAATCTATTTCTTTTTGTTCTTTTACAAATTTACCCCAATCATCCATAACATTTGTATCTGCATTTATTTTTGAAATAAATCCATCTATTAATTCTTTCTTTGAACGTAGTGCTAAACTTGATTTTATAGCTTTATCAATAGTTCCAAGTATTTCTTTATCTTCACAATTAGATTGATGATATTTTGCAACTAGCATTAAAATGTAGTCTATGTTTACTTCTACTTGTTTTACAAGTTCCATTTCAAATACTATATCATCTTTTATGCTTTCTTTCTCTCCGTCATCTTTTTGTTTATATTTTTGATATAAATCAACATACATTCCTGTATAGTCTTGAAAATCTCTTTCAGATAATATTGCATTTCCTGCAAATTTATCAAATGATGATAATATATTTCTTAATCTTAATATATTTCCTATTGACGCTATAAAGTCTTTTTCAGCTTTTTCTCCAACAATTTGTACTCCTAGTGGATATTTTTGTAATAACATTGCTATTCTTTCTTCATATCCTATTTGCTTTTTGCCATTATCGTCTTCATATCCATAATAGTAATCTTCATAAGATTTCAATAATACTATTCCTGTTGCATTTTTATCCCCGAATAATGCTATTGCATCATTTGTTGCCTCTTGTAAGTTTCTAAAGCATACAATGTTTCCATAAGTTTTTACTGAATTTAATATACGATTTGTTCTTGAATAAGCTTGTATTAGTCCATGTTGTTTTAAATTTTTATCTACCCATAATGTGTTTAATGTAGTAGCATCAAATCCTGTTAAGAACATATTTACTACTATTAATAAATCTATTTCTCTATGTTTAACTTTATCTGATAAATCTTTATAGTAGTCTTGGAATCCGTTTCCTTCTGATGAGAAGTTTGTCTTGAATTTTTTATTGTATTCGTTTATTGCAAAGTCTAAAAATTCTCTTGAGCTTTTATCTAATAAATCTGTTTCAAATCCTTCATCATCTAATATTCCATCTGAGGTATCTTCTTCATTTTGTGCATAAGAATAAATTGTAGCAATTGTTAAGTCCTTTTGTTTTTCTTCTAATTGCTTCTTAAATTCTAAATAATATTTTTTTGCCATTGGTATTGAATCTACTGCAAACATTGAGTTGAATCCATTTACTCTTTGTCCTTTTAAATCATAAAATGAATTTCTTTTTGTTTTCTGATCAAAGTGTTCTATTATGTATGAAACTACATTTGATACTCTCTCTGGTGATGATAGTGCTTCTTCTGTATTTATTGCTTCTACTTCTTTATCTGTCATTCCTTCTTTGGCTTTTATTGTGTTTATATAATCAATTCTAAATGGTAATACATTTCCATCATTTATAGCATCTACTATTGTATATGTATGTAGTTTTTCTCCAAATGCTTGCTCTGTTGTACAGAAATCTGAATTTGTTGTTCTTCCTGCATTTTTTGCAAATATTGGTGTTCCAGTAAATCCAAATAAATGATAATTTTTGAAGTTTTGTACTATCATTTTGTGCATATCTCCAAATTGAGAACGATGGCATTCATCAAATATTAATATCAGATGTTTCTGATATACTGGATGATTTTTGTTTCTTTTTACAAATTCACTTAATTTTTGAATTGTTGTTACTATTATTTTTGATGTTGTATCTTCTAATTGCTTTTGAAGTACTTTTGTACTTCTGTTTCCGTTTGCTGCTCCTTTTTGGAATCTATCATATTCTTTCATTGTTTGATAGTCCAAATCTTTTCTATCTACGACAAATAATACTTTATCAATATATTCTAATTTACTGGCTAATTGTGCAGTTTTGAATGATGTTAATGTTTTTCCAGATCCAGTAGTATGCCAAATATATCCACCTGCTTCAATTGTTCCCATCTTCTTATAATTTGTTGCTACTTGAATTCTATTTAATATTCTCTCTGTTGCAACAATTTGATATGGTCTCATTACAAGCAATAAATCCTCTGATGTAAATACACAATATTTTGTTAATATATTTAAAATTGTATGTTTTGCAAAAAATGTTCTTGTAAAATCTACTAAATCAGGTATTACTTTATTATTGCTATCAGCCCAATATGATGTAAATTCAAAACTATTGCTTGTTTTTTTACTTTTATTTCTAGTTGATGTTTGTTCTTTTATATGACTTTCTCTTGTTGTATTTGAATAATATTTTGTACTTGTACCATTTGAAATTACAAATATTTGAATATACTCATATAGTCCACTTCCAGCCCAAAAACTATCTCTTTGATATCTGTTTATTTGATTAAATGCCTCTTTTAATGCTACTCCTCTTCTTTTTAATTCCACATGTACTAAAGGAAGTCCATTTACTAATATTGTAACATCATATCTATTGTCATAATTTCCACTATTTTCTACATACTGATTAATAACTTGTAATCTATTATTATGAATGCATTTTTTATCTATTAGAGTTATGTTTTTACTTGTTCCATCGTCTCTTTTTAAAACTTGAATATTATCTTCTTGTATTTTTCTAGTCTTTTCAACTATCCCATCATTATTATTTGCAATAGAATCACTGAAAAATCTGTCCCATTCGCTATCTGTAAATTTGTAATCATTTACTATTTCTAATTGTGTACGAAGATTTTTTATTAATGATTTTGAATCGTGAATTTCTAAGTAATCATATCCTTGCTCTGTAAGCATTCTTATAAATTCATTTTCTAATGCTTGCTCACTTTGATAGCTGTCTGATTTTCTTTTTACTGGTTCATATTCTGTTACTACTGTGGAATCGTTCATTTCCATTACTACATTATATTTATTCATTTACTTTTAACTCCTTAAATGTTAATAGCTTGTCTCTATAATATTCGTATTGTTTCTGTCTTGCTTCTATCTCTGCTGGTAGACCATCCATCAAGCTATTACATATTTTATCAAAATTATCTAAAACTTCCACCACACTTTTTTGTATATCCTTACTCGGTATTGTGATTTTTACTTTATTCAATGTTGCTTGTGTTAAACTAGGAATACCACCTGCAATATTTAACTTTTCTAAATGTTCATTTTGTAGATAATAATAAACATATTTAGGAATAACCTCATTTTCATTTATCTCGGTATAAAATATAGTATCGACATTCCAAAAAGGCTCTTCAACATAATATATCTTATCTAATGATCCCTTTCTTGGGATTAAAACAGATGGCTTATTATATACAAAATCATCAACATAAGTCATGACTCCTCCTGTTCCATATACAGGATATTTTCCTTTTTTTAAGTGTTTATAATCTTTACCATTTTTTATTTTTAATATATCTTCTAGTGTGAGATTTTTGCATTCAACTTTATTTGTTTCTTTTATTAATCGGTTTCTATAATATTCATATTGCATTTGTCTAGCTTTCAGCTCTGCTGAAAGCTCTGCTGAAAGTAATGTGAAATTGTCCAAAATATGGACAATTTCGCATTGTACCTCCAACGGAGGTACAGGAAGTAATAAATTTTCAATACTTCCTGCTTTTATATATCCCTGACTAGATGTATTTTTTCTTGAAACCAAAGAATTTTTTATTTTTTCTGAGGTTAAATAATAATTAAAAAATTTTCTATTTATTACTTTTTCATTTAATCTAATTAAATACATATTTTGTCCATAAAACTTTATATCCTCTTCTACAAAAGCCGTTTCTCCAATTGTTCCAATCATTGTAATCAACAAGTCATTTTTTTTAATTGTTCTATTGCTAGATATCGAAAGATAATCTTTTTCCGAAATATAATTTACATTTTCAAAATTTATTTTACCATTTTTTATATTCTTTGATGTTATATATGGTACTCCGTCCGCAATATAAGTTGGAGTAGAAGGCATAAGCCAAAATGACTCAATCTTAATTTCACTTGCTTTTTTATATTCTACCCCATTAGGACATAATTTTTTAATTAATTCATCAATTCTGTTCATCTATTTCATCTCCTATGTCAGATAATCTATATAATGAAGATATTAACATTGTATTCATTTTTGAGGCTATTACATAATTCCAAGGTATTAGTCCTAAAATGTAAGGTATATTTTCTAATTTTATAACTTCACATTTTTCGCCATATACAAAAATAACATATTTTATTTTATCTTTAAATTCATACATATATTTTAATATCTTTTTATCCCTAGACATTCTATAACAATTTAATTTTTCAGGTTTTCTTAAATCGCCATTACTCATCCCATCAATCCAATACTCGTAAACATTTTCATACATTTCAAGTGCCATATCTGAATATTGAATCATAAATATAGATATATCTTTCTTTTTATTATATTTTTCATAACTTTTAATATGGTTGTTCCAGTTTTTTTCAAGAGATTTAACTAAATTATCATAACTATGTTCAGGATATTGCATTGTCCAATGCTTTTTAGAAAAATCGTGATTTACTTGTATTGCCATCATATCTTTTTCAATTTCACTTTTAAATTTAGTTAATTCCTTAATATGTATCGCACCATTTTTATTTTCCTTTGATGATGTTATTTGAAAATGCTCAATAAATCCATTATTTAAAATAATATCAGGAAATTCACTGGTCTTTTCATTTATTTTCGCTGTATCAAAAAGAACTTTCATATTTTTAATTTCTTCACAATTTAAGCCAAAGAATTTAGTTGGATATTCTTTCATAAAATCATTTTTAACAACTTCAAAACATTTTTGTTCTTTTTCGCCCTTCATAAATTAAACCTCGATTTCTGAAATAATCTTCTTTATTTCTTCACGAAGTACATTTTCTCTTGCAACTATCTCATCTATTTCCTTATTCAAGACATCTATATCAATTTTCTCTCTAGTATCTTCTTTTTCAACATAAGTTGATACAGATAAATTATAATCATTTTCTGCTATTTCTTTATTTGAAACTAGTTTTGCTGTATATTCAACATCTTCTCTATTTTCAAATATTTTTACAATATTACTTATATTTTCATCTGTTAATTTATTATTATTTGTTACCTTTACACATTCTTTTGTTGCATCTATAAATAATGTACTATTATCTTTTTTACTTTTCTTTAAAACCATAATACATGTTGCAATTGATGTTCCAAAGAATAGATTATCTGGTAATTGTATAATGCAATCAACAAAGTTATTATCAATTAAATACTTTCTTATTTTTTTCTCTGCTCCCCCTCTATACAAAATGCCAGGGAAACAAACTATTGATGCTGTTCCATTTGTTGCAAGCCATGCAAGTGAATGCATTATAAATGCAAAATCTGCTTTTGATTTTGGTGCTAATACCCCTGCTGGTGAATAACGAGGATCATTTATAAGAACAGCATTATCATCTCCAGCCCATTTTATAGAATATGGTGGATTTGAAACAATAACTTCAAATGGCTCATCATCCCAATGTTGAGGAGAAACTAATGTATCTTCACATGCTATATCAAATTTATCATAATCAATATCGTGTAAAAACATATTTATTCTGCAAAGGTTGTATGTAGTTAAATTTATTTCTTGTCCATAAAATCCGTTTCTTACATTATCTTTTCCTAATATTTTTGCAGATTTTAATAATAAAGAACCAGATCCACAAGCTGGATCATATACTTTATTAACTGATGTTTTTCCAACAATAGCTAATCTTGTTAATAATTCGCTTACTTCTTGAGGTGTATAGAATTCTCCTCCTGATTTTCCAGCGTTAGATGCATACATTGACATCAAAAATTCATAAGCATCTCCAAAAGCATCTATTGAATTATCTTTATAATTTCCAAGTGGAATATTAGCAATACCATCTAATATTTTTACTAATCTATCATTTCTTTTTGCAACAGTTGCTCCTAATTTATTACTATTAACATCAATATCATCAAATAAGCCTGCAAAGTCTTCTTCACTTTCTGCTCCTTTTGCTGAGTTCTCAATGTTATTAAATATTCTTTCTAATGTTTCATTTAAATTTTCATCATCTTTTGCTTTTTTACATACATTAGCAAATAATTCTGATGGTAATATAAAGAAACCTTTTTCGTTTACCATCTCTTTTCTAATCGTTTCAGCCTCTTCATCTGATAATTTTGCATAGTCAAAGTTATTATCTCCTGCTTTTCTTTCGCCTTCATTTATGTAATTTGTTATATTTTCTGATATGTATCTATAAAACATTATTCCTAATATGTATTGTTTGAAATCCCAACCATCAACTGATCCTCTTAAATCATCTGCTATTGACCATATTGCTTTGTGTAATTCTTCTCTTTCTCTTATATTTCTGTTTTCCATAAGTTTCCTCCGTTACATCTAATTATCCTATTTATTTTATATCACACAATCCAATTTTTAACAATAAAAATTCCAATATTTTAAGCTATTTTGTCGAAAAAGCTTTTTATAATTTCTAATGTTTTTTCACAACTTATTTTGTAACTCACTAATTACATTCCATACCTTTCCTATTTCCTGTTTCACCTCACTAAAATCAACAGTATAAATTCTTCCACTATTTACCAAATAAGTTAATTGATTTATATTATTTCCTATTCTTCTAAGTTCTGTTACTACTTCATTTAATCCATCAACTATCACTATATCTTTATCTAAACCTTGTTTAATCAAATACTCTGATAAACTAAGTTTAGCAACTTCGCTTTTCTCAATTAATTTTTTCTTCTCTTTTTCACTAACTCTAATTGTTATAATTTTATCCTTCTTCAATTTATCATCTCCATTTCATAAAAGGGTTTGGGACATTTCCAACTATCAAGAACCCTTTGTATACACAAAGGGGAATCTTGCTAAAAACATTTCTTTTATTTTAGTTCTTTTTTCTCTAAACCAATATAAAAAGAAAAGTGACATTTTTATCTGCCACTAATAATTTCACATCTAAAGTAATTTAGCTTATACTCCAGTCATCTCAACCATTTCAGAGTGATTCCCTAATTAGGGAATCGCTCATTCTATGGTCATCATCCTTAATTTCAATACCACCACACATTTCATATAATCTTGAAATTATTGAATCAACAATACTATAATTTTTATTTATACATAATCTTTCTCTTAATTGATTTCTGTTATAATTTGTGGTTATAACAATCGGCAAATAATTATTATATCTATTATTCACTATCAAAAATAATTTTTCTAATACCCATTCTGTTGGCTTTTCTTTTCCTAAATCATCAATTACCAAAAGATCAACACTAGAATATAAATTCAAATAATCTTTATCAGAAACTTCTGAATCGCTATATGAATCTCTAATAAAATCTAACAATTGTATTAAAGTTCCAAATATTACTGATTTTCCGTTCTTAATAATTTCATTTGCAATACATGATGCTAAATAAGTTTTACCTACACCATAAGCTCCTGTTATAAAAAGTCCTTTATTTGTTGTTCCTTTTATCAATTTATCTACATATTTTTTAACATTTTCATAAGCATTTTTATTCTTATTTGTTATTTTATAATTTTCAAATGTGCTATTTAATTGACGTTTTCCTAAATTATTATTTTTAAATAATTTGTTTATTTTACTTAAATTGATTTTTCTTATTTTATCTTTTTCAATATATTCATCATATTGTTGCCAAATTTTACTAGCTTCATTACAAGTACATCTTTCGTATGCTGTTGCTATATCTTTATAAACAATATTGACATATAGTGCAGTATAATCATTTATATGTAATAACTTTCCACAGAATTTGCACTGCTTGTGCATTTTATTATCAGTATCTAAAACTATGTCAGAAATCAATTGTTTTGAATCCACTACCATTTTCACCTGCCTTTATATCATCTTCTAATCTATTATTTTCTATTTTATTCTTTTCTGTTATATTCTCTTCTTCCACGTTACTTGACGTTTGCGTAACGTTACTTTCTTCTTTTTTCTTATCTCTAAATCTTTTTTGTCTTGCTCTATTTTGCTCTAAAATTTTCTCATATTTATCAATACTTTGATACTTATACCAGTTTTTAATTATATATGTATTTTTCTGATATATTAGCATTTCTAAATGGATTAATTTGTTCAATATATTTTCCATTTTTGCATCCGTTTTGTGAATGATTGTTGCAAGTTCATGCACTGTCATCGGATTATTTTCTGAAATCATTAACTTTCCTTCTTGCATACATTGTCCTGCTATTGTTAATAATTGAATCCATACTCTAAAAAATGTGTCCCCATCACGTTCTTTGAGTAATATTTTGATTTTTGGATTTGCAAATATATCTGTAAACACTTTAATCCATTGCATGTTTTCCCTCCTTTACTTTTTTAATGATTCTTGTTCTTTATTATTCAAGTATTCATCTAGTGCTTGTACTCTAAATAATACTCTTCCACCAACTCTTGCACATGGTATTTGTTTTCTTCTTACTAATTGGTTTACTAACCAATATGATATTCCTAAATACTCTGCTGTTTCTTTCATTGTTAGTGTTTTTCGTTCTACCTTTGGTAATTCTGGCATATAATCACCTCTCTTTTTCTTAAATTCTTTATGCAAAAACATGTATAAATATTAAATTTTATATATTCTTGCATTTACATTTGTATAATTTAGTTAACTAATTATTATTTATTATTTTAGATGTTTTATTTGTTCTAAGAAACCGTACAGATAATAATTCTAAAATTTATTTCTATTGTAGGGCTATTTCTTTATTTTTTTTAATTTATAAAAAAATTTATGATTTGATAATTCGACAAAGTGAAAAGATAATATATGTTTAATTAATTTAGG
>OGYN01003029.1_pt1 | contig 11803 bp, 15 predicted proteins | sample 1576551 | NCBI WGS metagenome assembly OGYN01 (sample SAMEA3541589, study PRJEB24748) | human gut metagenome | biome: human gut; feature: human-associated habitat; material: faeces | place: China | collected 2012 | reverse complement strand
CCTAAAGAAAGCTCATCATCTAAGTTTCCTGTTGGCTCATCGGCTAATAACAGTTGTGGTTTATGCACAATGGCACGCGCGATATCCACACGTTGTTGTTCCCCACCTGAGATTTGTGGCGGCATATAATTTGCTTTACTACGTAAGCCCACACGATCTAATGCAACCAGTGCTCGTGTATGCGCTTCTTTCGGGTTCATTCCCGCAATAATCAATGGCAATGCCACATTTTCTGCCACACTACGATCCGTTAATAGACGGTAATCTTGGTGAACCATACTGATTTGGCGACGTAAAAATGGGATTTCATATTTGGACAAACGCGTAATATCGTGGCCATTAAACCAAATATTACCGGCATTCGCCTTTTCCATTCCCATAATTAATTTAAGCAAGGTACTTTTACCCGCGCCAGAATGCCCAACAAGATAAGTCATACTTCCGACAGGAAGATGAAAATTCAAACCTTGCAAGGCCGGCTGAGTCGCACCATGATAAGCTTTAGAGACATTTGAAAATCGAATCACTTTATTATTCCTTTTTATTCTTCATTTTCGTGAACAAATAATGCTTCAATAAATTCTTCTGCATTAAATTCGCGTAAATCTTCAATTTTTTCACCCACACCAATATAACGAATTGGTAAATTAAACTGATCTGCAATGGCAAAAATCACGCCACCTTTCGCTGTTCCGTCTAACTTGGTTAATGTAATACCCGTTAACCCTACTGCCTCGTTAAAGAGTTTGGCTTGGCTAATTGCATTCTGCCCTGTACCCGCATCTAAGGTAAGCATAATTTCGTGCGGTGCGGTTTCATCGTATTTTCTCATGACGCGAACAATTTTCTTCAATTCATCCATGAGATTATTTTTATTTTGTAAACGTCCTGCCGTATCCGCAATTAAAATATCAATGTTACGTGCTGCGGCAGACTGCATCGCATCAAAAATTACCGACGCAGAATCTGAACCCGTACTTTGTGCCACCACCGGAATATTGTTACGCTCACCCCATACTTGAAGTTGTTCTACTGCTGCCGCACGGAAAGTATCCCCTGCTGCTAACATGACTGATTTACCTTCATTTTGGAATTTACGAGCTAACTTACCAATTGTAGTTGTTTTACCCACACCATTTACGCCCACCATCAAAATCACATAAGGCTTTTTACTTGTATCAATAACTAAAGGTTGAGCGACTGGTTTTAAAATCTCCGCCATTTCAACTTTAAGTTGTTGATAAAGCAATTCTGCATCTTGTAACTGTTTGCGACTTGCATGCTCGGTTAAATTCTTAATGATTTTATTCGTTGTTGGCACGCCAATATCGGCAATCAAAAGTTGCTCTTCCAACTCATCAAACAAATCATCATCAATTTTTTTGCCTAAAAAGAAAGATCGGAAACCGGCACCAATATTTTGTTTAGTTTTGAGCAAGCCTTTGACTAATCGACTGAAAAAGCCACCTTCACTTGGTTTTTCTTGCGTTTCGGTATTGATATCTGAACGTAATTCGTCTTTAACATCGTCAACAATTTCAGATTCAATCTCTGCTTCAACCACAGGAAGATCTTCAATGACATTATCTTGTTCAATAATGCTTTCTGTTGGCTCCTCCGTAGGAAGTGCGGTAGCAATTTCTTCTGTTTTTACCGTTTCTTCGTCAATTGTTTCAATCACCGGTGTATCTAAAACAGGTTCAATATTGACCGCACTTTCAGGTGAAATCACTTCTTCTACAATAGGTTCAAGATGCTCAACAACGACCTCTTCTGCTTTATCTTCTTGCAGTTGTTCGGCTAATTCCTGTAATTCTTCCTGTTCAACTTGCTCTAATTGAACGTTCTCTTCAGCGTAAACAATTTCTTCCTCAGGTGAAACATCGGCAGGTTCTACAGATGGCTCCTCAATAATTGGCTCAATTTTTTGTTCTTCTTGCTTTTTATTGCGACCAAAAAGAGAGGCCCAAAACCCACCTTTTTTCTTTTCTTCTGACATAAATTCTTCTCTTAAACACAAATCTGTAAAAAATACTGCCTATTCTAGCAAAAAATCGTCTAAACTAAGCACAATTTTCACTAAAAATCTGTTTCTTTATGAAAAAAATGCAAGTTCAAAATGCCAAAGGCGAAGTTCGAATCATCGCTGGTCTTTGGCGTGGACGAAAATTACCGGTTTTAAATGCAGAAGGTTTGCGTCCAACAGGCGATCGCGTAAAAGAAACCTTGTTCAACTGGTTGATGCCTTACATTGTGGATAGCCATTGCCTTGATTGCTTTGCGGGCAGTGGCTCACTTGGTTTTGAAGCCCTTTCTCGCCAAGCGAAACAGGTGACGTTTTTAGAGTTAGATAAAAATGTGGCAAATCAATTAAAGAAAAATTTGCAAACACTAAAAACAACGAGTGAACAAGCTCAGGTAATCAATCAAAATAGCTTAGAATTTTTAAAACAAGCGCAAAATCAACCGCACTTTGATGTGGTATTTTTAGATCCGCCTTTCCATTTTAGTTTAGCTGAACAAGCAATAGCTCTCTTAGAGGAAAAGAATTGGCTGTTACCTCGTGCGTTGATTTATGTTGAAACAGAAAAAGATAAACCGCTTAGCGTGCCTGACAATTGGCAATTACTGAAAGAAAAAACTACAGGTATGGTGAGCTACCGCCTGTATCAAAAAGATTAGGAAATGATTATGTTAGATATTGTGTTATACGAACCTGAAATTCCACAAAATACGGGAAATATTATTCGTCTTTGTGCGAATACTGGCTTTCGCCTTCATTTAATCGAGCCACTAGGCTTTACATGGGATGATAAAAAATTACGTCGCTCAGGTTTGGATTATCATGAATTTGCTGAAATCAAAAAGCATAAAACTTTTGAAGCCTTTTTAGAAAGTGAAAACCCTAAACGTCTTTTTGCACTGACGACTAAAGGCAGCCCCGCACATAGCGAAGTGCAATTTGAATTAGGGGATTATTTGATGTTTGGCCCTGAAACACGTGGCATTCCCATGTCTATTTTAGATAGTATGCCAATGGAACAAAAAATCCGTATTCCTATGACCGCAAATAGCCGTAGCATGAACTTATCTAACTCAGTAGCCGTGACGATTTACGAGGCATGGCGACAACTTGGTTATGAAGGCGCTGTGAATTTAAATCGATAAAAAATCTGTAAAATAGCCACTTATTTTCTAAACAAAAATAAGCGGCTTTCTTTTTGCATTTAAATTGTGATCTTGGTCACATATTTGTAATTTTAATATTCCCTTTTTTTAAAAACAGCAGTATAAATAAATTACATTTAGAGAGGGATCTCGATGTACTCCACTTGATCTATCAAGATCTTGTCTTTCTTGACTCTTCAAGCAAACCTTCCCCGTAGTCCTAAATAAAGAATTGGCAGTCGAATGATTTGTCGTCCGTTTTTATCCCTAAAATTTAATATGCAGCAAAATTAGCCTTATCTCATATTAATAAGGATGTTGGCATGAATGGGGTTAATTTTGGATTGGTCGAAACAGCAGTGGCTAAGCATGGATGCCTACAAAAAAAGTGCGGTCAATTTTGGCCGCACTTCCCATTTCTATCATTTGCAAATCACTAACTTTGTGTTGCTATTTTCTAAATAATCCGCAATTTGTTTTGGCACATCATCAGTGAAAAGATAATCCACATCTTTAAGCTCCCCTAGCCGTACAATGGCTTGTCGAGAGAATTTCGAGTGATCGGTCGCTAATAACGTTTGACGCGAACTTTCTATAATGGCGCGTTTCACTTGGACTTCGTGATAATCATAGTCTAATAATGAACCGTCAAAGTCAATCGCACTAATCCCTAGAATCCCAAAATCTAAACGGAATTGCGAAATAAAATTAACCGTTGCCTCACCAATAATGCCCCCATCCTTACGTAAAGAGCCACCCGCCATCGTAATATCAAAGGTTTCATTTTGACGTAATAAATGAGCAGCATTGAGATTATTTGTCACAATGCGTAAACGTTCATGATTTAACAAAGCATTTGCTACGGCTTCTGGTGTCGTACCAATATCAATAAATAAAGAGGCACCATTTGGAATGCGTTTTGCCACTTCGCGGGCTATAGCACTTTTTTGGGAAGGGAAAAATTGTTTACGTTCAATATAATCGGAATTCTCTGCGGTAGAAGAAGGTGCAGCACCACCATGATGACGACGAATTAAATCTTGTTCAGCTAGGATATTCAGATCGCGTCGAATGGTCTGTGGGCTAACTTCCAGTTCGATAACCAGCTCTTCTGTGCTGGCATATCCTTTTAGCTTCACAAGCTCAATAATTTTCTGATGGCGTAATGATTGCTTCATATAAATGCCTATAAATTTAAATTAGCTAAACTTTTTGATATTAATTTTACTCTGCAGGAATCCCCAAACCAATCCTAAGATAAAGCCTGAAATATGAGCTGCATTGCCTATATTAATATCAAATAACGGACTAATAAAGCCAAAGAGAAGACCTACCAGTAACATTGTAAAAAAACCCTCCGGTAAGTAAAAGCTATGCGGGTGCAATTTGTCCACCACCAATACATAACCTAACACCGCATATACGACGCCAGATAGCCCGAAAAAGGCTGGGCCGGTAAAGTAATTCTGTACAACGCCACTCACTGCGGCAGACACTAAGACCAATAATAAAAAATGGAAAGAACCAAATCGGCGTTCAATCGCGCCACCAAATAACCAGAACCACGAAAGATTAAATAAAATATGGGGTACCGACAAATGAACAATAGCATGAGTGAAATAACGCCATATTTCCTGATCTTCCCAAGAATAAGCAGGATAATGGAATAAATCCATAATTGGCTCTTCAAATCCTACATTCTGCAAGAGATAAATCACTGCGCAAAGTGCGGTCAAAATAAACGTGATTTTTTGTGCGCTCAATGTGCGTTTCAATACTTTTCTCTCTTCTGGCGCATCGGTTTCACTATCAAATAAAGACGGCATTTGTTATATTCCTTTTTATTTTTCGTCAATCATATAAGGTTCATTATGAAAAAACAAACTATGCCGACAGGATTTAGTGGCTTCGCTTGGGGAATCGCGGCATTTTGTTTACCCATTTTACTGTGGCCTATGGCCTCTCTGCTTTCCACTGCTTTTGCGAAAAATCCAACATTAAGCGACTTTCAGATCGATCTTTTCTCGATTATCTTTTGGGTGTATCCCTTTGTTTTGGTTTTGATTGCGCGTTTACTTTATAAATTGCATCAGCACAAACCTAAACTTGCTGTAAAATTATTACTACTAAGTGCGGTCATTTTTTACATTGTTTTAATTTCGGTCTGCTACATTGGCTTTAATGCTTAAGAATATAAAAACAAAATCACAAACAACAAAAAGGGAGCTTTCGCTCCCTTTTAACTTATGTTCCTAATAATCAAAAATATAAAAAATTTCCTACCTAGCAATCAATTATGCAAAGTATTTTTCTAAATCGTCGCTACCGCCGATGTGTTTACCACCGATGAATACTTGTGGCACAGTTGCACGACCAGAAACCGCACGTACACTCACGATAGTTGCATCTTGACCTAATACGATTTCTTCAAAGCTTAAACCTTTATCACGTAAAAGTTGTTTTGCTTTCGCGCAATATGGGCAGCCTGGTTTAGTGAAGATGGCGATTGATTCTTGCACTTGATAATCTGGTGCAATGTATTTCAACATGGTATCGGCATCAGATACTTTAAACGGATCGCCTAGCTCATTTGGTTCAATAAACATTTTTTCCACTACGCCATTTTTCACGAGCATAGAATAACGCCAAGAACGTTTACCAAAACCTAAATCATCTTTTCCAACTAACATACCCATACCTTCAGTGAAAGTACCGTTGCCATCTGGAATGAATTTTACATTGTGTGCTTCTTCTGCTTCTTTCCAAGCATTCATAACGAAAGTATCGTTTACAGACACAACTAAAATGTCATCTACGCCATGTTGTTTGAACACTGGCGCAAGTTCGTTATAACGTGGTAAGTGAGAAGATGAACAAGTTGGCGTGAATGCACCTGGTAATGAGAAAACAACAACAGTTTTGTTATCAAATAATTCAGATGTGGTCACATCAACCCATTGATCGCCTTGACGAGTACGGAATGTAACTTGTGGAACTTTTTTTCCTTCCATATTAGACATAATGTGTCTCCTCTGTGAGTTAAATTAATTAGTCCTAAAAACTTGATAGGCATTATAGAAAGTTTTGTGATATAGTCATAATCAATTAATTCTATCCTTTTAATTGACATATTCTATAAAGTGAGAACCCTATGAATATTCGTGATTTAGAATACTTAGTAGCTCTTTCCGAGTTTAAACATTTCCGTCGTGCGGCGGATTCTTGCAATGTTAGCCAACCCACTTTAAGTGGCCAAATTCGCAAACTAGAAGATGAATTAGGCATTATTTTACTTGAACGTACGAGCCGTAAAGTACTCTTCACGCAATCTGGTATGTTACTTGTCGATCAAGCTCGTACTGTATTACGCGAAGTAAAATTACTCAAAGAAATGGCTAGCAATCAAGGTAAAGAAATGACAGGTCCATTACACATTGGATTAATCCCAACTGTTGGTCCTTACCTACTTCCTTATATTGTACCAACATTGAAAGAAACTTTCCCAGATTTAGAAGTATTTCTTTACGAAGCCCAAACTCACCAACTATTAGAACAATTAGAAACAGGTCGATTAGATTGTGCGATTGTGGCTCGAGTCCCCGAAACTGAAGCGTTTATCGAAGTGCCTATTTTTGATGAAAAAATGTTACTAGCAGTTTCAGAACAGCATCCATGGGCGTCAGAAAGCAAAATTGCCATGAATACCTTAAAAGGGCAAGAAATGCTTATGTTAGATGATGGGCATTGTTTACGTAATCAAGCACTCGATTATTGTTTTACGGCCGGTGCTAAAGAAGACTCTCACTTCCAAGCAACTAGCCTTGAAACGTTGCGTAATATGGTGGCAGCCAATGTGGGTATCACCTTTATGCCTGAACTTGCTGTATTAAATGAAGGCACACGTGCAGGTGTAAAATATATTCCTTGCCATTCGCCAGAACCGTCTCGTACTATTGCTCTCGTTTACCGCCCAGGTTCACCATTACGTAATCGCTATGAACGCGTTGCAAGTGCGGTCAGTGAACAAGTTAAATCGATTTTAGCGAACAAAAAATAATTTATCATAAGCTGAGGAAAACCAAATGGCTGGTGTTCGAGCAATTCAAAAAGAAAAAACCCGTCGAGCTTTAATTGACGCCGCATTCAATCAATTGAGTGCAGAAAAAAGCTTTTCTAATTTAAGCTTACGCGAAGTCGCGCGTGAGGCGGGTATTGCACCAACTTCTTTCTATCGCCACTTTAGCGATATGGATGAGCTCGGATTAGAAATGGTTGATGAGGCCGGCTTAACGCTTCGTCAATTAATGCGCCAAGCTCGTAAACGTATTGATGCTGGCGGCAGCGTCATCCGTGTTTCTGTTGAAACCTTTTTTGAATTTATCACTCACAGCACCAACGTATTCCGTTTGCTCTTACGTGAAAGTTCAGGTACTTCTCAAGCTTTCCGTACCGCAGCCGCTCGTGAAATCAAACACTTTGTTGATGAATTAGCTGAATACATTGCGAAGAAAAATCACTACTCGCAATATGTCTCTTATGTTCAGGCAGAAGGAATGGTAACCATCGTATTCACGGCTGGCTCCAATGCCTTAGATATGACCAAAGCTGAACAAGATTTGTTAAAAGAACGGGTTATCTTACAACTCCGTATGCTGGCGAAAGGTGCGGACTTCGCATCTCATAAAGAAAAAATGATGCGAAAATAGACCGCACTTTTCAAGTAAAACAAAACACCCGCATCCCTGCGGGTGTTGTTTTATCTAAAATAGGGAATTATTTACCATCCCAAGCTTTAATCGCATCTAAACGTGCTTTTACTTTGCTACTTGAATCACCTTTGAAGTAATCTTTCGCTAAACCACCTTCAAAACCGCCATAGTTCGGATTAGGTAAAACGATGAATGTTTTACCAAATTTCGCTTTGTTTTGTGCTACGAAATCACGACGTTCTGCATTTTGTTTACCATAGATTGCATCACCGAAGTCATCAAGGTTATCCCCCACATAAACGACGATTTCATAGCCTTGTTTTTCAATTTCTTCAAAACGTGCTGCTTTTGGTGATTTATCTTTTTTCAAGTAAAACGCTGAATCTTCAACACCATTAAAACCTAAACGTTTCATGTCATCAATCGTACCCGCTTTTTCATTACTGTCTTTACGATTAGACACATAGAACATTTTACCGCCATGGGTATTTACATAGTTATTGAATTCTACTGCACCTGGTACTACACCTGATTGACGAGCATCTACCCAACGAGTCCAATCTTTACCATCAAATGGTTTGTTATTTTGAACTTGCCAGCCAGCATAAGGGCTGTTATCTAACATGGTTTCATCTAAATCCACCACAACCGCTTTTTTCTTACCTTTTTTCACTTTAGCGTGATCAAATGCCACTTTTGCCGCATTGTATGCTTGGTAAGAAAGGGCTTGGTATTCACCTGATTGTTGAATCCAGTTAAGACCTAATACCGCTTGTTGTTGAAGCTGTGCATCCGCTTCTGCACTCTTATCTTGAGTCGCACAACCGGTTAAAATAAATGCTGACATCGCTGCAATAGCGGTAAGTTTTAATGTTGTTTTCATTGATTGTTCCTTCTGTTAAAAAGTCATAATGACAAGCAAAAGTATAACAAGCCTATTCGGGCAGTGGCTACGGCTTTATCAAACTTTATAACTAATTTGTGAGATAGATCACATTTTTCATTTTGAAGTTATTTAACAAGCCCAATGAAATCATTTCAAAAATCATCTTATTTTTTAACCGCACTTTTTCATCGCATTTCGCTGTATTTCACGGTAAACTATCCCAAGTTTTCAGAAATAATAGGTAATTTATGCGTCTTTTCATTGGAATTTTAGTGGGTATTCTCGTGCTATTTCAGTACGATCTTTGGTTTGGTAAAAATGGATATTTTGATTACAAAGATGTCGCCGCTCAAATCAAAGAGAATAAAGCTGAAAATGAAAAGCTCTCACAAAGAAATCAAATGATTTCCGCCGAAATTCAAGGATTAACAAAAGGCTTTGAATCCATTGAAGAGCGTGCACGCATGAACCATGATATGGTCAAACCAAACGAAGTGTTCTATCACATCGTCAAAGAGCATAAATAATGAACCGTGAAATTATTGCCGTCATTCCTGCTGCGGGTGTTGGAAGCCGTATGCAGGCAAATAAACCTAAGCAATATCTGAAAATCCTAGATAAGACGATTCTGGAACATACTCTCTCTGTCATTCTATCGCACCCTGCAATCAATCATGTTATTCTTGCGGTAGGAAAAAATGATCCCTATCTTTCTGAAATGACTTTATTCCCTCATCAAAACATCACCCTCGTTGAAGGTGGTGAAACACGAGCTGAGTCAGTTCTAAATGGACTAAATGCGATCAAAAATGACCATGCTTGGGCATTGGTGCATGATGCAGCCAGACCTTGTTTAACACATCAAGATTTAGATAAATTACTCCAAATCGATGATGAACAAGGCGCTATTTTAGCCATTCCAGCGGTCGATACGATTAAACGCGCGAATAAACAACAAGATATTATTAAAACAGAAGATCGCGCTGAACTTTGGCTTGCACAAACACCTCAATTTTTCCGTTGCGATCTATTAAGAAATGCACTTGAACAGGGTCTCTCTCAAGGTGCCAATATTACAGATGAAGCCTCTGCGATGGAACTGGCTGGATTTCGACCGCACTTAGTCGCGGGGCGAAGTGATAATATTAAAGTGACACGTCCAGAAGATTTAGCTTTAGCCGAATTTTATTTAACAAGGAAAACTCTATGATACGAATTGGACATGGGTTTGATGTTCATGCCTTTGGTGAAGATCGCCCTTTAATTATTGGTGGCGTTGAAGTGCCTTACCATACCGGATTTATTGCCCATTCTGATGGTGATGTCGCCTTACATGCCTTAACGGATGCCTTATTAGGTGCGGCAGCATTAGGAGATATAGGTAAACTCTTCCCTGATACCGATATGCAATATAAAAATGCAGATAGCCGTGTTTTATTACGAGAAGCATTCCGCCAGGTGCAAGAGAAAGGCTATAAGGTGGGTAATGTGGATGTAACCATTATTGCACAAGCCCCTAAAATGCGTCCGCATATCGATGCAATGCGAGCGAAAATTGCGGAAGATTTACATTGTGATATTGAGCAAGTCAATGTTAAAGCAACCACAACAGAAAAACTTGGCTTTACAGGTCGAAGTGAAGGCATTGCTTGCGAAGCTGTCGCCTTATTATTAAAGGCTTAAATTTTAGGTAAAAGAAAAGGTTGGTAAAATACCAACCTTTTTTATTCACATTAAATTCTTATTATTTTTTTAATAAATCGCGAATTTCAGTAAGTAATTCTTCTTGTGAAGGACCTTTTACTTCTTCTACTGGTTTTTTCACTTTGTTGATACCTTTGATCATCATGAAGATTGCGAATGCAATGATGATGAAGTCAAATACGTTTTGAATAAATGCACCGTAGTTTAAAGTTACTGCTGGAGTGTCACCTACAGCTTGAGCTAACGTGATTTTCAAATCTTTGAAATCCACGCCGCCAGTTAAAATACCTAATACAGGCATTACTACGTCACCGACAAGTGAACTTACGATTTTACCAAAAGCACCACCGATGATCACACCGACTGCCATGTCTACTACGTTGCCGCGCATTGCGAATTCGCGGAATTCTTTAAGAAAGCTCATAAAATTTCCTTTTGTGTTGGTTTAAAAAATTAAAAGAGTGCGTATTATAGATTTTCAGATTAAAAAGTAAACTGTTATTTAAATAAAAAATGCACTTGGTTGGAATAATTTTTCTATTTCTGACACAGATTTCTTGTCATTAATATAAACAATCACATTATCGCCTTCTTCAATAACAACCTGACGACGAGCAATGATTACTTCATTTTTACGTAAAATTGCCGCAATCATCGCTCCAACTGGAAGTTTAATATCACCAATCTGTCTTCCAACCACATTGGATGTTGTCGAATCACCATGCACCACAAGTTCAATGGCTTCTGCAGTACCATGACGCAAAGATGCCACATTTTTGATATCCCCTTTACGCACATGTCCTAATAAAGCAGAGATTGTTGCTTGTTGTGGTGAAACCGCAATATCAATGGTTCCGCCTTGAATCAAATTGATATATGCCATGCGCTGAATAAGTACCATCGCTTTTTTGGCACCCAGACGTTTTGCCAGTAATGCCGACATAATATTGGCTTCATCGTCCGCACTTAATGATAAAAAGACATCGACGTTCTCAATATGCTCTTCAAAAAGTAAATTCTGGTCAGAAGCATCGCCATGGAAAACAAGGGTTTTAGAGAGTTTCTCAGCCAAGACTTTTGCTTTTTCACCGTCTCGCTCAATGAGTTTCACTTGATACTTATCTTCTAACTGTTTTGCAACACCTGAGGCAATATTCCCACTGCCCACAATCATGATACGCTTGTAGGTTTTCTCAAGGCGTTGTAATTCGCTCATTACCGCTTTAATGTGCTCTGTCGCACAAATGAAGGTAATTTCGTCTCCCGCCTCAATAATGGTCGAACCAGACAGAATCATAAAAATTGAAATCACGTATTCAATGTAGGGCGAATTCCA
>OGYN01003023.1_pt1 | contig 11811 bp, 8 predicted proteins | sample 1576551 | NCBI WGS metagenome assembly OGYN01 (sample SAMEA3541589, study PRJEB24748) | human gut metagenome | biome: human gut; feature: human-associated habitat; material: faeces | place: China | collected 2012 | reverse complement strand
GATCTGTATATGTAATTTAGAGTTTAGAATGAAAAAGATTCTGTGATTGTCGATTTGATGATTGGGTGATTAAAATCACTTAATCGAAAATCATTAAATCACTTAATCGATAGGATCTAAAATTTAAAATCTAAAATTAATACATGGAACCGTTTTACCACGCCTTAAAAGTTGCCAGTACTGCTTGCATCGGATGCATATCGGATAATTTACCGGATGGATTAACATCACCACAGAGTATATCTGCTGTTGCAAGACCACCTTCCATTCCCCCCTGCCATGCCATCAGTACTGACTGGATCTCATCACAGTCTCTGAACCATTTCGTGTCCACGATACCGCCAACATTCATCACTACGATTACATGTGGGAATGCTTTCTTTACTTTCTCTACCATGGCATTCTCTGCATTTGTCAGACAGAAATCACCGTTTTCAAAAATCTTCGCTGACAGTTCAGAGTTTCTTTTTTCTTCTCCGTCAAGAACATATCCATCCTGTGCTGCTTCACATTTCCTGTCCCATCCTTCGCCCGAGAAACGACAGATAGTAATTACTGCAGTATCTGTATATTCTCGCGCTTCATTCAGAAGTTCATCCGGAAGCTCCGGCTCAACTGTCATACCTGGTACTGCACCATCTGCGTATTGTTTCTGAATATCTTTTTCATAATATTTCGCAAGTTTATCGAAAACTCCGCACTGCCGCAGAGGAACGAGCTTCTTCAGATAATCGATTTGGAAGAAAAAGACATGGATGCAAAGGAGAAACGCATAGCCCGCTTTGTTGGCCCCGAAACTTACCGGTTCCTGCTCAATGAATGTTATCCTGCATTGCGACATTCCGATTACACAGTATCCTACACTGTACGCGGATTCAACGTCGAAGAAACCCGGGAGCTCATCAACAATCGGCCACAACTATTAAGTCTGCAGGAGATATTCAATCTGGCACAGACTTACGAACCGGGCAGTGAAGAATTCAACCATACCTTCCAAGTAGCAGCCGTCATGTTTCCCGACAACCCGACAGCCAACCTGAATGCAGCGGCCATGGAGATACAGCGGGGCGGCGACCTGACGGTAGCCAAGAAGTATCTGGCCAAAGCCGATCCGGATGCAGGCGCCACCCTGAACAACCAAGGAGTGATAGCCCTGATGGAAGGTGACCTGGATGCAGCCGAACAATACTTCAACCGGGCTAAAGAAGCAAATATAAAAGAAGCTGAAACCAACCTCATCGAGGTGAGCAAACAACGGAATTTCCCGACAGAATAAATAATCTATAACCACTTTTCCTTCTTCACGGGCTCCGGTAAAACGATCCTTGCAAGATTGTCTTTTATCACAATTTGTTCATATCCCGCGCAGAAACGAATGAATCCCGCAAACGATGATTATTATCAGTTTGCGGGATTCTTGTTATGGAGATATTTTCTTTATTTCTACAACTTATCTATCTCGTCAATCGTCAGACCAGTAATGTCGGAAATCAGCAGGTTATCCAACCCTTTTATTTTCATTTTACGGGCATTGGCTATGCGCTCTTCTTCACGGCCTTCAAAAACGACCTTCCTCGCGTTCCGTATAGAGTATCCATTCATAACCAGAAAGAAATGAACTAAATACAATCGCTAATTCCTTTCTTAGGCATTCCTATGCTTTTTCCCTTCCAACGGTTAGCCTTTTCCATCCGAACGTTTATTCTTTCCACCGTGGAGTTTCTTTCTTTCCACCATGGTGGAAAGAATAAGTACCTACTACAATTTCCCTTAACCGTCGCAGCGAAAAGGGATAAAAGTGGCGATGCGGCGGCTTAACCTCTGAAACTTAATATTATTTATGCGGATCAGGAGTTGGATTGCGTTCATATCCGCTCGATAATAAAATCAGAGGATGGGAGAATAAGTCACCGGATGACTGAAACGCCATTTCAAATATTTTACAGTGAATAAAACGGCATATTCCGGATTTAAATCAAACGAAACTACTTTTTTTTCGCGGAAGACAATCGTTCCATCAACGACAAATCTGACAAAAAGCACGTGAAAACGCCCTCCATACCCTGATAAACAGCCTGCAAATCATTCATTTTAGATTAAAATACCCACCACTCAAAAAAACTTTCAGATTGCGAGAAAAATAATTTGAGATTGAAAAAAACACCGATCAACGGGAAAGGAAAATGCCCCTACATTTGCAATATCGAAAGAAAGAGATAAACAAAACAAATTATAGAGTTACAAACAAACAAAACCAAAGTATCATCAGAAAGGTATCATCAGAAAGAAAGAATGACTACAGGAAGCTCAGTACTTATCAGATAAGACACTTCCAAATCAACAAAGCCTCTCACGATGTTGAACAGTTCCACATTATTATATAGAGAATGTAATAATGCTCCTCTCAAAAAAAGTCTATAAATGTACTACTTTAAAAGTACAACAACAAACAATGTATTATCAATTTTTTAATTTAATAGAATATGAAACTCAGAAATTTATTTTTAGTAAGTTTGGCTGCGATGGCAATAACATCGTGCAGCAATGAGAACGATCCTATTGTGGACAGCGGAAATACTGCTGAAACTGCGATGTTCAATTTCAGTATTGCTCTTCCTAATGCTCCGAAGACCAAGGCTCAATCAACAGATCCCGGTACAGCACAAGAGCAAAATGTCAATGACATCACAATGGTATTAGAGTACAAGGATGCTAATCCTCCCCAGACCCTTACAAAGACCTACAAGGTAACTGATTTTACGTATGATACAGATGCGAAGACGTACACCTTGATCGAGGCTGAACAAGTTTCTCCCGGAACTGCAATATTAACTATATATGTAAACAGCGATGGTATTCCTGCATCCCAAATTAGTGCAACGACTGAAGATGGGTGGAGTTTAGGAAATTATGCTTCTACAATAGGTGACGGAAACTTCCTTATGACCGGCAAATCTACTCAATTTACAATAATACCGAACACAGTGAATACAGCACCTAAGGTAGAGGTAGATCGTATCGCAGTCAAATTGGAGGAAGCCACTGAGGACACAAATACTCAGATAGAGGGTAATCAATACACATTTAAAGCTTTAGCTCAAAATACAGAAATTAAATTGGACATTGAGGCTACACTTATTGAGTATGCTTACACCAACCTGGTCACGAAATCCAATACATTAGGTAGTAAATTCGAAGGTGGAATGAATGATTACTACAATTACTTTATAACTGGTACTGTGGGCGAAAAGTTGTGGGGTGATGAAGCATTCAGTGATAAAATCGGAATGGAAAACCGTGGTGCGACGTACTGCTTTGAAAACGGCACGACGATTCCTACCACAATATATTACAAAGCAAAAACCAAGATAGAGACCGTTGAGGAAAATACGGACTTCTACGTTTACAAAAACGTGCTATACAAGAACTTTGACGAATTGAATGCAGAGTTCAGAAATTCATTAGCTAATCATGGGTTGACTGCAACCTCCACAAACGCACAGTTCACGGAGGCAGTTGGAGTAAAGAAATACACCAAAGGTGTCTGTTATTACCCAGCTGTAGTCAATGCGAACGGTATCGACCGCAACAACTGGTATAAGCTAAGAGTTACCGGCATTAAAGGTTTAGGCCTTCCCGAACCAGGCACTCCTCCTCCGGGCGCAGAAACAACTTTGATATTCTCCGTAACAGAGAATCCATGGACTGTTTGGAACGAAGGCATTGAATTATAATTTCCTCATAACATCAAAGTTCAGTTAATTAAAAGGAGGGAGACGGTTTCCCCGCTCCCTCCTTTTTCCCCTCAAAAAGATTACCATCAAACAAAACATTCTCAAGCTCAAAAAAACAAGAAAGCATGAAACGAATATTCACCCACATACAGAAATCAGCGAAAAGCATACTGCTACTCACAGTATTGGCTGGTGCAATGGCATCCTGCGACTCGATCCTGGATTTTGAAGAAGGCGATTGCAGCATCGAATACCGTGTAAAGTTCCGGTATGACTACAATATGGAGAAAGTGGACGCTTTCGCACAAGAAGTAAAGACCGTTACGCTTTATGCTTTCGACAAAGACGGAAATTTCGTTTATCAGAAAACAGAACAAGGCGAGCGCCTTGCCACCGGAGACTATTCCATGCAAGTGGACATCGAACCCGGTGATTACGAACTTATCACATGGGCCGGGCTGGACGACCAATCGTTCGCCGTTCCCTTGTTGACGAAGGGGGTTTCCAAACGCGAAGACCTCACCGTGCTGACAAGACGCAACATCGACAACCGCGCCACAGGCGAAGAAGGAGACAACATCGTAAAGCGCAACCTGCCTTCCCTGTTCCACGGAAGAGTAAAAAAACAAGCATTCACACGCTCCGTACAAAAACCGGTTACCACCATCGACCTGGTTAAGAACACCAATAACATACGCGTCGTCATCGCCCAGGTCAACAGTAACCCCAGCCAACCCGTGACACGGGCTATCAACAAAGAAAGATTCTCGTATGCCATTTATGACGACAACGGGTATATGAACTACGATAACTCCCTGCTGGAAGACGACCTGCTGACCTACCTCCCGTTTGTCACCGAAGACTCCAGCATCAAGACCCGCGCTTTTAGCGATGAATACACCGAATATCCGGCAGCCATCGCCGAAATAAGCACAGCCCGCCTGCTCGACACGCAAACTCCCCAACTGGAGATTATAGACCGGGAAACGGGCAAACAGCTGCTTCCCAGCAATTCACTTATCAGCTACCTGAGCCTACTGAAAACACAGGATTTCATAGATATGCCTCTTCAAGAATACCTTGACCGCGAATGCAGATACAGCATGATTTTCTTTGTCGACGAGAACCTGACAATGCTAAAAAGCGTGATTCAAATCAACGACTGGATTCTACATATTAATGATATCGAACTCTAAATACAGACAAACAATGAAAAAGTGGTTATACATATTAGCAGCTATCCTCCTTCAGATACAATTCGTATCTTGCATGGATGAGCAACTGGTCGGTGACTCTTCAGCAAACGGCATGACCAGTCTGAAAATGGTGTTCGACATCCCGGTAGAGAACGCAAAGACGCGCGGTTTGGGCTATGGACCGGACCAGGAAGCGACAGAACAGGAAAGCGTTATAAGCGATATATACGCAATCGCCTTCGATAAGGATGGCAAGTGTGTCGATAAGTTCTATACCACCTACGAATCCGGAATACTCACCGCAACAGTCAACCTTGACCGAACAGCATCGGGTGAAGAGATCACCGTAATGGTGCTTACCAACCTGGAAAATCTGGAAAACGGAGAGGCTTTGGTCGGTTCGCTGGACAACATGATAGGGAAAAGCAAAGAGGAGGTACTGAAGGCATTGGTATACAACTTCTCCGGCGCATGGGACGTTTCCACACGCCAACTTCCGATGTGGGGTGAAACACAAATCACTCCCCTGAAAGGTAAAAGCGTGGAAGGTTCGGTACGATTGTATCGTGCGGTAGCCAAAATCAATGTAACGGTAAACAAAGGTGAGGGAATAAAGGACGAAGACGGGACAGATATTTTCAAACTACATAGTGTACGTGTATATTATGCACGCACCAGCGGTTTGGTAGGCTCACTTCATGCGCTTGTTGCAAACAGGCCAGACGAGACAATAGGTTCGCCGACAATCATCGAACCTTCCATGCCCGACGGCGTAGGATATATGCCAAGATACAAGACCGCAAACGAAACAAACGGAATCTATTTCGAGGCCGACAACGACTATATCTTTGAAAACCGGATATACATCCCCGAAGCCTATCAGCCGGGCGAGCAGCCAACGTGCCTGGTAGTAGGCGGTTCATACCGGGGTGGCGAAGACACTTACTATCGCATAGACTTCAAACCCGAAAACAAAGGTAAAGACTATTATCATGCCCTTCGCAACCATGTCTACAACTTCGACATCAAAAGCGTAGGACGGCAGGGAACCGATACCCCCGACCCGGCACTGGACCATGTGGTAGCGGGCATGGATGTAACCGTCACCCCGTGGACTATGGTATATATGCGTGGCATCGGCGGACAATATACGCTGGAGGTAGAGGCAAGCGGCGTAATTCTGGATGCAAGCAACGAGAGCGAAAGCAACAACAGCTTATGGGTAAAGACAACTTATAATGGAGGTTGGGAGATTGAGCCCAATAGCCAGGAAGGCAATTGGTACACAGTTAAAAAAGTAGATGGTAAAGTAATAATTGTTCCTAATATAAACAAGGGCGGTCAGCGTCGCGGTAGTTTTGTTATCACTTCCGGCAACCTGCGTAAAGTAATTATGGTACGCCAGAAAGGCGAAGGCACGGCAAACTGTTACGTAGTATCAGACAATGGTGATATACAAGACTTGGTTGTTACCGTGAAAGGAAACGGTGAGGACGGCTTGATAGCAGACGGTAAGCCCTTGGTTGACCAAAAGCCCTATATATCTCCTGCCTATGCAAAAGTCATCTGGGAAACAGCTGAGGGATTGGTTACATTACAAGGTGCTGATAATACGGGAAAAACCATGGTCAACGAAGATGGCATCGTAAAGTATCAAATCAATTTGGAACCAAAAGATCCGGAATCGAATATAAAAGATGGAGAAGGAGGCAATGCCCTGATAGGTGCATTCGACGAAAGCGATGAACTCTTATGGTCATGGCACTTGTGGGTATGTCCCGATATGGATACAAATGGAGATGGTATCGTTGGAGCCGATGAATTGGAAAAGCACCTTCAAAAATGGAGTACCGGTTATCAATTTTTAGACCGCAACCTGGGAGCCCTCAGCAATAAACCGGGATTGACTTCACTCGGATTGCTCTATCAGTGGGGACGTAAAGACCCGTTCATCGGAGCAGGTGAAATTACAGAAAATGCAAAAAGAATGTATACATGGAATCTTGAAGAAGGAGGCAAACTGAATTTTCCATGGAATAGCGATGCCGGCGTCTTGAGTGTGGAAGCAGCCCGAAAAGCCCCGACAACCTTAAGTACGGGAGCTCTTACAAGTGAAGATAACGACTACCCCCTCCTTTGGGGAACCGACCAAGGTTTTAAAACAAACGGTGAAAGAGATGCAGGAAATAAGACTATTTACGACCCGTGCCCGGTAGGTTATCGTGTACCTCCTGTAGGTTCGGTGGTATTCGAGTCGGAAGAAGGAGATAAAAATAGCAGTAATATGAACTGGGATAGCAACAATATATATTGGCCGAATCTTGAGACATTAGGAACAGAGATAAATAATTATAAAAGTGGCGCGGATTCGTATGGCTTTTGGCTTAATCTGGAATCTGGATACAAAAAGCCGACAGGTGTACCCTTTTATATCAATGAATACTCAAAAAATGCCGAATCGGTAGCAAATGCCACCTGGCTTCCCATAGCAGGTGTATATGATGGTAAGGTGGATAACTTTGCACTGGTAGACGGTCAATGGAGTGTTACTGTGAACAGCATTATGTGGACTAACTCATCCATTGAAACCATTAAAGAGACACGTCCGGGAGCATTATTCTTACATGGAACGGAAGATTGGAGCAGCGGACTCCATCATAATAATGATGGAAGCGGACGCCATATACACCAATTGATTGAGCCTGGAAATAGTAATCACTTGTATGCCGCACCAAGCCATGCCGGTTCTGTACGCTGCATCAAGGATGAGAAATCGATCGTAAAGAACTCTATTAAAACTCCGGCGAGCATCACATTGGAAGCGAGAAAAGAATCTACGGCTACAGCGAATTTAGTGTCTATCACAGAAAGTTGGGAAGTCGTAAATCCGGGAGCATCCTGGTTCATCATGACACCGGATGAAGGTGGAACAGGTAGTACGCAAAAAATTACATTCACCGCAACGGAAACAAATACAGGTGCGAAGCGTGAAGCTACTTTGAAAATCAGATTCAGCGATAATACCGAAAAAGAGATTCAGGTGATTCAAAAAGACATACCGGATGTAGCTGCAAAACACGAGTTGACGTTTGCGGGATACAAAGGAGAAAATGAAGGTCCTTCTATCCAATCGGTTGAAATGACACTTGAGAGTGGTGACCTATGGCGTGCGACCTCGAATGATGATGATTGGATGCAATTAGCCAGTAGAGATGGCAAATACGGAACGAGTGTAAGGAACAGTGGATCTTTATTTATCAAGTTAGCTCCGAATACCAGTGGGGAACAACGTATAGGTACAATCACTATAACAACAAGTCATTGGATATCGATTAAGACTGAGACGATAACCGTAACCCAAGGGATAGACGAAGAAAAATAAATGAAACAAACTAAAATCATAGAATTATGAAGCATATACATCACATATTATACTGTCTGTTGATCATTGCAGGATTAAGTTCCTGCATCACAGACATTGCTTACGATAATTCCTGTCCGGATGGCGGAGAGTCCGATGCGGACAAGGCTCAGGTTATGCTTAGTTTGTCTGTCCCCAATTCACAGTTCCCGTCAGCCACACGCAGTATCTCTGACGACTCAAACATCAACTCCCTATATGTATTGGTATTTGAGGGTGAGAAAGGGACCGACACAAAGGACTACAAACTGACCGCTATAATAGACATTAAAGACAAATATCTAAATGCTAAAGATAGTCAGTTCTATGTAGCCATCAAAGAAACCCCTAAAGCGGTATGCTTATCTCTTGTAGCCAATACAGAGATAGCATCATCCTTTCTTGGCACCACCAAAGGGAAAATCTTGAAAAGCCTGACGTTTGAGGATGCAAGCAGCCTGTCTGAAATGCCCATGTACGGTGAAGCCGAACCGTTTCCGAATGGCCTTAGCAGAGATGTGCACTACAACGATGCGAGTGTCAGCCTGATTCGTGCCCTCGCCCAAATAGAAGTGCAAAACAACTCTACGCAATCAGAGGACGATTTTAAACTTCTGGATATTGAGATATTAAATACAAATGTGAAGGGTTATGTAGCGGCAGGACAGAACGTCGTGGAGCAGGAAACCGATGAAAAAAGTATCAAAATAGAAGCAAACGGGCAAAAGACACTTTCTGCATACGTAGCGGAAACAAAGAATAACAGTCCCCACAAAATCTCGGTTCTGATTCATGCCAAGTACAAGGACAGATTCTGCTACTATCGTCTGGATATGATCATAAATAATGAAAATGATGAAATCACAAAGCTGGTACGTAACTACAGATACTTATTTTCACTGCAGAACGTAAACTATCCGGGAGACAATACACGCGAGGCAGCTTTAGAAGGTGATCCTGATAACGCAGAGTTTGACACCAGAGTAATGACCCTTACCGCAGAAGAAAGCGACATTCTGGACATCACAACAGATGACTACTACTTTTTAGGAGTAAACACATCTACCCTGCAACTGGAAATCAATGCAGATAGTTACTTCGCAAAACTGAAAATCCTGACCAACAACAATCTTGAGGGATGGGAAATCATTGATGCTCCTGACTATGTGAAGTTCACTCCGGGCACTACAGGCGGCATAATCGGCGAGAATGAAGTTAGAAAGGTACAGACTGTATGGGTTTCTACAGACAAAACTCTTGCTAAAGACTTCAACTTCTACATAACCAGCGGAAAAATCAGAAAGACGATAACAGTGAGACTACCAATAAAATGATGAGAAAAGTTATTAATATTAAACGATATAAATATGGAAATGTATGATATCCTATCCCGCGAATCGGAAAATACACAGGATGTGTATCTTTACGAAGTAGGAGGCCATTGGTACGCCTACGGGCGTTCCGCCCAACTCATCAAGCAATTGCAACAAGGGTTAGTGAAGATGAAGCAGTTTGTTAACAGCACTTACGGCAGCGTAATAGACCAGGTGGAAGTAGACTTCAAAGCAACTATAGAGAAGTGTACAATCATTCTCTGTTCCGACTCAGAGATGGTGTTGAAATGTTAAAACAAACATTACTAACCTATATATAAGAAAAGCAAAATCTTCTCTTAACCGGAAGATATTGTTTGTTTTGTTTGTATTCCTCACCCCACTTATTAATCGTCTGTGAAGATAATGGTAAGTGGGTGGGGATTTTTTTTGCCCTTTATTTACTAAAAAATCCATTCACAATAAAACATTCTATCTTGTGATTTGCTTCAAATAAGAATAATCACGACCACTTGTTATCTTAATAAAATGTTCACATGAAACCCATTTTGAACAGCTTGAACCTACTTATGCTGTAACTGCCCAAGAGATAGAAATTTATATAAAATCTTGTTTATTATAAATTGTTGCAACTTTTCTGTGCATGGGATTGTACCACTATTCAGGTAATTCATGTGCCATATAGGTACAAAAAAATGGAGCTTTTCACAAAGCCCCATTTTTCAGTTTTCAATAGGTATTAGTTTTTTTTAAGGTAAAAAGATTGTTTTCAGGATAACGCTGCAAATATAGCGGCTTTTCGAGATACTTACCAAATTAAAAAACATGTCTTATAACATCTTTTTGAATTTTCTTTGATTTTGTTACCACTTATGTAGCCTTTTCTACATCCGCAATCGTTTTCAATGGACAAATATATATCATTTTTCTAACAAACACTAAATTTTATCTAAAAAAGAGCTTATTTCTTAGTTAAAGGGTAATGTTCGTCTGTTTTTCCGCTATGCTTTAGCACTTTTGCATCGATAAAGAAGACTATTTCTTCTGCAATATTAGTGATATGGTCGCCGGAACGCTCCAATTTACGGAAGACACTTACCAGGTTCAAACAGGGAAGTACAGTCTCAGGATGCTGGGCAATGTAGTCTGCTAAAACAGTAGTAGCTTCTGCATTGATTTCATCCAATAAATTATCTTTGGCAAATACCGAAGTCGCCAGATCCTGACTTTCTTCCTGAAGAGCTTTCTTGGCAAGTTCCAGCATAGCAAGTACCTGTCCCTGCATTTCTTCCAGGCGCAATCGTTTCAGAAGTTCCGGATCAAGAACCGGCTCCTTGCAATTCAGAACGAAGCGGGCAATACCCTCGGCAAAGTCACCAAGACGCTCCAGATTCGTATTGATCTTCAGCATGGCAAGCACAAAGCGCAGGTCGATGGCTACGGGATTGTACAAAGCAATGATATCTTCAACATCACTATCTATCTTCAATTCCAAGGCATTCACACGACGTTCGCGTACCAGTACCTGTTGCGCCAGTTCACGGTCAAAGGTCAACACAGCCTCCCCTGCCCTGTCGAGCTGGTTATATACTAAGGTCCACATTTCGTCTATTTCCTTTTTCAGCAAGACGAGTTCCGATTCGATAAACTTTACCATAAATTTCTATTTTAAGATTACTTGTATTATAAATTAAAGAAGACCTGCAGTTCCTGTTTATTTCTCCACAGCAAACAAATGCCTACCCGAAGCGTCCCGTAATGTAATTCTGGGTCTCCACTTTATCAGGGTTCGTAAATATTTTCTTGGTATCATCAAACTCCACCATTTGCCCCAGATAAAAGAACGCTGTCTTATCACTAACGCGCGCAGCCTGCTGCATATTATGCGTGACGATAACAATCGTATACTGCTCTTTCAGTTCATGAATAAGTTCTTCTACCTTAGCTGTAGAAATGGGATCGAGTGCAGAGGCCGGTTCATCCATCAGCAATACGGAAGGAGATACAGCCATGGCACGAGCTATGCAAAGACGCTGCTGCTGCCCGCCGGAAAGTGCATAGGCAGAAACTTTCAGCTTATCCTTTACCTCATCCCACAAAGCTGCCCCTTTCAGGGATTCTTCTACACGCTGGCGGATGAAGCTACT
>OGYN01003014.1_pt1 | contig 11841 bp, 6 predicted proteins | sample 1576551 | NCBI WGS metagenome assembly OGYN01 (sample SAMEA3541589, study PRJEB24748) | human gut metagenome | biome: human gut; feature: human-associated habitat; material: faeces | place: China | collected 2012 | reverse complement strand
GCTTATGAGATACACATTGTGTACAGATGGCTGCACTTGAGGTGCAATTTCCCGTCTATACCCCGAATACAACACTATTTGTATTCCTGAATTTCACCAACCACGAGCCTTCGGTATCATGGAAAAGGCATTTCGGACGACAACCACCTGAGTTGCCGCTGTTGAAGTAGAGTATATCTTCGTCTTTATCCGATTTTTCCGACAATACGCCCAATGCCATTTGTTGAAGGTCATCCAAGTCGGGAAGCGACTTTTCTTCTCCGATGTAGGTTTCGGGGATATAGCACAATGCTCCCATACCCGAACAACCAATAATGCTTAACCGCTGAATAGGGCTTAAATCCATATCGTTCACTCCTTGCTTTTTCAACAGGCGGTTCAGTAAGTAACAGCCGTATCCATCGGGAAGGCTGTCTTCGAAGATATCGAAATTACCCCAAAAAGGCTCGGGTTGTACAATAAATCTAGCTTTAAAGGTAGTTCTAGCGGAGAGATAAGCCGTTTGCCAACCATTCTTTATCATATTGGAAGGCGCAAAGACGGTTGTCGGGAGTCATGGTCAACTCTCCCACGGTCTGTTCGTGGTAAGTTACCGTTAGTTTATTTATCAATTTCATTACGTCCTCTCTTCCTGTTTTTGTTTCGGTTAATAGTATCCAGCTCTTCCATTGTGTTATAAAGCGGCTCTGCTAATAGGCTTTTGATGGATTTAGAATAACCTAATGCTTTTGCCAATGCCACGTACGAAGCTAATGATATAGTATGCTTTTGTTCGAATTTTGCGATTGTTGGCACAGGAACTCCGCTCAATGTAGATAAAGCGTCTCTTGACAGACCTTTTTCTAACCGGCGTTGTTTTGTATCTGTTAATACCGTTCTATGCCATTATCGAATATTATTGTATCTGATACGAAGAAACTTCTATCATTTTAGTTTTCCAAATAGATCAGATGCTATTTCCTGCTGTGAAGGGGTTATGAGCAACGAAATTCCCCTTTTGGGTATGAATAATATACGTTCCCGGTTCTGATATAACTATCGGATTCTGACTTTCTATTAATATTTGGGTAGGATGGTAAACGCTTACGTAACATAAATCTTTGATGACAACCGCTTGCGCTTCCTTGTCATTACGGAGAATATGGATAGGGCTACTGTCGAATTTGCGGACTTTCTGTTGTGTGGTGGCTGGAAGTGTCAGATATATATAAGACGCAGGCATATCTTTGCGGTGTTTCAAATAAATGGAGAATAGTTTGTTTTTTAGCATTTCGGGTTTGTACATTCCCATGAAGTCTTTCCATTGTCCTTCTTTATTCTCGGTGACAGCTATGCAAGTGTCTGCCTGTAATATGATATACCCTGTGTTGTCATGGAAGAAACGTTTATTATCTTCTGACCATACTTTGTCTTTACTGAATCGCTGGTCGATAGATGTCATAATAGTAGCTGTGCTGTCTGCATGAATGTTGCTGCCCATACATAGCACATAATCATCAGTAAATACCCATGTCTTGTTCGCCTCTAGTTTATTGCGTTTCAGTTGCATGGCAGTGATACCTGTATGCTGATAAGTAACTCCGCCAACGCAAGAACTGTGATTCCGTGAATCAGTTTTATTGGGATTAGGAATAGGAGCATTGCTTTCATAAGTGGTAATTCCCGGAATCCTTCTCCAATCCCAGAAAGGAAAAATGTTATGGTATTCATCTCCGCGTACATAAGTATATAGTGCTCCATCTGCCATGTAATATCCTTTCAGGTTATCCTCGTTCACCAGTTCCGTGCCAATCACTCGTTCGGAAGCCATGCGTACGGAAGCCATCCAGGCAGAAGTACGGTGGATTGTATAATCAGATTCGCGGAAATGTTTGTTCCCGGTGAATGTATTGGGAACTTGTGAAGAAGTGGAATTCCGGTCAATCATTTCTTGTATTTTACCTGCCACTTCCGGTTCGCTGCTTTTCATTAAAGAATATGCAGCAAAAAACAGCCTGAATCTTTTGTCGACATCCGCATTTCGGAATAGCTGTCGGTTCAGTCCGTTTACGTCCCAATATCCTCTCCAAATAATCCATTGATAACCTTCGAGTAGGAGAGAAGTGAGAATTTTCTGCTGTTCTTTAGAAAAGGCAAGAGAAGTTCCGGCAAATAGTTCCGAGTAAAAACTCATATTGCAAAGAAAAGACAGTCCGTAATTTCCGAATTGCTGTTGCGGGCCATGTTGGTGGAAGCTCCAGTCCGCTTTGATTCCTTCCTTTTGTCCGAGGGTTATTTCGGAAGTAATGACCTCACGTGCATCTTTAGTCAATTCCCAGTCGTTCTCTAATAAAGCCCTGATTAGTACATTACCTGCCAGCCAGACCTTATTTTGCCCTGTCATGCCGAAAGCAGAGTTCATCATGACTTTGACGGCTGCCTGTTTTTCTTCTTCGCTCATTTCCTGTTCGAATAACAGGAAAGCCGGTCCGAGTGTACGGGGTATGCCGATTTGGTTATACCACCAATTGGGACATATCAACTCATGCTTGAACCAGAAATTCATCGCTTGGTGGATTGTGTTGGTCAGTCGGGATATTTGAACGGGTTTCAGTTGTTGTCGCTTTTGATAATAGTATTTGGCAAGCTTCAAAATTCGTTCTGCATGTATTTTGGGTTCCCAGCCGGAACGTTTGCTGTCTTTGTAATTGATGTCTTTCCATGAACCCTCCGCACAAAGAGTATTTGTGAGATACTTGATTTCTTTGGAAGATACAGGATATAGCTGTTGTAACTCAATTACATTCTGATCGGAGACTTCTTGCTCCTGAGGAATCGCTGCAAGTTGTTTGAGAAGAGTTCTCTTCCCTTCATCTTCACCAAGAGTTGCATTTATATAATTTCTTTTGATCAGTGCTATCGAATCATTGAAGGGATTTTGTGCATGAGCTGTACAACACGTGATAAGAAGAAATAATAATAGCTGATTTTTCATTGAGGGTTTATTTGAAATATTCGTACTAAAAAGGCATTTTTATCCGTTACTTCAAAGGAATCACCATATTCCATGATTTTGTAGCATTCTCAAATCCGCCGGGGCCATCCATTGTGGCAAAGAAAGCATGCGTGGCTTTTCCATTCTCAAAGAGAAGGAACGGGCGTTCCAACTGTCCCTGCATTTCCACTTTTCCATCTTCCCATTCTACGGTGCGTGAGTAAGCCTTTGGATCTTTATCTACGGTCCAATGGACGCCGTCGGTCGAGTGAGCCATGACTCCGCCACCTCTTTCGCCCGTATATTTGGCTACGTGGTCTTTAAAGATGGCATGATACCCTTTAGAGTCTTTCCATAAAAACGGATCTTCTGCTTCTCCCTGACCATCCACTTGGAAAATAGGCTGATCATTGTTCAATACCGTGTAAGGACCTTCAATATTGGGAGCATAAGCGATTCCTAATGCCATGTCCGAGTATTTGCCGTTTTCAGTATGAGCCCTTCCTTTGAAAATCATCATCACCGAGCCGTCTTCTTGAATAACAGGAGAAGGGTTGGACGCTAAATAGCTATAGAAAGTATTGGCTTTTGTTTTTAATATCGGTTCGTCGAAACGTTTCCAGGGACCGTAAGGAGAATCTGCAACAGCCAATCCGATGCGTTTATTGACACGTCCGACGATGCACCATGGGCTGCTTAATGTCAGTTCATCATAAGTCGGTTCACCGAATGGGTGGGTAGAACCCATATATATAAGGTAATATTTGTCCTTGTACTTCAGGATACGCGGATTGTGGGTGGAACGTCCGTCCCAGTATTGCGCTCCACGTGCCGGCAGGGCAATGTCGCTGAATTGGTAAGGACCTTCGGGCATATCAGATACGGCATGCACAATCTCTGAGGCAATCATCCATCCCGGATGGAAAGGCAGCGACTTAGGGAAGCGGGAAACAAACATATGATATTTTCCGTCTTCACCTTTGACAACGGAGCTTCCCCAACTCCAATATCCTTCACATTCAAAAGCCGGAGTGCGGGGAGCTTTGTCCAATCGATGAAACAATTCATTCTGTGATTGTTGTTTCATGACCGGTAAGTTTTCTATTTTTTGAGCATGAGTATGCACCGCATATAATACAAAAATTAGGGATAAAAGAGTCGGATAATAAGTTTTCATAGCCATTGCTTTAATTTTTTTATTAGTTTTCGAAAGCAAAGAAAGCGACTTTTCTTCTAAAGAAAGTGCTACAAAAGTCCCAAATAAGTGTTTCCTGAATCCAAAAACTGTCTTAAATCGCCTTTTCGTTACTTTCTCCTTTTCGATATGCCTGTGGCACTACCTGATATTTCTCTTTGAAACTCTTGCTGAACTGTCGTGGAGACGAAAAACCCAGTTTGTCGGATATTTCCGATATGTTCAGTTCCGGATGCTCTTTCAACAAGATTGCCGCCCGTTTTAAGCGGATGGTTACAATGAAGTCATACGGAGTTTTCCCGGTGATATCTTTCAGCTTGGTGAATAGTTTGCTTCGTGCGATACCTATTTCACGGGCAAGCATATCTACATTGAATTCCATGTTGTCTATATGCTGGTCTATAATTCTCATGGCTTTGTCTATAAACTCCTTGTCCATCGGATTGGTAGCTGTAATTTGCGGGGTTGCCTGCGGGTACTTACTGAATTTTTCCTGTAACATGATCCGGTTGTTAATCAGGTTGTTGCAACGGGATAATAGAATGTTGACGTTGAACGGCTTGGTTATGTAGTCGTCAGCACCCAGGCGCAGCCCTTCCATACTATGTTCGATAGACGTTCTTGCCGTGAGGAGTACCACCGGAATGTGGCAGGTTTCTAAATTCTCCTTGACTAGCTTGCATAAGTCGGTTCCCGACATTTTGGGCATTACCACATCGCTTAATATAAGATGAGGATGCTCCGATTGCACTTTCTCCCATCCTTCTTCTCCGTCGCAAGCGGTGAACACCTGGTAGAATGGGGCGAATATGCCGGCGAGCATTTCCCGGAGAGATTCGTTGTCTTCTACTATGACAATTTTTATATCCTGTTTTTTCTCGACATAGGAGTCGGAGTTTAAAGCTGCTTGTTCACTCAGAAGATTTTGGGCGAAGTCCGGAAGCAGGTTCCCTTCAATGGGGGAGTCTTCTCCGGATTCGCAGATTTGTTCAGGTGTAAAATGTTCCTTGCCCGTTTTGAGATGTACGCTGAAGGTCGCACCCTCGCCCGGTTCGCTATATACTTCTATACTTCCGTGATGCAGTTCGATAATACCTTTGGTTAGTGCCAATCCGATTCCCGTTCCCATATAAGATGAGGAAGTTGATTGTTCGGTCTGATAAAAACGGTCAAAAATCTTGTTCAGGTCTTTCTGAGCGATACCGGAACCGTTGTCGGTAACTTCAATCACTACTTCCTTGTTGCCTTTACGTACGGAAACAGTGATTTTCCCTCCCTCTTTGGTATGCTTGAATGCATTGGATATCAAGTTGTTCATTACCTTTTGGAGTTGCTTTTTGTCATACCAGACCGGAATTACGTCCTGTGCCTTGTTGAATCTGAATGTGATCTGCCGTTGCGCGGCATATTCCTGAAACAACAGATAGCTTTCGTATACAAAGTCTACCAGATTGTGTTCGCTCACTTTGATTGTCATATATCCTTGCTCCTGTTTGCGGAAGTCGAGCAACTCGGTAATAAGCTCACGCATTTGCAGGCAGTTTTTATATACACCCAGAATCCGGTTGTAAATGGAAGGCGCGAAGGTACGTGTCTGTAACAGCATTTCCATCTGACCGATGATAAGTGTTAATGGAGTGCGGAACTCATGAGAGATATTTGTAAAGAAACGGAGTTTTGTCTGGTTGAGCTGTTCGATATCTTCCGCATGTTTTTGTTCGTATCTCAAAGATTCCTGAAGCTTGATACGATTCTTATAAGTGCGGACGATGAAATAGAGGATGATGCCGATGCAGAGCGTATAAAGTAAGTAAGCCCATACGGTGCGGTAGAACGGCGGCAATATTTTAATGTCGAGATGACTTTCGGGAATGAGATGATTGTTTCCGGCACGTACCATTAATGTGTATTTTCCCGGATTCAGGTTGGTATAAGTGATAGTGTGCTGTTGTCCGTACAGACGGGTCCAGTTTTTGGAGAAACCTTCCAGAAAGTATTCAAGGTCGTCTCTGTTGGAAGGAATGTAATTGGATATGGCATATTCGATACTGAACATGGACTGGTCGGCCTTTAATGTGATTTGAGGGGTGTCGGCAAGAGAGTGTTGCAGAATTCCGTTGTCATCATTGGCTTGAACGGCTTGCCCGTTGACGGCCAAACTGAATGGATAGATTTGATAGCTTTGGGGAACATAGTTGATATGTTCTTCCCGAAAAGAAATCATGCCGTCCGTTCCCCCAATATAGATGTCTCCATTGGATGCTTTAAAAACAGAATGTTCATTAATGGCAGATAAGGGAAGTCCGTTCTCTTTTGAATAGTTTGTGAATTTACGGCTGGGGTAGTCCAGAATAGAGAATCCGATATCGGTAGTGAATAAAATCTTATTCGGAGAAAGCTCACATACATCATATACACAGTTGCTTCCCAAGCCATTCTTTTGTTCATCGAAGTTTTCGAAGTCGTTTGTTTCATGCTTATATAAATCGGCACCGCTTTCGGAAGTACAGAACCATAATCTTTTTTGGCTGTCTTCGTAGATACGCCCGATATGATTGCTGCTGATACTATGTTCTAACGCATGGTTATGTTTATAGTTTTCTATTTTTTGGGTATCGTCCCGATAAGCATAGACACCTTCCCCGTTTCCGCTGATCCAGACTGTTCCCTGACAATCTACATGAACTGATACGGTACCGCTAATAGGACTATCTTGAAATAAAAGAACCGTTTTTTCAGTTTGGGGATTAAACAGGCAGACTCCTTTGTGAGTGGCAAGAAGAAGATTGTCTTTGTAAGGAACAATTTCCCGGATAATATTTGAAGGGAGAGAACCCTTGTCGCTATTTGTATGATAACGGGTGAATTTGTTACTGCGAAGATCCAGCTTGTTTAATCCTCCCATGTGGGTACCTATCCATAAGATATTGTTGGGATGATCGTAATAGATGGTTTTTACATTATTATGTGAAAGACTATTGGGATTGTTACTGTGCTTGTACCATTGAAACGTATTTGTTTGAGGATTATATTTAGTGATTCCCCCACCTTCAGTACCTATCCATACATTGTGCAGGCTATCTTCCGTTATGCATCCTACTATGGAAGCACTAAGGCCGTTATTTTCCGCTTTTGCAGCTTGGAAGTGCCGGTATATCTGGCTTTTGGGGTTAAAATAGTTGACTCCTCCGAAATAGGTTCCTGCCCAGATCGTCCCTTGTCTGTCGCATAGAAGGCTCCAGATGGACGAATTGGTCAGACTTTTGTCCGTCTCTTGTTTTTGGTAGCGGGTAAAGGTCTTGTAGGAAGCATTGAACTTATTTAAACCGTTAAAGGTGCCTATCCATATATTCCCTTCCTTGTCTTCGCAGAAGTTCCGCGCGAAATTAGAACTGATACTTGCAGGGTCATTCTCGCTGTGCTTGAAATTGGAGATTGAGGTGCCGTTGATGAGATAAACTCCCTGTTCCCAAGTACCTATCCATACTTTTCCTGTAGAATCCTTGAAGATATTACTAATATTTCCTTGTGGAAGGAAATGAACGAGTTCATGCTTTTTATTGAGCCGGAACAGTCCGTGTTCCTCTGTTCCCATCCAAATATATTCGTCCTCTATATATAAGGCACTGATATTGATGGAAGAGAAGTCCTTCAATTCATAAAAAGGCACAAAGCGATTGTTTTCATATCGATAGATTTTGTTTTTTTGTGAGATATACAGTTGCTTATGGTAGTGCATAGTGCCCGTTGTACCCTGCAATAACGTCCTGAATTGATTTTGGGCGGTGTTAAATGCAGAAATACCTTGGGCGGTTATGATATAAATCTCGTCTTTCCCATTACCGGTGATGTGTAATACCTTGTTGTCTATCAGACTATTGGAATTATTCTTGCTAAACTTGTAGGTGATGAATCTGTTGCCGTTATAAAGATTAATACCATTTCGGGTACCAAACCACATAAATCCTTTTTCATCCTGATAGATAGCCATGACCGAATTGTTGGAAAGGCCGTCATTCGTAGTCAAGTGGTTGAAAGATATTTCCTGGGCTGTACACTTCAAGGCGGACAGCAGGAAGATATACATATAAAATAGAAATTTGCCGGAATTCATTTTATAATAGATTGTTGGTTGGCTGCAAATATAAGTCTTTTTGTTCAAATGTGCTCTTTCCGTAATGGATTTGTGGCAGATAAGAGGTGTGCTCTGAGTCTAAAATAACTACGCTTAGAGTCTCTATTTTATTTTGAGAGGGTATATAGACTCATGATGTATTTTTTATGGATTCAGGTTTCGGTTCTCTTCCCGGACAGCCGCTATCTTTGCGGTATGAATAACAAAATTAGCATTATAATATATGAGAAACTCTTTCTTGACTTTGGCAGGAATATCGGTTTTGTTCTTTGTTGGATGTAAATCGAAAGTGCCTGCAACCGGTGATCTTATTTCGGATAATGTGAATAATGCCGTTGAACAATACTCGCTGATGACCAATCAGATTGAGAAAAGCGGGCAAGTCTTGAATCCGCGTACGTTGGATAAGGACGGAAAAACAGTTTACGTTCCGTATCGGGACTGGACGAGCGGATTTTTTCCGGGAAGTATGTGGTATTTATATCATCTTACACAAGATAAAAAATGGGAAACTCTGGCTGTGAAATATACGGAAGCACTCGATTCGGTGCAATACCTCACCTGGCATCATGATGTGGGCTTTATGGCGGGATGCAGTTTTTTGAATGGGATGCGCTTGGGAAATAAAGACTATCGTTCAGTCATTGTCCGGACAGCGAAATCGTTATCAACCCGTTTTCGTCCGAATGCAGGAGTGATTCAGTCGTGGAATGTGGACAATAGCTGGCAGGCGGAAAGGGGATGGGAATGTCCTGTGATTATTGATAACATGATGAATTTGGAATTACTGTTCGAAGCGACATGTCTTTCCGGAGATTCCACCTATTATAATATGGCTGTCAGCCATGCTGACCAGACATTGAAAAATCATTTCCGAGTCAATAACAGTTGCTATCATGTAGTAGATTATGACCCGCAAACCGGAGAGGTGCGCAAAAAACAGACGGCACAGGGATATGCCGATGAATCTTCCTGGGCAAGAGGACAGGCATGGGCGCTTTACGGATATACGATGTGTTACCGCTATACCCGCAATCCTGCTTATCTGACGCAAGCATGCAATATATACAATTTCATCTTTACGAATCAGAAACTTCCTTCCGATTTGATTCCTTATTGGGATTATGATGCCTTGAATATTCCCAATGAACCACGGGATGTATCGGCGGCTGCCATTACAGCTTCCGCTTTGTACGAACTGAGCGGTTATGTACCGGATATGAAGTATAAAGGAACGGCGGATAAAATCATGGAAAGCCTGAGTACATCCGGTTATCGGGCAGAGATTGGAACGAACGGATATTTTATTCTGAAACATTCGGTAGGAAGTATTCCTCATGGAGTGGAGATTGACGTTCCGTTGAATTATGCGGATTATTATTTTTTGGAAGCATTAAAACGTAAAAAGGATATAGGTAGATAGATTGGTTTTCGGGATAACAATTGAAGTAAAAAAACGAATTTGCATTAATTAGAACAATCGTATTATGAAAAATCGACAAAGTATGAAACGTGTCAGTTTATTATTATTGGCGCTTTGTTCCTTTGCCTTCTCTTTTGCACAGATTTCTGTCAGTGGAAAGGTGATGGACGAATCGAACGAACCCATTATCGGGGCTAATGTGACTGTAAAAGGAGGAAAAACGGGAACGATAACAGACCTGAACGGAAATTTCAAGGTATCTGTCCCTAAACAATCTTCCGTACTGGTGTTCTCTTTTATCGGATATACTACAAAAGAAGTGACTGTCGGAAACAAGAAAACGCTGACTGTGGTGATGAAAGAAGACGGAGTACAATTGGATGATGAAGCGCAGAATTTTAGCGATCCTTCTGCTGGCAGCGTGCCTTCTGACGCTGCTCCCGGCGACGGCGATGGCCGTCCCGGAGACGGAGACCCGCTCGAAGGGCGGCAAGCTGATCGCCCTGACATTTGACGACGGCCCCGGGCCCTATACGCGCCGCCTGCTCGAGGGGCTGGCAAAGCGCGGCGTCAAGGCGACGTTCTTCATGCTCGGTCAGCAGGCCGAAAACTACGATGTGACGGCGGGCCTCGTCCGCGATGCCGGCCATCAGATCGCCTCGCATACATACGATCACCCGCAGCTGAGCAAAAAGACGGACTCGCAGGTGAGGTGGCAGATCAGCCATACGGCAGATATTCTCAACCGCATCACGGGCTATGGCACGCATTATCTTGTGCGCCCGCCCTACGGCGATTATAATTCCCGCGTGCTGTCGCTGCTGGACAATCCGGCCATTCTCTGGTCCGTCGATCCGCTGGACTGGAAGTACCGCAATGCCGACACCGTCTGCACGAACATCGTCAACGGAGCACATGACGGCGCGATCGTGCTGGCGCACGACATCCATTCCACCACGGTGGACGGCGTCCTGATGGCCATTGACAAGCTGCAGGCCAAGGGCTATGAATTCGTTACGGTGAACGAGCTGTTCCGTCGCCGCGGCGTCACGCTCGAAAAGGGCCACACCTACAGCTCCTGCAAGCCGACCGGCACCGACCTCGGCCCCGTGAGCGTGCCGACGGTCACGGAGGCGGGCGGAAAGGTCACCATCACGGCCGACAAGGGCGCAGTGATCTACTATACGCTCGACGGCTCCTCGCCGCTGGCCTCCGGCCGGGTTTATTCCGGTCCCATTGAGGCAAAGGCAGGCCAGACCCTTCGCGCTGTGGCCGCCTTTAATCTGAATGGCAGTGCCAGCGCCGAGACCGCGGTCCAGGTGCGCGGCATTACGCTGAAGGAGCCGACCGTCAGGGCTCTGAACGGCAAGGTTATGATCTCCAATCCGAATCCGAATTCCGAGCTGCGCTACACGCTCGACGGCTCTGCTCCGACGGAGCGCTCGGCGGTTTACCCTTCCTCCGGTTTGGAATTTTTTACCGGAATTCTGCGCTATCGCGTGTTTGCAAAGGAGGGATATGGCCAGACGTACACGCTCTATTTGAGCAAGTCCGGCCATCTCTTTCGCGACGTGCCCACAAATTCCTGGTATTTCGAAAGCATTGACCGGGCAGTCTCTCTGGATCTTCTTAAAGGCGTGGGAGACTTTGCGTATGAACCGGATGGAGGCCTGAACCGCGCCATGTTCGTTACGATGCTGGCGCGTGCCGTCGGCGAGAGCCTCCCGGACAGCGCAGCGGGCTTTTCCGACGTGAAGGGCGGCCAATGGGACACGGCAGCGATGAGCTGGGCCCTGCGGAAAAATCTGATCCGCGGCTATGAGGACGGGTCTTACCGCCCGGAGGCCCTTATCACGCGCGAGGAGATGTGCGTCATTCTCGACCGCCTTATGCAGCAGCGCGGCGAGACACTCCACACCGGAAAGCTGAGCTTTGCCGACACGGCGTCCATTTCCGTCTGGGCGCGAGACAGCGTCGCGCGCATGACGGCCCTCGGCCTTATCCGCGGCGCGGAGAACAACCGCTTCTTCCCGCAGCGCACGACCACGCGCGCCGAGGCTGCGACGGTCATGCTCCGCATCTACGACCATCTGCACTGAAACACAAAGTGCCCC
>OGYN01003012.1_pt1 | contig 11846 bp, 10 predicted proteins | sample 1576551 | NCBI WGS metagenome assembly OGYN01 (sample SAMEA3541589, study PRJEB24748) | human gut metagenome | biome: human gut; feature: human-associated habitat; material: faeces | place: China | collected 2012 | reverse complement strand
CAATGGGCGCAACAGACTTGCGGGCCTCCGGAATCTCCGCAAGCTCGCCCGTCAGGGCATTGTTGATGACTTGTTCGTATAGACCGGGGTGTAACATAGTTTTTTCTCCTTGTTGAAAAAACTTTTCCTCTTCATGCACAGTACATTTATCTATTGCACAGCAAAACATCCCCATCAAGCAAGTGGTTAGGCTTTGCTTGCAGAGGGGCGCATAGTAGCATCAATAATAAAATAAGATATTTTTCTTTTTATCTCTTTGTCCAACTCGTTGTAGAAGGCAATAAAATGTTCTAATGCCTTAGAATGTCCATTATCGATAATCAAATAGATTGCCTGTTTAGTTTTCTCTTGTTTCATGTATATTGGAAGTTGAATTTCAATTCCGTGTCGTAATTGAGGATTTGAAGTCAGCTTTGTTTCGACAATGACTTTATCAGTTGCTCCCCTCGATAATTTAAAATCGACAGGACCTCTCCCGTTGTTTCCTTCTTTTGTAAGATCAATGTTATTCGCGTCACAATATGAATCGGCAATACCATAAAAAAGTAACTGCGCCGCTGATTCATGTTTGGGCGTTCCATTTGAATTATAAAGAAGCTTAGAAAGTCCGTTGTCTTCGACTAAAGTCTTGAATTGATTACAGATCGTTTTTGCTATAGTTAGGACGTCATCACTGGTTTCCAGTGGTACTTGTGAGAGAGATAGTGGATATTTTTCGGTATACTCTCTTGCAGCAGAAAGCCACACGTATTCGCCAGCTGGATCTTCAGAAAAATCATACACCCTTTTAGGAGTTGCTTTATAAGCAGCTATAAGAGCGGTTCGAAAGCTCGTACTGTTACGCATCAAAGTAAGGATTTGAGACTTATGAAGTTTTGTTTTCTTTCCCAAATCAAAGTAACTGTTGATTTCCTCCCGAACTCGCTCATTCTCTTGGCAAATCCAGTCAATATCATCAAAAGTATCCGCTATAGGTAATGGACTAAGGATAGCAGAAGGTAAGAGCAGAAGCGGTTTGTTGTTGTAAGGATTTCTACACGTTTTATATATTTTGTGTCCGAAACTAACCGAAAGCGAATCGACTCCAGCAAATTCAGTCACGCGCTGTGTATATTTTAGCATATCCTCACGGAGAATAAATGTTATTAGATCGCTTACGCGATCGCAGCCAATTCCTTCTTGAAATACTCCTAACAATTCAAACAATACCGGATCCGTATCTCCTTCAGTCATAAGATCTTGTATAGTGTTCAAAATCGTTTTTCTAAGTACTGAGCCGATTGCGTTTCCACCGGTTCCGTTTTGAGAGTATCCAAAACATGTACCAGACAGTTCCGTAAACGTTAACATCCTCTCTGCACGTTTTCTATACATATCAGTTTGGCTTTTGGAATGTCTGAGTAATGTTATAATGTCAGAAAAGTACTTTTCAACCTTTTTGCGTGCATCCAGAAACTCAGGTTCAGTGCATAACTCCAAAAGTGCAGGGTCTATGAAAACTCTGGTGTCAATATCAAGAATGACATCAAATACGCCAGTTATTTCAAGGACTTCTTTAGAGATATTGAATTGTTCTGAAAATGTAATTGGCATACAGTATCCCCCCCGGTATATATCGGTAAAGGCAATTTAATTATGATCCGGCACAATCTCCACGATATCCTCGATCCGGCAATCCAGTGCCGCACAAATCTTCACGAGTATCTCCGTGGTGACATGACCATTCCGCCCCATTTTGGTGACGGATGCTGGGCTGATGCCCGCCTTTTCACACAGGTCTTTTTTCTTCATGTCCTTATCGATGAGCAGTTTCCAGAGTTTTTTATAACTCACAGACATAAATATTTCCTCCATGCCGATATACAAAAATGCTCTGCCGCTTGGCAGAGCATTCGGTCTATTGCAGCCATACTGCCAAGGCCTATTCCAACACTCGACAGCGTTGTTTATAATGATAGCACATTTAGGTAGGAAAAGCAAGAAAATGATAAATCCGCACGAATTCAGACTTTATTAAATTTCTTTTTAAGTCACGAAAGAAACGGTTGAACCTCCGGGCAGCCAGAGCTACAATGCCAACACCTCATAGCGAGGATAAACTGATTGGAGGTCAGATGATGAATTATGAAGCAAACCCGTGTCAAGACTACGAATCGATCACCATTGATGAACTGAAAGAGCGAACCAGCAGCCTATTGAATCTGGTAACAGAGGGACAGCGACCGCTGCGCGTATGCATGAATAATGGCAAGGAGTTTCTGTTGTGCCCTCAGGACCTGCTCGCCCCTATCTGTGACGCTGACTTTCGTTTGATCCTGCTGTCAGCAATGCGGTATGCGATGGGCAGAAACACATATATGCCCGCGGTAGTTTCCGGTTATATTAAGCGCCACATTCGGTTTCTGGACGATAAGTTTCTTGCGTTGGCTGCCGATGATATCCGCCGGCACCTTGAAGACTACGCAGAGCATGAACCGAATCTGAATCTTTGGCAGAACCTTTTATGTGCGCTTGAGACAGAGCAGAGAGAACGTGCTACTCGTCAGGCAAGGAAGATTATGTCTGGCCCGACCTGCAGGTAGTCCTCGCTTTGAGCGCTAATCGAAAAATATTCATGATAAAATTACGATGAAAGTCAACAACGTTTTCCTCGCAGGGCGCAGATACTTTCCCTTACTCCGAGTAAGCTTTCCCTTAAAATACCGTCCGAATTAAGGGAATGCAATGGTCATTACTGGTGTTTCCTTGTCTATGACATCTCACACCTTGCGCTGCTACCCTCCCAAGAACCTCTTGCACACCCCTACCATTAGAGTTACAATTCAGGTAATCCAAAACGATTCCCGCTGAGGGCAGGCGAAAGTTCACCGAAAGGAGCAACTAACATGGATAAAGAGCGTATGGCAGAGTTAGCGGAAATCGAAGCCCATGGTGCCGAGAACGGCTGGGTTGCACCGATGACAGAGGAGGACAAGGCGTTCTTCGCATATTTTCGCTCGGTGTTTAAGCGTTATAATATTTCGCCCTCAAAGGCAACACGGTTGGAATATGATTTTGTGACACGAGTCGCGGAGAGTGAGTTCTATCTCCAGAAGGTAAATGCGTGATACTTTTCTTTGTCTATAGCGCCGCAGCTGCTGAGCTGCTATCCTCCCAGAAAACCACTTGCATAACACCCTGCTCAGAGTTACAATGCAGCCAACAGCAATGAGAAACGCTTCCCGTCCGGCATCGGTGAACATTCACCGGAAATCGGGCGGGAAGCGTTTTTGACCACATAGATTACCACAGACGGCGCTGGAACACCCGGAAACAGTGGAGACAAGAGCAACAAAGAGTAAGTAAAACAAATTAAAAAGCGCCGAAAACCGCTATAAACGAGCGGAAAAAGTATTCCCGATAAGTTTGGGAGCAGGAGACCGCGCGTTCGAGCCGCGCTACTCGGACCAAAAGCCCCTTGGGATCCATGATCTCAAGGGGCTTCTCTTATTCTATATAGAACGTTTCCGGAATGAAATAGTGTCGGTTTTCCTTTTAGTGTGCTATAAATAACCGCAAAAGGTTGGGCAGGGGTTTGGCTTTTTTACTGCGCTTTCAGAGCACGTTCCCACTCGGTCTCTTTAAATCCGACGAGGACAAGATCGTCCCCGACCAGAAGCGGGCGTTTGACCAGCATCCCGTCCGCAGCAAGAAGCCGCAGCTTCTCCTCCTCGCTCATGCCGGGCAGCTTGTCCTTGAGTTCCATGGACTTGTAGAGAAGACCGCTGGTATTAAAAAATTTCTTCAGCGGCAGACCGCTGCGCTCGTGCCACGCTGCCAGCTCGTCACAGGCGGGATTCGCCGTCTTGATGTCGCGGAGCTCGTAGGCGATTTTGTGCTCGTCCAGCCACTTTCGCGCCTTCTGGCAGGTCGTACACTTGGGGTAACAGATAAATACCATAGTCTTTCGCTCCATTTCTGTGTTTGCGTTTTTATGATAGCACATTCCGTAAGAACGGGCAAGAAACAGGATAAAAAGCCTCCCGTCCGACGCCGGCGCATGTCCACCGGAAACCGAACGGGAAGCGTTTTGGAGGATTATAGATTTGCGCTCTTAAAACGAAGCGCTATATGCTCGGCAAGCAGGGCGATGAATTCGCCGTTTGTCGGTTTTCCTTTGGCTCCGGAGATGGTGCCGCGGAAGATTTTCTGCTGCATCTCGAAGTCGCCGCGGTTCCATGCGATCTCGATTGCATGGCGCATTGCCCGCTCTACGCAGGCAGGCGTCGCAGAAAACCTTTTGGCGATCTCCGGATACAGCACCTTCGTTATTCCGGCGACGGAGCCCGTACCGCGGATCGTAAAAAGGATCCCTGCACGCAGGTATTGAAAGCCTTTAATATGCGCCGGTACGCCCATCTCGTGGAGGATGTTGGTGACGGCGCTTTCCAGATGTGCGGGCGCGGGAGCCGGCACCTTCGGCGCGGGGGCCAGTCCGGGAACGGCGGCAGGCGGTCTCTTTTCCGCCTTCGCGTACTGCCGCAGGCACTGCAGAAGCGCTCCGGGGTCGCAGGGCTTGGGGATAAAATATGCCGCGCCGAGTCTTGCGCACTCGGCAACAATGGCGGCGTTGACAAATCCGGTGAGAACGACTACCGGCGGCGCGCTCTCCGCTTCGGCAAGCCGGCGCAGTACGCTCAGTCCGTCGAGCTGCGGCTGAACGAGCTCCAGCAGCACCACATCCGGCCGCAGCGACTGGATTTGAGAAAGGGTCTCCGTCCCGCCGGACGAAAAGCCTGCCGCTTCCATATCTCTCTCCTGAGAAAGCGCAGCGGTTATCGTTCGTTGGAGATCCGGATCCGGGTCGGCGATCAGCACGCGAAGTTTCATAATATCGCCTCCATATCGATTTTTTCCTTCAGCTGATCTACTACACGGATAAAATAGCATATTTTATGTCTTATTTCAACAAATCCCCCATAAAGATGCCGTTAATTCGTTCGACAATATTCGGCAGGAAAAGAACGATTAAAAACAGACAACTGATATATCAAGTGCCAGGAACGATCTTCTTCAATTCTTTTACTTTCACCGCTCTATCTTCTTGCTCCATCTGCAAATATGCCAACAAAATCATTTGATAGAGCTCATCGTACCAGTTTTCCAGAGCCCCCTCATCCATTTCTTCCACAGCTTTTTTATAATACTTGCTCTCATGTGCTCTGTTATTGTGCCGCAGGTCCATATTGTTGAGCATGTAGAAAATGTCGCTTTCTAAAGACGAATCTATTCCGTGAAGCTGTTTGCGCTTCGATTCAAGTTCAGATCCCAACGCAACCAGGATTTCTTTCTTTGCTTTCAGGTCGCCTTTCAACGTGAAGTGATTATATCGAAGAACCTTACGGGAAACTTCCTTATCTACAATTTCCGCAACCGCTGTCGCTTCTGGCTTGTCCTCCACGACAATCAACTGCTCCAGATCAGGAAAATACTCTCCTTTGTAGTTGTATTGGGAGAGACACTCATCCAGATTTTCTTTTAAAAGGAGAAACTTCTTTTGTTGCTCGTTGTCGTAAAAACATCCTCCCGGTATTTTAAGTGACAGATGCCAGAAGTTATATATGACTTCTATAAGTGTAAACAAGTCGGATTCGTTAGAAAGAGCCTTTTCCCACAAGCTTTCATATCCTAAAATCGAAAGGAAATCAATTGCATCGATGCAACGTCCGCGGTTTTTCCAACTATAGAACCCAACTGTGGCTGCCTCAAGCACCGTAAGACCGTGTCCCTTGGTGGAACCAATCATTCCTGTCTCTGTGAAAAGTCGTTTTATGCGAGTGAGTTCCCTTTTCAGGTCATAGGTTTCATTAACAAGCTCAAATATGTTTTTTCTCGACATAAGACCTACCTCATTCTCTTTTTAATCTTTCACAGAGAGGGAGAAGTTGCTCTAATCTTGTGACGATACGTTTTTGCTCTTCATAAGGAGGAAGAGGGAGCGGTAACATTCGCATCGCCTTTAGAGATACATTTTTTATTGTTGTTTGAGTTGCTTCTTTTATCGCATAATCAGAAAAGTGCTTTGTGTTAAGCAATTTGCAAATATATTCTTTACAAACATTACCTAAAACAGAAAAATAGCACGCGCTTTTTCCAAGAATTACGGGTTCGCTATTATAAAATGCATAGTTCCCTATTGTCCCATTTATAGATATCAAGATCGTATTCTTATCAAGCGGTTTCTTGTATTTTTCATACTCAGCAGTGCATACTTTTTTTGTATTGGGCTTAACCTCAATCGTCCCTTTAGCAAGATTATTTCCGTTGATAAAGTAATATATGCCGTTCTCATCAAATACAGGTGTTCCATGAATTCCATCGCCTAAAATTGAGATAAGATCACATAACCGCACCCATTTCCAGCTTTCCGGAATCTCAAACGGCACTTCATCCTCTGCGATATCGGGCAGAGGTTTTTCTTTTTTGATCTTGCCTTCCTTGATGAGTCTTTGCTTCTCGGCTTGAATCTGCCGGTACAGTTCCTCGCCGGTGCCTTCTTCGGGACGCTGCTCGACGAGCTTGCCCTGTATCGCCATTTGCAGGAGCGACTTCTGCATATCCGCCGGAAATCGTCTGTTAAATTCTTCCAGCCGGCTCCATGCCTTCTCGTAGCGGTCGATCAGCGGCAGCAGCTCTTCGATTTTCCCGACGATTCGCTTTTGTTCAGTCAGCGGCGGAAGGGGGATAACACAATTTGCCAAATATTCTTTATGGATTCTTTGCTGACCGGCTGTACCTGTAAATGACTTAATTCCATTTCTGATAAAATAATCTGATTTGAAGAGCCACAGTAAATATTTACGGTTAACTGTGTCTGCAATAACGCGCACAATCGACAGTTCCGTTGTACCTGCGCCAAGATTGTGTACAAGAGAATCGAAAATCACAGATTTTCGATTCTGAAAACAAGGAGTTATTTTGGCAATTCCAATGTCGCCATTTGTGAAATGAGTAAATCCTTTCTTTATTTCTCCCCATTTTTTGATCTCATAGGAGTGTTGATTTCTATATCCGTCAGCAACCAATGTCATGGGGATAAATGCGGCTTCTGTTTCGTCATTGGCTTCATTTTTGGGATTTAATGTTGTAATATTGCCAACACGAACCCACTTCCAACTCTCCGGAATATCAAACGGAACTTCATCCTCTGCAATTTCCGGCAGAGGCTTTTCTTTTTTGATCTTTCCCTCGCGGATGAGCTTTTGCTTCTCGGCTTGAATCTGCCGGTACAGCTCCTCGCCGGTTCCCTCTTCCGGGCGCTGCTCCACCAGCTTACCCTGAATGGCGAGCTGCAAAATACTGTTTTTCAGTTCCTGCGGCGTCATTCCCGCGTACCTCCGAGGATGGCGGTGATCTCCGCGAGCACGCGGTCAATTTCCGCGTTCAGGCTGGCCCGCTCCTCCTGATAGCGCTGAATGAGATCGAGCGGGTCAAGGATCTCCTCCTCCGCGTGCGGGTAGCCGCATTGGTCAAAGTTGTATCCCAGATCCTCCGCAAGCTGCCGCGCCGTAAACTTCTTTGCCTTGGGAAAGCCGTCCTCGGCGATCTCCCGCCGGTTTTCCCACCATTCGACCGCCGGGGCGAAATGCTCCGCTTTCATCGGCTTTGTTTTGGAGAAGTGCTTGTATCCCTCCGGCATGTCGAGCCGGTAAAACCACGTTTCCTCCGTCGGGTGCGTGCGGTCAAAGAACAGAATGTTTGTTGTGATGGAAGTATAGGGCGCAAAAACGCTTCCCGGCAGACGGATGACCGTATGCAGGTCAAACTCGCCGAGCAGCTTTTTCTTGATATTCACCTTGGCGTTGTCTGTGCCGAACAGGAAGCCGTCCGGCAGTATGACCGCCGCGCGGCCGTTCTTTTTCAGTCGGTACATGATGACGGACAGGAAAAGATCGGCGGTCTCGCTGCTCGCGAGATCGTCCGGGAAGTGGTTTTTCACGTCTGCCTTTTCGCTGCCGCCGTAGGGCGGGTTCATAAGGATCACGTCAAACTGATCGTTTTCCGTATAGTCCAGCACGTCGCGGAGAAGCGAGTTATCATGGAATACGCGCGGATTGTCCAGCCCGTGCAGCAGCAGATTGGTAACGCAGAGCATGTACGGGAACTGCTTTTTCTCTATGCCGTAAACAGATTCGCCGTAGGCTTCCCGATCGTTGGTCGTACAGATACGTTTTTCTAACTCTTTGAGCCAGCTTGTGATAAAGCCGCCCGTGCCGCAGGCGAAGTCCGCCATCCGTTCGCCGATCTGCGGCGCGATCCGCTGCGCCATAAAGTCGGTAACGGCGCGGGGCGTATAGAATTCGCCCGCCGATCCGGCGCTTTGCAGCTCCTTGAGAATGGTTTCGTAGATCTCGTTAAAGGCGTGGCTCTCCTCGTAGCCGGAAAGATCCAGCTCGTCGATCTGGTTGATGACCTGCCGGAGAAGCACGCCGTCCTTCATGTACTGATTGGCGTCGGCGAACGTTGTCTGGACGATCGCCTTCCGGATGGGCGTGGAGGCGTCTACGGGGAGCTTTTTCAGCGTCGGGAAAAGCGTATTGTTTACGAAATCCAGCAGAGCGTCGCCCGTCAGCGCTGCGCCGGATCTGTCGTCGTGCGCCCAGTTCGCCCAGCGGCACGGAGCGGGAATGACGGACTCATACGTCGCATCGTCAAATTCCCAGTCCTGCTCCTTGGCATCGTAGACCTTCAGAAACAGCATCCACGCGATCTGCTCGATGCGCTGGGCATCGCCGTTGATGCCTGCATCGTTCCGCATGATATCGCGTATGCGCTTTACAAATCCGGACAGATTGCTCATTAAATTAACCTACCTCTTCTGTATAAATGGCGTTTTCCAGCTCGCGGACAGCGCGCAGATACCCGTCCCGCCCGCCGAACAGCGCGGCGATCCGCGGCGGCCTGCCAAGCTTCTCGAACGGGTCGAGCTTCAAGATCTCCGTTTTCTCGATCTCGTAAATGCCGGTGTTCATATACTTGTCCAGCAGTGCTTCCAGCACCTTCCGCGCATCGCCGCTGTATTTGCTGAAGAAATCACGTTTTTTTACGTTGTTCGCGCGCTCGCGGCGGGTGAGCGGCTTTTTATCGAAGGCAACGTGGCAGATGAAATCAAAGTCGTCCACGTCCGCCATGTTCTGCTCGGCTTTCATCTGCTCAAGATCGATGCCGCGCTCGCGCAGCAGAGCACGGATATTTTCCTTTTTCTCCTCCGCCGTCCATTGCCGGATGAAGTTGTCCAGCGTGGCGTATTCACCGCGGACATTTTCCTTCGTGTAATCCGTGATGCTCTCCTGCCGGAGAAGTTTTCCGTTCGTATCATAGACCGATACGGTTTTGAGAATGATCTCTACACGGCAGCCGCGGCGGTCCACGATGGGCTTGTGTTTGGGCGGCTCCGGTGGTTCAACAGGACCGGACGGCGCTGACGGCGGATCGGCGGGAGCAGACTTGCCGCTTGACGGGGGCATAATGACCTCGATCGGGCCGTCCCATTCCGGGTCGGCAAAAAGGCGCGTGACGTTGCGAAAGTCCATAACGACGAAGTGCGTTTTACCCTCTTTTTCGCGCAGCCGTGTGCCGCGGCCGATGATCTGTTTGAACTCGGTCATGGAGCCGATCATTTCGTCAAGCACAATGAGCTTTGTCATTTTACAGTCGGCTCCGGTAGAGAGAAGCTTGGAGGTCGTCGCAATGACGGGACCCTCGGAGCTGGTGGAGATGAAGTATTTCAGCTTGCTTTTTCCGTATACATCGCTGCCGGTGATCCGCACCACATAATCCGGGTTTTTGCGCACCATATCGGCGTTGAGATTCACCAGCTCTTTGCGCATCCGCTCGGCGGCGTCTTCGGTCGCGCAGAACACGATGGTCTTTGCCATGCGGTCGGTGTCCTTGAGATAACGCGTGATCTCTGAGGCGACCTGCCGGATGCGGTCTTCGATGATGATGCTGTAATCGTAATCGCTGTTCGTATAGATGCGGTCGGGAATTTCCTCACCATAGATGTCCCGCTGCCCCTTTTTCGGCCGCCAGCCGTCGCCGATGTCGGTGGTGATGTTAATGACTTTAAATGGCGCAAGGAAGCCGTCTTCAATGCCCTCTTTGAGGCTGTATGTATAGACGGGTTCACCAAAATAGCTGAGATTGGAAATATATTTTGTCTCCTTCGGCGTGGCGGTCATGCCGATCTGTGTTGCCGATTTGAAATAATCAAGGATCCGCCGCCAGCGGCTCTCCTCTTTGGCAGAGCCGCGGTGGCATTCGTCCACGATGACAAGATCAAAGAAATCCGGTGCAAACAATTCGCTGAAATGCTCTTGGTCATCGTCGCCCACAAGCTGCTGATAAAGGGAAAAGTAGACTTGATGCGCGGTAATGGTCGTGCGGTCATCCTTCGCAAAGTTCACCTTGTGAATGACTTTTTCAAGAGGGGAAAAATCCTGCTGAATGGACTGGTCTACAAGAATGTTGCGGTCAGCCAGATAGAGGATCTTGCGCTTCATGCCGGTTTGCAGCAGCCGGTAGACGATCTGGAACGCCGTATAGGTTTTGCCTGTGCCGGTCGCCATAACGAGCAGCAGCCGGTCCTGCCCTCGCGCAATTGCGCCGACTGTCCGGTTAATGGCAATGCGCTGATAATAGCGTGGGGGATAGGTGTTCTGGCTGGTATAATAGGGCTGGTCAATCACCGTTTTCTGCTCCGGCGTCAGCGCGGATTCGCACCGGAAACGCTCGATCAATTCGGCTTCGGAGGGGAACTCGTCCATCCCGAACTCGCGCTCCTCGCCGGTGAGAAAATCGTGTTCGGCAAAGCCGTCGCCGTTGGAACTGAAGGCGAACGGGAGATCGAGCATTCTTGCATACATCATGGCCTGCTGCAAACCGAATGAAACACTGTGATTGTTGTCCTTTGCCTCTACCACAGCAATCGGGTTATTTGGGTTCAGGTACAGCAGATAATCGGCGCGCTTGGGCTTTTCACGGAAAACCAGATTGCCCTTGATGTTGACTTTGCCATCGGTCAGGCGCGTTTCCATGGAGATCTTTTTAACGTCCCACTTGGCGGTAATCGCTGGGGTGATGTATCGAAGCTTGATATCTTCTTCCGTCATTTGGCTTTTGTTCAGGATCTCGCTCATAACGTGCCTCCGTTCTGCCATTTTGTGCGACTTTTAAAATATATTATATGCCATCCGTCAGAAAATGACAACGCATGCAGCGGCAAAAACTCGCGTCTTCGTCGTCAGAATTCGTCACGGCGGCGCGAAATGCGCATAATCTCCCGCGGTTGGTAAACAATAGGTTTGCCGGACATTAAAAACACAAGGGAGAAGATAAATGTGAAAGCAACCGGAATTGTTCGCCGCATCGACGATCTCGGCCGCGTCGTCATCCCCAAGGAGATCCGCCGCACCCTGCGCATCCGCGAGGGTGACCCGCTGGAGATCTACACGGAGAAGGACGGCGAGGTCATTTTCAAAAAATATTCGCCCATGGGCGAGCTGAGCAGCTATGCCGCAGAGATCTGCGAATCGCTCTACAAGTCCACGGGCGGGACGGTCGCCGTATGTGACCGCGACAGCATGATCGCCGTATCCGGCGCCGGGAAAAAGGAGCTGCTGGAAAAACCTGTCAGCAAAGCACTGGAGGAGATCATGGAAAACCGCCGCGCCGTGCGCACGGAATCGGGCAGCCGCGCGCCCCGGCCGGTCGAGTCGGCGGAGGATCACGCCATCGCGGTGGCCGCGCCGATTCTGGCCGAGAATCCCTCTTTCTCTACAGAAGTTAATACCCGAGAATTACACATG
>OGYN01003007.1_pt1 | contig 11857 bp, 8 predicted proteins | sample 1576551 | NCBI WGS metagenome assembly OGYN01 (sample SAMEA3541589, study PRJEB24748) | human gut metagenome | biome: human gut; feature: human-associated habitat; material: faeces | place: China | collected 2012 | reverse complement strand
AAAACTGCGCGCACATGTAGCCCGGCTAAGCGCAGCGCGAGCCGGGAAAAAGCCAGCGTAATTATTTTGCCCAAACCAGCGGGCGCCCATGGATGGGTTAAAGCGGTAATAACCGCTTTATTAACATACTATTATTTGTACCATCATTTTCTTATGCGCCGCGTTGTCGGCGCGTTTTGGACGTAAGCAATGTCGTATACACCGATGAGCGATCTCGGCCAGCAGGGGCTGTTCGATATCACCCGGCTTTTATTACAGCAGCCCGATCTGGCCGCGCTAAGCGAAACCCTGACCCGTCTGGTGCAACAGTCCGCGCTGGCCGATGAGGCGGCCATCATCCTGTGGAACGCGGGTAATCACCGCGCGGCCAGGTACGCTTGCGATGAGGCCGGCCATCCGGTAAGCTACGAGGATGAAACCGTCCTGGCCCACGGTCCGGTGCGTCGCTTACTCTCCCGGCCGGATGCCCTGCATTGCGATCATGAAACCTTTGCCGACACCTGGCCGCAGCTTATCCGCAGCGGACTGTATCGTCCGTTCGGTTACTACTCGCTGCTGCCGCTGGCGGCGGACGGGCGGATCTTCGGCGGCTGCGAATTCCTCCGCCGTGACAACCGGCCGTGGAGCGAGAAAGAGTTCCAGCGGCTGCATACCTTCGCGCAGATCGTCGCCGTCGTCACCGAACAGATTCAGAACCGGGTCAGCAATAACGTCGATTACGATCTGCTGTGCCACGAGCGCGACAACTTTCGCATCCTGGTGGCGATCACCAACGCGGTGCTCTCGCGACTGGATATCGACGAGCTGGTCAGCGAGGTGGCGAAAGAGATCCATCGCTACTTCCGGATCGACGCCATCAGCGTGGTGCTGCGCAGCGACCGCAAGGGGAAGCTCAACATCTATTCCACGCATTATCTTGACGCCAGCCACCCGGTTCACGACCAGAGCGAGGTGGATGAAGCCGGCACCCTCACCGAGCGCGTGTTCAAAAGCAAAGAGATGCTGCTGCTTAATCTGCACGAGCATGACACTCTCGCGCCGTATGAGAAAATGCTCTTCGAGATGTGGGGCAATAAGATCCAGACCCTGTGCCTGCTGCCGCTGATGTCCGGCAATACCCTGCTCGGGGTGCTTAAGCTGGCGCAGTGCGACGAACAGGTCTTCACCACCACCAATCTCAAGCTGCTGCGGCAGATCGCCGAGCGGGTGTCGATCGCTATCGATAACGCCCTCGCCTACCGCGAAATTCAGCGCCTGAAAGAGCGGCTGGTGGATGAGAACCTCGCCCTCACCGAGCAGCTCAATAATGTCGAGAGCGAATTCGGGGAGATTATCGGCCGCAGCGAGGCGATGAACAATGTGCTCAAGCAGGTAGAGATGGTGGCGCACAGCGACAGCACCGTGCTGATCCTCGGCGAAACCGGCACCGGCAAAGAGCTTATCGCCCGCGCTATCCACAACCTCAGCGGACGCAACGGTCGGCGGATGGTGAAGATGAACTGCGCGGCGATGCCCGCCGGGCTGCTGGAGAGCGATCTGTTCGGCCACGAACGCGGCGCGTTCACCGGGGCCAGCGCCCAGCGTATCGGCCGCTTCGAACTGGCGGACAAAAGCTCCCTGTTCCTCGATGAAGTGGGCGATATGCCGCTGGAACTGCAGCCCAAACTGCTGCGCGTCCTCCAGGAGCAGGAGTTCGAACGTCTGGGGAGCAACAAGCTGATTCAGACCGACGTTCGATTGATCGCCGCCACCAACCGCGATCTCAAGCAGATGGTTATCGACAGGGAATTCCGCAGCGATCTCTACTACCGGCTCAACGTGTTCCCGATCCACCTGCCGCCGCTGCGCGAACGTCCCGACGATATCCCGCTGCTGGTGAAGGCGTTTACCTTTAAAATCGCCCGCCGCATGGGGCGCAATATCGACAGCATTCCGGCGGAAACCCTGCGCACTCTGACGCGTATGGAGTGGCCGGGCAACGTGCGCGAGCTGGAAAACGTTATCGAACGGGCGGTATTGCTCACCCGCGGCAACGTACTGCAGCTCTCCCTGCCGGAGCGGGATATCGTGGAAGCCCCGCGGACGCCGGCGGTCCTGCCTGAGGAAGGTGAGGATGAATATCAGCTGATCGTCCGGGTGCTGAAGGAGAGCAACGGCGTGGTGGCCGGGCCGAAAGGCGCCGCCCAGCGGCTGGGGCTCAAGCGCACCACGCTCCTGTCACGCATGAAGCGGCTGGGTATTAATAAAGACGAACTGGTGTAACCTCGCGCGCTCCCCCTTTCCGCGCCGGTGAGAGGGAGCGCTGGCGCAGCGCGCTATTTATCGCTGGTAAAACCGTTGCTGGTCGCCAGTTCGGCAAACCACAGCGCATTGCGTTTTATCTGTCGCTCGCCGGTCTCCAGATCCAGTCGCCAGAAGCCGTAGCGCCGTTTGAAGGCATTGATCCACGACCAGTTGTCGATAAACGTCCACTGGTGCACGCCAAAGCAGTTCGCGCCGTCGGCTATCGCCCGGTGCAGCTGCACCAGATGCTCCTCCATCAGCTGGATGCGGAAAGTATCGTTTATCACCCCGTCCGCCCCGGGCTCGCCCTCTGATTGTCGATCCATCGCGATGCCGATTTCCGCGAGATACCACTTAATATTGCCGTAGTTATCGCGAATATTGGCGGCAATGTCATAGATCGCCTGCGGCAGGATCTCGTTGTTATCACGATAAGGATTAAAGCGGCCCTGCGGGTTCACCGCGTTTTCGAAATAGTATTCCGGGGTGAAATAATCGAGGTCATATTCGCTCTCACGCGCTTTTACCCGCCGCGGCACGTAATAGTTTACCCCAAGAAAATCGATATCCGCGCTGAGGATCAACGCCGCGTCGTCTTTGCTGGTCGTCGGCAGGCAGTCGTGGGCGGCAAGGATCTCGCACAGCGCTTTGGGGAATTCATGTTTTACCAGCGGGTCAAGGAAGCTGCGGTTAAAAAACAGGTCGGCATACCCGGCGGCTTTTTTATCCGCGTCGCTGTCGGTGAGGGTATAGCTCGGGGTCAGGTTGAGCACCACGCCGATCTCGCCCGCCAGCGCCAGTTCACGATAAGCCGTTACCGCTTTGGCGTGCGCCAGCATAATGTTAAACGCCACCTGCGCCGCCAGCCGACCATCTTTCTTACACGGATAGTGGAAGTCGTACAGGTAGCCTCCCTCAACCGGCACAATCGGCTCGTTGAAGGTTATCCAGTATTTAACCTTATGGCCAAACAGGCTAAAGGCGGTGCGGGCAAAGCGGGCAAACAGCTCGGCTACGTGCGCCGATTCAAAGCCGCCGTACTGTTTCTGCAGCGCTTCCGGCATATCAAAGTGGTAGAGATTGATCATCGGCTCAATGCCGTTAGCGATCATCTCATCCAGATAGGCGTGATAAAAACGCACCGCGTCCGGGTCCGGCGCGCCGGTTTCCAAATCAGCGATCAGTCGTGACCACTGTATCGAGGTACGAAATGAGTTGAAGCCGGTCTGTTTCATCAGCGCCACGTCCTGCGGATACTGATGATAAGTATCACACACGGTCTGCGGCCCTACCTGCTGATAAAATCGCTCCGGCTGTTCGGCAAACCAACTGTCCCAGATGGAACGATGGCGCTTATTGGTGACCCCTTCCGTTTGCGGGCCGGACGCCGCCGCCCCCCACAGGAACCCTTGCGGAAACTGATACTGCTGCATAACCTCTCCTTCGAAAAAAGGCTGCGCCCGTCTGGCGCAGCCTGAACGTACTACTCAGCGACCACTTCGATCGATTTAATGAACATATAGCCCCAGTCGCCGGCGAAGCGGCCGAAGTCAATCTGATTGCTCCCGGCTTTAAGCGTCACAGGTATCCGCAGCTGCTGGCCCTGCTCATCCGTCTGCGGGAAGGCCACGGTCTGCGGAGCGCCCCCGTTGACGACAAATGAGTTCTGCTTACCGCCCCATTTGCCGTTGAAGGTTACATTGAGCAGGAACTGACCGCTCCACGGCGCCTGCACCTGCCAGCTGACCTTATCCCCCTCGTTGGCAAATGGGCCGAGGAAGCCGTCCTCGCCAACTGTCAGCGCGTCTTTATCACTCTTCATCACCGTCAGCCGCCCCTCAGCCACGCCATAAACTTCGCCGTGATAACGACAGAAATCCGCTGGCGCTTTCCCCGTCGCCTCGCCCACCGTCACGGTCACGGTTTTGCTGCTTTTCAGCAGCCCATCGTCCGCCGTGAACGTCAGCGCATAGGTGCCTGGCGCCGTAAACCAGGCCCGGGTTTGAGCCCGATCGGCATGGCAGAAATGCACCTGGCCATCGCCGGCGTGCTGCCAGCCCACCTTAACCTCTCGCGACGGCAGGCCATCGTCCTGCCAGCTGGCAGTAAGCTCGACGCCCTGGTCCTGCGTGGTGGTTAGGGCCGGTTCCAGCGTGACAACCGGCGGCTGATTCTCCTCGCTATGCTGCACGCTAATCACATTGGAAGGAGCCGAACGACCGCTCTCGTTTTTCGCCGTCACCCGGTAGTAATACGTATGCCCGAGCTGAAGCTGAAGATAATCGTCGCGGAACAGAACCATGGTTTCCGGATTCCATTCGTTAACACCATCGGAGATATCCCGGCCCACCACCGTCCACGGCCCGGTCGGTGAGGCGGCGCGTTCGACATCGTAGCTGCGTCCCACCGCAGCGCCCATCCAGTTGATCGCGAAGGGCGAGGTGGTCTCGCGCAGCAAAGGCGCCTCCGGCTTCGGCAGCGGCGCCATCGTCTGCTGCCCGGCCATCTGCGCCGCGGCGGTGCGCACCAGATCGACCACCGCCTGCTCCTGGTTCGCTTCGCCTTCTTTGGCAAACCCCGGCAGGTGGTAGCTGTAGTGCCCGGTCGACTCCTTATGCCAGTAGAAGCCGCCGTCGTGACGATGGCCGCGGAAGCCCCAGATAAGCCCGCCGGCGGCTTGCGCCCCGTTGACCTCGCTGTGAACAATCGACTGCATAATGGCGTTCAGTTGATCCGCCGGCAGCAGGCCAAACTCGCCGACGAGATAGACTTTTTGCCCGCCGACGGCGCGCAGATCCTGCGTCACCTGCCCGGGATGGTTATTATCGGCATTGGTGTAATAGTGATTGCTGACGATATCCACATTGGGGTCGGTCAGCGCAAAGGAATTGATTTTCTTATAGGTGCCATCTACCACCAGCTGATGAGGGGCCCATTTTTTAATCCACGCCGCGGTCTGATGCAGGAAATCGGCGTTGGTATCCTCCAGCTCGTTACCGGTTTCCCAGGCCATGATCGCCTTTTCATCATAATAGGCGCGGCCGGTGACGGTATTTGTCCGGGTGATGACCTGGCGGATCACATCCAGATAGGCTTTGAAGGTCTTGCTATCGGTCCGATAAAAGTCTTCCGCTTTTTCATGATAGAACGCCGCCAGCTGCTCGCGCCCGCCCCACCACCACCAGTGGTCGATAAACGGCAGGATCAGACGCAATCCCTGTTTATCCGCTTCGGCAATCATGTTGTCATACACCCGCATGGCTTTCTCATTCAGCCGCGGCATGCCGTCCGCCGTTTCCGGCGCCAGAATATGGGTCTCGCGCCCGCAGGCCTTATCAAATTCCTGCTGCACCGACAGCACGTAGACGCGCTGGGCTTTCGCCCCGGTTTGCACCATCGCCTGGATCCAGTTTTGCTGCTCCTGGGCCGTTGGCCATTTAAAGTATTGCCCCCAGCCGCGCGGGTCTGCCCTGCAGGGGCCGCGGGCGTCGTCTTCAATGCGGTGTAGCTCCGGCGCGTGGATCCCGGCGAAACGAAACACCTTGTCGCCGTCCTTGAGGGTGGCGCCGTCGCGAGTGATAAAGTGCGTAAAGTGCGAGCGCTCGGCGGCCAGCGCCCCGCCGGCCCCCAGCGCGGACAGCAGCCCCATCAGCAGCAGGTTTTTCATCGGCTTCATCGTTGTCTCTCCTTAGAACCAGACCTCGGCCTGTACGCCGAAGTTAACGGTGTCGGTAGAGCCACTGCGGGAATACCCGCCGGCGGTGATGGTATTGGTATCCCAGTTGTAGTTACCGTCTAATGCATCGGAGACACCTTTATCCCACTTCGCGTAGGTGACGAAGAAGCGCAGCTGCGGACGCGCCCAGAAACCGGAGTCAAAGGTCAGCGTTGGCGCAACGGTGACTTTGGTCAGGCCGCCTTTGCCTTTGCCGTTTACTCCTTTGTAGTTTTTGTCATCCAGGTATTCGTAGCCCAGCTCGTACTGCATGGCAAAGTTGCGGGTGATCTGATGATAAGGGCGGATACCAGCGACCCACATCGAGCGTCCCCAGCCATTTTCATCTTCTGTCCACCAGCGGTAGTTTTTATCTTTCTGCCAGAAAGCGAAGGTCGAGATCTCCAGGTCGCCCATCGAGGCCACGCTATCCAGCACCACTCGCCAGGACTGGGTGTTTTCCAGGTTGGCCCAGCCCCAGCCGTTTTTACCCAGCGAGTCACCCGCCGCCAGCCCTTTCCCGTACTGCAATGCGAGGCGGGAGTATCCTCCGGTCAGACCATAGAAGCCGTCAAAGTTATAAATACCGGTCACGCCATAGCCCTTCTCGGCGGAAGTCGGATGGTTTTCGTTACGGTTCATGTGGTGGCCGATCAGCTCCAGATCGAAGCCTGTCCCCGCGATCTTTTTCAGCCACAGGTTGAGGGAATAGTCATCCGGGTAGCCCTGATCTCCCTTATCCACCGGGTATGCTTTGGTTTCATCGGTGGGTGAAAAGGCGTACACCCCGGCGTCGAAGCGGGCGAAGCCGAGATCCATGTTGTCGAAGCCGCCGCCGGTGCCGTTGTACTGAATGTACTCCCAGTCGAACTGATGGCTGGAGGTGTTGGAGCTGCTATAGCGCTTACCGGCCCAGAAGGTCATCTCCGGCGCAAAATCCAGATTGCTCAGCTCGGCGAACCCTTCACGAAACTGTACGTCATGGCCATCGTCATCCTGACAGTTCCAGTCGGAGGTGCATTTCGACTGGTGAGTGAGGTTGGCCTGCACTTTCGCCACCACGCCGCTGTCCGCCGTCAGCGTCACGGTGGGGATCAGTTCGATCTTGGTGTCTTCTTCGTTGCCCAGTCGCCACTTACCGTCTGGCATCAGGCCGACGGAGTCCGCGCGGTTGCCATCGGAGTTCGCCAGGATCCCGGAGCGGATATAGCCATGCAGCGCAAAATCATACTTCGGATCGGCGCAGGCCGGGCTGCTGGCCCCTGCCAGCGAGAGGAGAGCCAGAGGTATTGAGTGTTTCAGCTTTATCATTATTTTTTTCCCACGTTATGTTTGTTAACACGAACCGATAACGGAGGGGAAATTTACGGATCAAAAACGGAAATGTACATCCACTTACGGAAAGCGCTTTCCATAATTGCCTATCTGGTTCACAAAATTAGCTCTGCGGCGAATATATTCGTGAGACTGATCACATAAAACTACAAGAATGCCGCCGGGAGCCGGCAGTGGAGCGGAAGGAGGAGGAGATGAGCAGGTGCCGCCGGGGGATAAGCCGCCGACGGCGAGGGGGTCAGCGTTCGGTTTCCGCGAGCTGGCGTTCGTACACTTTGAAGAAGGGGCGATAGAGCATCCAGGCGTTAAACATCGCGAACAGGCTCATGCACAAATTTTTCCAGCTGCCGTTCGCCGACCATGCTGCCCCCAGCGGGGAAGGCATCGACCATGGCAGCATCGCCACCGCGCGATCGAGGATACCCAGCTGAGTTAAATACCATGCGATACAGGCATTTATCAGCGGAACAAAGAGAAACGGCAGTAAAAAAACCGGGTTCATGATCACCGGAAAACCAAACAGTATTGGCTCGTTGATATTAAACAGCGACGGCAGCAGGCCAATCTTGGCCACGCTTTTCAGCTGCCGCGAGCGGCTGCGCATCGCCATCAGCACCAGCGGCAAGGTGGAGCCAATACCGCCGATCAGCAGGTAAAAATCCCAGAACCCCTGCAGATAAATATGCGGCAGCGTTGGCGAACCCGCCGCCAGCGCCTGCTGATTTTCAAACAGATAGGTCATCCAGAAGGGGTTCATGATCCCGGTGATGATCAGCGCGCCGTGGATACCGATAAACCAGAGTAAGTTACAGATAAATAAAGAGATAAGTACCGCCATCAGCGTGTCGGACGCCAGCACCAGCGGCCGCACCGCTTCGCTGATCAACTCCGGTACGATGCGTCCGGTGGTCTGCAGCAGTATGGCATTCATCACGCTTATCGACAGCATCACCACCAGCAGCGGGATCAGCAGTTGAAAGCCATTGCGGGTCATCAGCGGCACTTCATCAGGCAAGCGAATGCACCAGCCTTTTTTGTAGAAAAAACGAATTATCTCAATGGAATAGGTGCTGGATATCAGGGCGGTAAATATCCCCATACCGCCGAGATAAACATTGCTCACCGCAGTCTCGCGAAAGCCGATAAACAGCAAAAACGCCAGACACCCGGTTAAACCGCAGAGCCGTTCCGGCAGACGGTACTGCTTGGCGAGACTGGCGCTGGCGCCGAAGGCGACAATCAGCGCCACCAGGCCAATAGTTAGCTGAAAGGTCGGCAGCAGGATAGGCCGCAGCAGCAAATAGACCTGGCCGAAACGCGAGGCGCCGTCGATGGAAACGGGCGGAAACAAAATGGGAACTAACAGGCTGCCAACAATCACAAAGGGCATAGCCAGCGCAAAGCTATCGCGCATCGCCGTAATGTGGTTGTTGCGCGTCAGAACGTTCGCCAGCGGCGCCAGCCGCTGCTCGATGATGTCCACGGCCACATTCATTAACTGAATGTTCATACTCCTACCTTTGCGAATGGTTGTCTCGCCGGGATGATCGCCCACAACACCGGAAAGTGAAAGCCTGCCATAGGTGATCATGGTCACAATTAATAAATCCACAAACGGAAATCGCTTTCCGTAATGCATCCATTTTGACTATAGTCCGCTCATCCAACCTCATCAGGAGCGGTAATTATGAAAAAAATTATGTTGTGTTGTTCAGCAGGCATGTCCACCAGCCTGCTGATGAAAAAAATGATTGCGGAAGCCGAACAGCGGGGCCTGCCGGTAGAGATCAACGCCTATGGCGTAGCGGAGTTCGCCGAACAGGTCGGCCATTATCAGGTGGTGCTGTTGGGGCCGCAGGTGAAATACATGCAGCAGGATCTGCAAAAACAGGCGGATAAATACGGTATCCGCGTCGAACCCATCAATATGATGGACTACGGCATGCAAAAAGGCGCCGCGGTCCTTGATTTCGCCCTTTCCCTTATCGAAAACAAGAACTAAGGAAAGATCATGAGCTCTCTGTACGCTAAACTGATCGACGTGATCGAACGGCAGATCACGCCGCTGGCCGGCGCGATCGGCCAGCAAAAATATGTCACCTCGATCCGCGATGGCTTTATCACTGCCCTGCCCTTTATGATCGTCGGCTCGTTCCTGTTGGTGTTTATCTTCCCGCCGTTTTCTCCGGATACGACGTGGGGGTTTGCCCGCGCCTGGCTGCAATTTTCGCTCGATCATCGCGATGCGCTGATGCTGCCGTTCAACTTCAGCATGGGGGTGATGACCCTGTTTATCGCCGTCGGGATCGCCGCCAGCCTCGCCAAACACCATCATCTGGACTCGCTGACCGCCGGGATGCTGTCGCTGATGTCGTTTCTGCTGGTAGCCGCGCCGCTGAAAGATGGCCAGATCTCTACTGCCTACTTCTCCGGTCAGGGGATCTTTACCGCCATTCTGGTGGCCATCTATTCCACCGAGCTGTACGCCTTCCTCAAACGGCATAACATCACCATTCGCCTGCCGCCGGAAGTGCCTGCCGGGGTGGCGCGCTCGTTTGAAATCCTGATCCCGGTGCTGGCGATCATTCTGACGCTGCATCCGCTGAACCTGTTTATCGAAGCCCAGCTGGGGATGATCATTCCGGAAGCGATCATGTCGCTGGTGAAGCCGCTGGTCGCGGCTTCCGATACGCTGCCGGCGATCCTGCTGTCGGTGCTGGTCTGTCAGGTGCTGTGGTTCGCCGGGATCCACGGCGCGCTGATCGTCACCGGGATCATGAACCCGTTCTGGATGGCCAACCTGTCGGTCAATCAGGCGGCCATGGCCGCTGGCACCGCTATCCCGCACATCTATGTCCAGGGCTTCTGGGATCACTATCTGCTGATCGGCGGCGTCGGCTCCACCCTGCCGCTGGCGCTGATGCTGCTGCGCAGCAAGGCCGTGCATCTGCGGACGATCGGCCGGATGGGGGTCGTGCCGGGCGTATTTAACATCAACGAACCGATTCTGTTCGGCGCGCCGATCATCATGAACCCGCTGTTTTTCCTGCCGTTCGTGCTGGTGCCGATGGTCAACGCGACCCTGGCGTACTTTGCGCTGAAGCTGGACCTGGTCAGCCGCGTAGTGTCGATGACGCCGTGGACAACGCCGGCCCCCATTGGCGCCTCATGGGCGGCGAACTGGAGCTTTAGCCCGGTGATCCTGTGCCTCATCTGTATGGCCACCGCCATGGTGATGTACCTGCCATTTCTCAAAGCTTACGAAAAACAGCTGCTGGCCCAGGAGCGTGAAAACGCCGTCGGCCAGGCTGACAACGCGGCGCAAACCGCTTAACGCTAACGATTCAGAGGATAATCATGGAATTAGAAGAACAGGTGATGGGGATCATCATCAACGCCGGTCAGTCACGCAGCCTGTGCTACGAAGCGCTGCACGCCGCCAAAGCGGGTGATTTCGCCACCGCCGACGCCAAAATGCAGGAAGCGGCTCACTATTCCCGCGAGGCGCACCTTGTGCAGACCCAGCTTATCGAAGCTGACGAAGGCGAGGGAAAAACCAAAATGACGCTGGTGATGGTCCATGCTCAGGATCACCTGATGACATCCATTCTGGCGAAAGAGCTGATTGCCGAACTGATTGCGATTTACCGCGCGCAGCCGCTTCACGCCTAGCGCCTTGCCCGGCCAGACGTGCTGGCCGGGTCTGATTCCCCGAGGTCACTATGTTACATCTTGGAATAGATATTGGCGGCACCAAAATGGAAGCCGTACTGCTGGACCCGGCGGGCGAATGCGTCCAGCGCCTGCGCCGGCCGACCCACAAAGAGAGCTATGACGCCTTTATGCGTCAGTTGCTGACCCTGATTGCCGATATTCGCGCGGTCAGCCCGCAGCCGTTCACCCTGGGGATCGGCCTGCCCGGGGCTATCGATCCGCAAAGCGGACGCATTAAAAACTGCAACTGCCTGGTGCTTAACGGTCACGATCTGCGCCGGGATATCATGCAGCAGCTTGGCCAGCCGGTGTGGATGGCAAACGATGCCGACTGCTTCACCCTTTCGGAGGCGGTGGATGGCGCCGGCGCCGGAGCTACCACCGTCTTCGGGGTGATTATCGGTACCGGCTGCGGCGGCGGGATCGCCGTTCATCAACAGCTGCTCAGCGGCCCCAACGCTATCGCCGGGGAGTGGGGGCATAATCCGCTGCCGGGCTATACTCCTGAGCGCGATGGCCCGCCGCAGCCCTGCTATTGCGGCAAAACGAACTGCATCGAAAGCTTTCTCTCCGGCACCGCCGCTATGGGGAACAAGCCCGTGCGGAAGCCATTGTCGCCGCGGCGCAAAACGGCGATCCGCGCGCGCTGGCCCACTGGCGACACTTTATCGATGCCTTTTCCCGTAGCCTGGCGTCGGTGATCAATATTCTCGACCCGCAGGTGATTGTGCTGGGCGGCGGTCTGTCCAACGTCAGCCAGATCTATCGCGATCTGCCTGCCGCCATCGTGCCGTGGATCTTCTCCGACAC
>OGYN01003005.1_pt1 | contig 11864 bp, 9 predicted proteins | sample 1576551 | NCBI WGS metagenome assembly OGYN01 (sample SAMEA3541589, study PRJEB24748) | human gut metagenome | biome: human gut; feature: human-associated habitat; material: faeces | place: China | collected 2012 | reverse complement strand
GGCTGTCGCCCGCCAAGGAGAAAAGAGCAAAAAGCACCGAAAAGACTGGCTGTCCGACGTGCGTGTCCTTGTTAATCGACGCTTTCCTGATATTTGATTTACAAAATCAGCGTAGCAGAACGAATGTTAAATGCGCTACGGTTTTTTTGTAAAATCCTTGTTAAACGAAGATCGCCCCGCGGCCGGACGGCCGCGAGGCAATTTTTTGAAATTATGCGTCTTTCTTTTTCGCGCGCTTTTTCGGCAGCGGCGTGATCGGCTCCAGAACTGCAATCACGCTGCGGACGAGTTCCCGGTTTTCGATGTCGAGAATGTAGTGTACCTTGGCTCCCTCGTAGGGGACGCCGTCGGGCGCGTCTTTCATAAGATCGGCGAGCTCCGGCACTTTTTTCACCATGACGGTGTTGTCGCACACGAGAAGGATCGGTTTGGCGTTTACGTACACCATATATTCGCCGAACATTTTCTTATAGGTGACGTTCTCGATCACGTCAAGCTGTTCGCAGACAAATTCTATGTACTCTTTGGATGTTGCCATAGACACTCCTTTTATTTTGCCCAATCGGTAAGCCGCTTTTCGAGCAAGGCAAGCATGGCGCGGCTCTTCTCCCAGCTTTCCCGGGCGGCGGTGAGATAGATCTTGAGCTTCGGCTCCGTGCCGGAGGGACGCACAACAACTTCGCCGCCGTCGAGAATAAAGCGCAGCACATTGGAGCGCGGAAGCCCTGTTTCGTCCCGGTCGTAGTCGATGACCTGCCGCACGGCTTCGCCCGCCAGCTCCGCCGGGGGCGAGAAACGGAGAGAATCGAGCAGCTCTGTCATATGCGCGAAGCCTGCCGAGCCCTCAAACGTAAAGGATAGGAGATTCGTCTCAAAAAAGCCGTATTGCGCGTACAGCGCTTCCAGCGCGTCCGCGAACGTTTTGCCCTGCGATTTATACCAGACGAACATCTCGCAGATGAGAAGCGAGGCGTTCACCGCGTCCTTATCGCGCACAAAGCTGCCGCTCAGATAGCCGTAGCTCTCCTCAAAGCCGAAAATGTACCGGCCGGCTTCCCCGGCCTTTTCGAGAAGCCCGATCTGTTCGCCGATGTATTTGAACCCGGTCAGAACGTTCCGCAGCTCCACACCGTAATGCGCGGCGACCTTCTCCGCCATGGGCGTTGTGACGATGGTTTTTACCGCCACGGGGCGTTCCGGCATCGTGCCGTTCGCCCGGCGCATCCGGCAGACAAAGTCGAGCAGCAGCACGCCCATTTCGTTGCCGGTGATGAGCCGGTAGCCCGCGGCGGTCTTCACCGCCGCGCCGACGCGGTCGCAGTCCGGATCCGTGGCGAGCAGCAGCTCGCTGCCCGTTTTCTCCGCCAGACGCAGCCCGACGGAGAGCGCCTCGCGGATCTCCGGGTTGGGGTAGGGGCACGTCGGGAAAGTTCCGTCCGGCTCCGCCTGCTCCGGCGTGATGGTGATGTTCGCAAAGCCGTGCGCGCGAAGGCAGCGCGGCACGCAGGAAATGCCTGTCCCGTTGAGCGGCGTGTATACGATGGAGGCGCTGCGCGAAACGTTCTCCGGCAGGAGCGACGCTGTCGATACCGCGGCGAGATACCGCTCCACGGTGTCCTCGCCGATATAGGCAATGATGCCGGAAGCGAGCCCTTCGGCAAAATCGAGAGTATGGACATCCGCGAAGGGATCAATACGGTCGATCTCCTGCTGAATGGCTGCGGCGGCCTCCGTCGTGATCTGGCAGCCGTCCGCGCCGTAGACCTTGTAGCCGTTATATTTGGCGGGGTTGTGGCTTGCCGTAATGACAACGCCGCCGCAAGAGCGAAGATCGCGCACCGCGAAAGAGAGCGAGGGCGTCGGCATCAGGCGGGGATAAATGTGCACGCGAATGCCGTTTGCGGCAAAAACACCCGCCGCGGTCTCGGCAAAGAGCCGGGAGTTGATGCGGCTGTCATAAGCGATGGCGACGGAGGGGGCGGCAAAATGCGCCTTGAGATAATTGGCATAGCCCTGCGTGGCCTTGCCGACGGTGAAAACATTCATGCGGTTCGTGCCCGCGCCGAGCACGCCGCGCAGTCCGCCGGTGCCGAATTCCAGTTCACGGTAAAACCGGTCCTCGATGGCGGCATCGTCGCCGCAGATGGCTTCCAGCTCCTCGCGGAGCGCCGGGTGTCCGGCGGCCTTTTCCAGCCACAGCCGGTAAAGCGCGTTTACATCCATCGTAACTACCTCCCAAACTCTTTATAGTTTTAGTCTCCCAGTCAGGCGTGGATCAGCAGACCGATAAGGAGCAGGTGCGCGGGATAATAGAGATAGAAGAACCATTTCATAAACCGGTTCACGGCGGGGCTTTTGCCGCGCTGCCCGTTATAGAGCCGCAAAACCGGCAGCGAGAGCGCAACGCCCATCTGCAAAATGCCGTACACGCGGTCGATGGCAAAGAAATACACGACCGCATAGAGCGCAGCATAAAAAAGCAGCCAGAAGCTCTGTTTTTTGAGATCGCCGCGGTTCGTGCCGAACGCCATAACGCAGAGCGAGGCGATGCAGCTCCAGTCGCTCGGGAAGCTCACAAGGCAGATAAGCAGAATGAGCAGCACCCGCACTGCGCCGGATGTGATCTTTTTGCTTTCCGCGACGCGCAGCATCACAAGACCCCACGCAAGCGACCACATAACGCTCGTCTGGTTGAGCGCGCCGCCGTAGTAGAACGGGATAAAGGAGTGCCAGTCGATGAAATCGTGCGAGAAATATATGTAGCAGAAATGCGAGATCAGCGCGAAAACAAAGAGACGCGCGGTATACTTGCGGATGTTCCGCGTGTAGTGATACCCCTCGGCGATGCAGTAGCACATGATCGGGCAGGTGATGCGCCCGATGAGATGCATGAGCAGGGGGACAAACTCCTTCGGATACCCCGGAAACACCGCCCACGCGATGTGGTCGACGGTCATCGCGGCGATGGCAATGAGCTTTATGGCGTTGGAGCTGAGCGGCTTTTTCTCTGTGAGGGGCATAGTTCTTCCTCCTGCCGGTGATGTCATCAGTGTATCCCCGGCAAGGGGCGCTGTCAAGCATGGGCACGCTTCGGGCGGCGTTTGACTGCGGCTTGAAATAAACGCGAGGCAATGATAAAATGATCTTAATCGCTTATGCAATACATAGGGGGGAAAAGACGACATGATAATCACACATGAATATCCCGTCTGCGAATACGATACCGCCAGAGATCCAATTATTCACCCGACAGATTTTCTGGATAAATGTCTTCCGAAAAAATGCATTATTACATTTTTTCGGAAAGAACTGGAAAAATTCGCAGGGGAGCACAAACTGCCTGTGATCGGCCAACTTCACTCGGAGGTTCTCGATATACCGATCTACAAATATGAAAACGGAGAGAACCCTCTTTGCATCACCATGCCGTTCAGCACGGCACCCGGTGCCGCCGGAACGATCGAAGAGCTGCATGCCATGGGATGCGAAACGTTTGTGGTATGCGGCGCTGCAGGGGCACTGACACAGGGGAGCACGCTTGGCGAGATCATTCTCCCGGCTTCGGCCATACGGGACGAGGGAACATCATTTCACTACATTGCCCCTTCACGGGAAATCTCGTGTCATAAAGAAGCGCTGGAAAAAGCGCAGAGGGCGTTGTCCGAGATGGGAGTGCCGTTTGTGCTCGGAAAAACATGGACGACGGATGCCATGTACCGCGAAACACCCGAAATGATCGCGCGCCGGAGGGACGAGGGCTGCGTGACGGTCGAGATGGAAACGGCAGCGTTTTTTGCTGTAGCAAAGTACTATAATATTCCGCTCGTACAACTCCTGTATGTTGGGGATGATGTGAGCGGCACGGCGTGGGATCCCCGCGGTTGGAACACCCAAAAAACCGTCCGGGCAAGCTTGATCGATTGCTGCATCGAACTGGTTCAGAAAATATAAAAAAGCCTGAAACCATTGAGGCTTCAGGCTTTTTTGGAGCTGTTACCCAGATTCGAACTGGGGACCTCATCCTTACCAAGGATGCGCTCTACCGACTGAGCTATAACAGCATAAGTCATGCCCCCGATGAAGGGGGCATGGTGGCGACCGAGAAGGGACTTGAACCCTCGACCTCTAGCGTGACAGGCTAGCGTTCTAACCGACTGAACTACTCGGCCTCAAGGCTTTGTCAGTATACGAAATATAAGCGAATTTGTCAAGCACTTTTTCCGGAATTTTTTCATTTTTTTCCGAATGCGATTCCTCTTGAAAGCAATAATAAAATAAAGTATAATAAAACGATTGATAATTTCTTTCTTCTAATCCAATAAAGAGGCACACTGTGAGAGACACTATTTATATCAAGGGCGCACGCCAGAACAATTTAAAAGATATTACGCTGGAGATCCCGCGTGACAAGCTTGTGGTATTCACCGGCATTTCCGGCTCGGGCAAATCCACGCTCGTTTTCGACACGATCTATGCCGAAGGACAGCGCCGGTATGTGGAGAGCCTTTCTTCTTACGCGCGTATGTTCCTCGGTCAGATGGAAAAGCCGGATGTGGACTATATCGACGGTCTTTCGCCCGCCATTTCCATCGACCAGAAAACGACGAGCCGCAACCCGCGCTCGACCGTCGGCACCGTGACGGAGATCTATGACTATCTCCGCCTGCTCTGGGCGCGCATCGGCACGCCGCACTGCCCGAAGTGCGGCAAGGAGATCCGCCAGCAGACCATTGACCAGATCATTGACCAGGTGACGGCGCTGCCGGAGGGGACAAAGCTCCAGATCCTCGCACCGGTCATCCGCGGCAAGAAGGGCGAGCACGCCAAGGTCTTTGAGGATGCGCGCAAGAGCGGTTATGTCCGCGTACGCGTGGACGGCAATCTCTACGATCTTTCCGAAACCATTGAACTGGACAAGAATAAAAAGCACCGCATTGAGATCATCGTGGACCGTCTTGTAATGAAGCCGGACATCCGCCGCCGTCTGACGGATTCGATCGAAACCGCGTCCTCGCTCACGGGCGGCCTTGTGACGGTCGATCTCCCTGCGGAGGGACGCGAGCTCACATTCTCGCAGAACTACGCCTGCGAGGACTGCGGTATTTCCATTGAAGAGCTCTCGCCGCGCGCGTTCTCGTTCAACAACCCGTACGGCGCCTGCCCGAGCTGTACCGGCCTCGGCACGCAGCTGCGTGTCGATCCCGAGCTCATCATGCCGAACCCGTCGCTCTCCATTCTCGGCGGCGGCATCGTAGCGTCCGGCTGGAACAATGTCCGCGGCGACACGATCTCGCGCATGTATTTTGATGCGCTCTCGAAAAAATACCATTTCAGTCTTGATGCCCCCATCCGTGACCTGCCGGAAGAGGCGCGCAAAGTGATCCTCTACGGCACGGGCGGCGAGAAGCTGACGCTCCATTACGATCAGCAGCGCGGCAAGGGAACGCTCTACCAGCCCTTCGAGGGCGTCGCGGCCAACCTCGAGCGCCGTTACCGCGAAACGCAGAGCCCTGCCATGCGCGCGGAGATCGAGCAGTGCATGGCGGAAACGCCCTGCCCGGACTGCGGCGGCCGCCGTCTCCGGAAGGAAGTCCTCGCCGTCACCGTCGGCGGAATGAATATCTCCGAGTTCTGCGATCTCCCCGTAACGGAGTGTCTGCGCTTCCTTGACGCGCTCGAACCGCAGCTGACCGATATGCAGGCAATGATCGCCGGGCGCATCATCAAGGAGATCCGCAGCCGTCTCGGCTTTTTGCAGAGCGTCGGTCTGCAGTATCTCACGCTCTCGCGCGCCGCGGCGACGCTCTCCGGCGGCGAAGCGCAGCGTATCCGGCTGGCCACGCAGATCGGCTCCTCGCTCATGGGCGTGCTCTACATTCTCGATGAGCCGAGCATCGGCCTGCACCAGCGCGACAACGCAAAGCTGCTCAAAACGATGAAAAACCTGCGCGATATGGGCAACACGCTCATCGTCGTCGAGCACGACGAGGACACCATGCGCGCGGCGGACTATATCGTGGACATCGGCCCCGGCGCGGGTGTCCACGGCGGCGAAGTCGTGGCGCAGGGCAGCGTGGAGGATATCTGCGCCGAGCCGCGCAGCATCACCGGCGATTATTTAAGCGGCCGTAAGCGTATCCCGCTGCCCGGCACACGCCGGAAGGGGAACGGCCAGGCCATCACCGTGCGCGGAGCAACGGAGAACAATCTTAAAAATATCGACGTCCGCTTCCCGCTCGGCGAGTTTATCTGCGTGACCGGTGTGTCCGGCTCGGGCAAGTCCTCGCTCGTGAACGAGGTGCTGTATAAAACGCTTGCCGCCGAAAAGATGCGCACGAAGGCGCGCCCCGGCAAGTGCGCGGGCGTGGACGGTCTCGAATACGTCGATAAGGTCATCGCCATCGACCAGACGCCCATCGGCCGCACGCCGCGGAGCAACCCCGCGACGTATACCGGCCTCTTTAATGATATCCGCGATGTTTTCGCCTCGACGAAGGATGCCGCGCTCCGCGGCTACGGCCCGGGCCGGTTCTCCTTCAACGTTCGCGGCGGACGGTGCGAGGCCTGCTCCGGCGACGGCCTTTTGAAGATCGAAATGCACTTCCTGCCGGACGTATTCGTTCCGTGCGATGTGTGCAAGGGCAAGCGCTACAACCGCGAAACGCTCGAGGTGCGCTACAAGGGTAAAAACATTGCCGAAGTGCTCGATATGACCGTGGAGGAAGCGCTCACGTTCTTTGAAAATCAGCCGAAGCTCGTACCGAAGCTCCGCACGCTCATGGATGTCGGTCTCGGGTATGTGCGTCTCGGCCAGTCCTCGCCGACGCTCTCCGGCGGCGAGGCGCAGCGCGTCAAGCTTGCCACGGAGCTCTCCCGCCGGGACACCGGCCGCACCGTATACATCCTCGACGAGCCGACGACCGGCCTGCATATGGCGGACGTCCACAAGCTCGTGGAGGTTTTGCAGCGGCTCGTGGACGCGGGCAACACCGTGATCGTCATCGAGCACAATCTGGATGTGATCCAGTGCGCTGACCATATCATCGATCTCGGCCCCGAGGGCGGCGACGGCGGCGGGGAGCTCGTCTTTGCCGGCACGCCGGAGGAATGCGCCGCGTGCCCCGCCAGCTTCACGGGAGAATTTCTGAAACCGGCATTGGAGCGCTACCGGAAGTGAACCTTTCCTGCGTGTCCCTCATAGGATATACCGGAGGGATGGCGGTATGGGAAAATGGATATTGGCGTTTCTGATCGCGGCGGCGGTGCTCTTCCTGTGCTGGAAGCTGCGCGGCGTGATGCTCACGCCCGTGTGCCGCGGGAAGGGGCAGAGCCTTGAGCTCATTTTGCGCGTCTCCGGCGCGTCGCCGGAGCTGGAAGCGACGGTGGATGGCCTGCTGTGGCTCATCAACGACGGCGTGCTTTTTGGAAGGATCGTGCTGCTGGACGACGGCATGGACGAGGAAACAAGAGAAATCGCCCGGCATTTATCGCTGGGACAGGGGAATGTAACACTATGGACGAAGCAAACGAACTCCGCGGCTCCCTGCAGCTCATCGGAACCGTAAAAAGCGTGATCTTCCAGAACGAGGAGAACGGCTACCCCGTTCTGCGTCTGGATGTCGGCGGCGACGAGCCGGTGACGGTCGTGGGCTGTCTGCCGTTCGCCGCGCCCGGCGAGGGACTGACGGTCGAGGGAGCGTGGGAGCGCCACCCGAGCCACGGCGAGCAGTTCAAGGCGTCCTCAGCCATGCGCTCGCTGCCGGTGGGGGAGAAGCATATCTATGAATACCTCGCCTCCGGTGCGGTGCGCGGCATCGGCCCGGCGACGGCGGCGGTGCTCGTGAACCGCTTCGGCTCGCACACGCTGGAGATCTTGTCCGACAGCCCCGAAAAGCTCGCCGAGATCAAGGGCATCAGCGCGCGCCGCGCGCGGGACATTTCCGAAACGTTCCGCCGTCAGACCGGCATGCGCCTTCTGATGGAATTTCTTGCCGCGAACGGCCTCAAGCCCGAATATGCCATGCGGCTCTATAAGCTCTACGGCGACGGGGCGCTCGAGCTCGTGAAGTCCAACCCCTACGTCATCGCGTCCGACCGCATCGGCGGACAGTTTGACGAGGCGGACGCGCTCGCGCTCTCGCTCGGCTTTGAGGAGGACAGTCCCCCGCGCATCGCCGCGGCGCTCATTTTTGAAATGGTACATAATCTCAATAACGGCCACAGCTTCCTCCCGCGCGAAAAGCTCGTTGCGGCAACGGCGCAGCTCATCGGCGTGGAGGCCGAGGCCGCGGAGGAATGTCTGGACGTTCTCGCCGACGAGGGCGAGATCGTGCAGGAGGTCGTGGCAGGGGTGAACGCGGTGTATCTCCGGCGGCTGTACGAGGCCGAGACCTGCACCGCCGCGGCGCTCCGCGCCATGGCACAGGACACCGTTCCGGCAAAGAAAAACGTGGACGAGCGTATCGCGGAGCTGGAGCGAGAGACCGGCATGCGCTATGCCGCGCAGCAGAAGGAGGCCATCCGCCTCGCCTGCGAGCGGCGGCTGCTCGCCGTCACCGGCGGGCCCGGCACCGGCAAAACGACGATCATTCAGGCCATACTGCGCCTGTACGACGATATGCAGCTCGACTGCCTTCTCGCCGCGCCTACCGGCCGCGCCGCCAAGCGCATGACCGAGCTCACCGGCCGGGAGGCCTACACCATCCACCGTCTGCTCGGCGCGGCATGGGCCGCCGAGGGGGACGAGCTCACGTTCCGCAAAAACGAGAGCGATCCGCTCCGCTGCGGCGCGGTCATTCTCGACGAATGCTCGATGGTTGACATAACGCTTATTCAGGCGCTGTTAAAGGCGCTGCCGAAGGGCTGCCGTCTCGTACTCGTTGGCGACGCCGACCAGCTGCCGAGCGTCGGGCCGGGGAGCTTTTTTCTCGATGTGCTCCGCTCGCACGCGGTTGCGGCGGTGCGCCTGACGGAGATCTTCCGCCAGAGCGGGGAGAGCCGCATCATCCGCAACGCGCACAGCATCAACCGCGGCGAAACGCCGGAGCTGCGCGAAAATAAAGGGGATTTCTTCTTTTTGCAGCGTCCCTCGGGCGAGCGTCTGGCCGCGACCGTGGCCGAGCTTTGCAGCGAACGGCTGCCGCGCGGCATGGGTATCCCGTCCGGCGATATTCAGGTCCTGACGCCGACGCACAAGGGCGAATCCGGCACCTTCGCGCTCAACGAGCGCTTACAGCAGGCGCTCAATCCGCCCGCGCCCGGAAAAAAAGAAAAAATTTTTGGCGAAACTGTGTTCCGGGAGGGCGATCGGGTGATGCAAATCCGGAACAACTATGATATAGTATGGTGTAAAGGCGGCGATACCGCGGCGATCATAGCCGGAGAAATGGCTCCCGGCTCCGCTCCCGAGACCGGCACGGGCATCTTTAACGGCGATCTTGGGACGATATTGCGTATCGACACCGAAAACGAGCTTATCTGGATCGACTTTGACGAAAAGCTCGCATGGTATGGCTTTGAACAGCTCGGCGAGCTGGATCATGCCTTCGCCGTCACGGTGCACAAGGCGCAGGGCAGCGAATACCGCGCCGTTGTTCTGGCAGTGGGACGAGCCCCGGCACGGCTTTTGAGCCGCGATCTTCTCTATACCGCCGTCACGCGCGCGAGAGAGCTTCTCGTCGTTGTCGGCGAAACGGCGATCGTGCAGGCCATGATCGAAAACGGCCGCAAAACGCGCCGGTACAGCGGGCTGCGCGCTCGTCTGGCCGGAGAGGTCTGATATGAGCTTCAAAGACTTCGTTCTCGACTTTTTCTTCCCGCCGCGCTGCGCGTTCTGCGGCGCGATTCTGGAGAAGAGCGGGGACGGTGTGTGCGAAACCTGCCGCAAGGCGCTGCCGCGCACGGCGGATACCGAGCGAAAATGCGACTTTGTCCGCGCCTATACCGCGCCCTTTTACTATGAACCGCCGGTGCGGCAGGGAATTCTCGCCTACAAGTTTCGCAACGCCCCGTCGCGCGGATGGGTTTTCGGCCGGATCCTCGGCGAGGATCTGCTCCGCCGCGGCGCTGACGATTTTGATCTCATCTCGTGGGTGCCTCTGAGCGCGAAGCGCTGTCACCGCCGCGGGTACGATCAGGCGCAGCTTCTCGCGGAAGCGGCGGCGGAGGTCCTTGGGACGAAGGCTGTGCCGCTGCTGCGCAAAGCGCGCGACGTTTCGCCGCAGTCCCGGCTGCGTACTCCGGAGGAGCGCCGGGCGAATATCTCCGGCTGCTATGTTGTCCGAAGTGCGGACGCGGTGCGCGGTAAGAGGATCCTGCTTATCGACGATGTCATCACCACCGGCTCCACGCTTTCCGAATGTGCGCGCATGCTGCTGACCGCCGGGGCTGTGAGCGTCCGCGGCGCGGCGCTTGCCTGCCACCGGGAAGAATAACAGAAGAATTTAATCGCTTTTGATTTGAAGGGAATTTGACTATGCCTATTCTGTCCTCCATCATCGAAAAAGATATTGCCATCGATCTCGGCACCGATACGACCATCCTCTATGTCGCCGGTATCGGCATTCGCCTGCGCGAGCCGACAGTCGTTACGATTGACCGTACGACCGGCCGCGTGCTCAAGGTCGGCGAGGATGCGCGGAAAATGCTCGGCCGCACGCCGGGAAACCTTGTATCCGTCCATCCCATCGCCGCGGGCGTTATCTCCGATTACGACATGACCTGCGAAATGCTGCGCGAATTTATCCGCCGCGTGACGAGCTTCAGCCTCTTCCGTTCGCGCGTGCTCGTGTGCGTGCCGGGCAGCATCACCGGCGTGGAGGAGCGCGCCATTGTGAACGCCGTCATTGAGGCGGGCGGACGAAAAGTGTATCTTGTCCCCTCGGCGGTCGCCACGGCGGTCGGCGCGGGTCTGGACGTGAACCGGGCGGACGGCCATATGATCATCGATATCGGCGGCGGCACAACGGAAGCGGCGGTCGTATCGCTCAACGGCGTGGTGGAGTCGGAATCCATCAAAACGGCGGGCGCGGCGTTTGACGAGGCGATCGTCAAATACGTCCGGCGCAAGCACAACCTGCTCATCGGCATCCGCACGGCGGAGGAGCTCAAAAAGAGCATCGGCTGCGTCAAGGAACGCCCCGAGGTCAGCTATGAGGAGGTCAAGGGTCGCTGCCTGATGACCGGTCTTCCGCGCACCATTACGCTCAACTCCGACGAAATGGTCGAAGCGCTCGCCGAGCCGACGGAGACCATCCTCGAGACCGTCCATATGGTGCTCGAGCGCACGCCGCCGGAGCTGGTGGCGGATATCTCGGAAAACGGCATCGTCATGTCCGGCGGCGGCAGCCTCCTGTACGGCATTGACCGCCTCGTCACCGAACGCACCGGCATCGAAGCGCACGTCGCGGACGACGCGCTCTCCTGCACGGCCTACGGCGCGGGCCGTATGCTCAGCCGTCTCGACTCCATGACCGACGGCATGCAGAATTTCGCCCGCCAGCGCCAGCTCGATAAAACCGGCAACTGAGCTAATTTTTCGACGCACTAAGACCCATCTTCGGATGGGTCTTTTCCTTTTCTCTATGCGGATTATTTCCGGTCATTTCCAAGGCGGAAAAACCCCGATCTGACAGCGCCGAACGACCGCCTTTACTCTCCCGGCAGACTATGCTTGTCCTATATTCTATGGGGGGTAAACGTATGTCATTGGGAGATAAGACCGTGCTGCTGCGAAATCCGTGGAAAGGGGAGACGCTGCGCATCAACCGTCCCGCGGCGGTCAAGGCCGCCTCGCTCGGCACGCATTTCGCGCTGGGCTTTGTGACGGGGTGCGTGCGGGTGTTTGGCTCGTGCGCGCCGTTCGG
>OGYN01002997.1_pt1 | contig 11883 bp, 12 predicted proteins | sample 1576551 | NCBI WGS metagenome assembly OGYN01 (sample SAMEA3541589, study PRJEB24748) | human gut metagenome | biome: human gut; feature: human-associated habitat; material: faeces | place: China | collected 2012 | reverse complement strand
TTTTTCCTGCTCCATGCTTTCAAGCAAGAGCTGCAGGATATCTTTTTTATTCAGTTTTGCCAGCTGTTCTTTTGATAACGCAAGTGTCATACGGACGATCAGTCTCCTTCGCTTTTATGGATCCAGTATAACAGAAGAAGCGAAAAAACACAAAAATCAGACCGATATCTTTTCGGTATTTTGACGGTGGAAAACTCCTGCTCCAAAAGCAGTTCTTTCTGTAGAGAATACCTTCCAGGCTGCCTGAAAACAGGTGGATCCGGCTTACTTTTCATGTGGCAGAGAAGACTGTCCACAATTCATGTTAAGCGGATAAAAAACAGAACTTTTTATCCCCATACAGGCTTTCGAATCAAACAGAAAACTTCTCTGTTTTGTACAAAAGTCACACTGGATGTTTTGGATCGATCTTATGGACAGATGGATCTATGGAGTATCCGCTCATGAGCAGATGATACTGCTCCGAAGTGATGTTCCGGGCTTCCGCTTCCGATCGGGGCCATTGAAAAGTTCCCGCCTCCAGCCGCTTATAAATAAGCAGGAAGCCGTCTTCCTCCCAGACCAGCCCTTTGATCTTCCGGTTACTGGAACCCCAGAAGAATTTGAGCGTTAACATTTCATTTGGATCAGCTGTTACAGACCTCTGCACAGGGAACTGCTTTGGCTGCGTTACTTCAACAAAGCCGCTTTCTACAAGCAGGACCTCTTTCACTTTGCGGAGCCAGTAATAATAAGAGTCTCATAAAAGCTGATGCTGTGCACAATAATCTTTGACAGACAGACCAGATTCGTTGCGCTCCTGAATAATAGCAGCCCAGTTTTTTACACGGATCTGTGCTGTGGCAAGTTTGGTGTTCATAATTGACCTCCTAGTGTGAAAAATGGGAAAAGTGTATTGTACAACTTTTCCAACATTATCTCAAACTTGGAGGTGTAGTTCTAGAGATGTGTGGTTTACCATTTACGGTCGAAATGTTTCAAGACAAACTCAAACCAGATAAATAAGCACGACAAAAGCCCTTAGCTATGAGTTTTATACCCACAGCTAAGGGCTTTTTAGATAAATATGGATTTATTTGTTGCACAACCACCTGTCAATCATTCTCTAACCCAAAAACCACTGGATTACAAGAATAATGGCTCTCATGCAATCGTTATCAAATTGTTATCAAAAGACTTTTAAAAGTGCTTCAAACCCGCATAAACACTGGATCTCCGAGCTCAATTTTTTTATTCAAACTCAATCGTTCCCGGTGGCTTACTCGTCAGATCATAGAATACTCTATTCACCCCACGCACCTCATTGATAATTCTGCTCATAACCGTCTGAAGTACTGCAAACGGAATCTCGGCAGACTCGGCTGTCATGAAATCAACCGTATTGACTGCACGCAGTGCAACTGCGTAGTCGTAAGTTCTCTCATCACCCATAACACCAACGGAACGCATGTTGGTAAGGGCTGCAAAGTACTGGTTTGGCATCCAGGATGGATTTTTGCCGTGCTCTTTTTTGTAGGCGGCAACTGCTTTGTCCACCTCATCGCGGTAGATGTAGTCGGCATCCTGTACAATGCGGACTTTGTCTGCATTCACTTCACCGATGATACGGATTCCAAGTCCAGGACCCGGGAATGGCTGACGGAAAACAAGATTCTCCGGAATGCCAAGTTCAAGACCTGCTTTGCGGACTTCGTCCTTGAATAAGTTGCGGAGTGGCTCGATGATCTCTTTGAAATCAACGAAATCAGGAAGTCCTCCTACGTTGTGGTGGGATTTGATCACTGCGGATTCACCGCCAAGTCCACTTTCCACTACGTCCGGATAGATGGTTCCCTGTGCAAGGAAATCAACAGCCCCGATTTTCTTTGCTTCTTCTTCGAATACACGGATAAATTCCTCTCCGATGATCTTACGTTTCTGCTCAGGTTCTGTAACGCCTGCAAGTTTGCTGTAGTATCTCTCCTGTGCATTGACACGGATGAAGTTTAAGTCAAACTGACCGTTTGGTCCGAATACGCTCTCGACTTCATCTCCCTCATCTTTGCGGAGAAGACCGTGGTCAACGAATACGCAGGTAAGCTGCTTTCCAATGGCTCTGGATAAAAGTCCTGCTGCAACAGAGGAATCTACACCGCCGGATAATGCAAGAAGTACTTTTCCATCACCGACTTTTTCTCGGATATCCTTAATCGTACTCTCAACGAAAGAATCCATTCTCCATGTTCCGGCGCATCCACACACGCCTCTTACGAAGTTGTGGAGCATTTTGCTTCCCTCTTCGGTGTGCAGTACTTCCGGGTGGAACTGGATCGCATATAAATTTTTCTCTCTGTTTTCTGCTGCTGCAACCGGGCAGTCTGCCGTGTGTGCAACAATATTAAAACCTGGTGCTGGTTTTGAAATATAATCAAAGTGGCTCATCCAGCAGATGGTCGTCGGTGCAACATTTCCAAATAATGGAGAAGTTGTATCCACCATTACTTCTGTTTTACCATACTCACGCACCGGTGCCTTCTCAACTTTGCCTCCTAACACGTGCATCATTAACTGTGCACCATAGCAAAGTCCCAAAACCGGAATGCCAAGTTCAAATAATTCTTTGGTATAGGTTGGTGAATCCGGCTCGTAGCAGCTGTTTGGTCCTCCGGTCAAAATGATTCCCTTTGGATTCATGGCTTTGATCTGCTCGATGTCTGTTCGATAGGAATAGATTTCACAGTAAACGTTACATTCTCTGACACGTCTTGCAACCAGCTGATTGTACTGACCGCCGAAGTCGATGACGATTACTTTTTCCTGGGAAAAAATATTTTCCATAGTCAGCCCTTTGTCCTCCTGTATTTTCATTTCTGTAATGTCCTGATTTTTGTCAGAACAACATTTTTGATAGTTCCATTTTATCTGAATCTGCAAATGAAATTATCGCTCGTTTCATTGTAGCATAGTTTTGCTTAATTGGCACGCAAATTTTTAAGTTGATTGTAACCTCTACAGCTGTATCCAGTAACGCTGCACCGTCTCGCCCTCTACATTGATCTCATTTTCCAGAACTCCTCCGTTGTTTTGAATACTTTTTGCTGAACCGGTATTTTCCTTATTACATACCATAAGTACCTTTTCAATTCCCAGCTTTCTGCACTCGTCTAACGCTAATGCGATCATCGCTGTTGCATATCCTTTCCTTCGTTCCGAAGGACGCACACCGTCTCCGATATGGCCTCCATCTAACAATAATGCTTCGTTAAGGGAATGTCTGATATCGACTGCTCCAACCAGAATATCGCGTTCCCTGTCATATACGAAAAAAGTGGAGGCAGGCACATATCCCTCTTTTGGCTCCGATTCTTTCAGGCTTTCCAGATAGGCATCAAAATCATGATAATCTACTTTCCGGATTGCCCAGGGAATGATAGTTTCCCCGGTTTTTGTCCATTCATCCATCATATCAAAAAGCTGTGGCTTGAATTTCTCACTCATTTTCACTAATTGTAAATCCATTCGTTCTCCCTCCTGATGTCTCTCAAAGCATCTCCCAAAACCTGTTTTTATTCAACAGAATATTCGCAAGCGTGCATTGTATTATTTAAAATATTCTGAAAATTAGTGTTTCTTATCATACGCTGATCTGTTTTCTCTGTCAATCATTTTTGCTCCTGATCTCCACTTCTGGTTTTCACTTTCGATTTCTATTTCTCATTTTCGTTTTTGATTTCTACTTCCGCTTTCTACTTTTCATCTCCGTTTTTCACTTGAGATTTCCATTTCTGATTCATTTTCCTTATTTCTATTTTAGCAAATGTCAGGTGTGCCATCTTATTCATTTCACATTTCTCTTATTACTCCATACATAATTTTCTTCTCCGGCAGCATACTTATTCCATGAAAAAGCAAAAACACCTTCCGGATTTTACCAGACTCTGCAAACCGGAACAGAATACAATACAAAATATTCTCTCACTTATGATTTTTTTCTTTTTCACAGGCTCTGTCTGCGGTTATGTGTGGGAGGTTCTGATTTTCCTTGTAAAAGAAGGAACGTTTCGAAACCGTGGTTTTCTCTACGGTCCGTGGCTGCCTGTTTACGGGATTGGCGCAGTCTTATTTTCGGTTGTATTATCCCCTCGTGAATTATTGCCAGATTCTTCAGGAAAATATAAGAAAAACCACCCTGTCACTGTCTTTTTCCTCTCTGCCCTTTTAGGCTCCGGTTTAGAACTTGTGATTGGATGGTTTCTTGATCTCTTCTGGAATTTACGTTACTGGGATTACAGCGGATATTTTCTTAATTTCCGTGGGTATATCTGTCTGGTTTCTGCGTTAGGTTTTGGCATTGCAGGCGTTCTATGGGTTTGCATTTTTTCAAAAATATTGCAAAAATGGTGGTATCATATTTCACTGGATTTTCGAAAAAAATGGAATATGTTTTGGGTTTTCATTTTTGTTACTGACTGCGCTGCCGCACTTATTTTTCCAAATACCGGACATAGTATTACCTTTTAAGGATTATCTGGCTTCTCCGCCCTCTAAGTATTCCGCTTCTTCTTTCATAACCTGTGGTTCTTTTTCCTTGAAAATCATTCCGAATATAGCACGCACAAGCGGGCCTGCAAAAAAGATCTGCCAGAAAAATGCCATCGGAAAGTTCAAAGCAGTTGTCTGAAACCAGACCGCAATAAATTCTTTTCCTGCACTCTTAAATAATAAAGTAGCAAAAAAGCTCATGGTTGGACACATCAGACATACGGTGATGGATGAAATTGCTAAAATAATCATGATTGGCTTATCCACGCCCGGTGTCACAATGCGGAATGCAAGTTTTTTTGAAAGACTTCCATATAAAAAGAAATCTAAAATAAATGCGATCGGTCCCATGATCACTAATTCATGAAATGCATTTAAGAATACGATGTTGCTCATTCCTCCCATATTCAGTGCAATGTTGTAACAGATCATGGCGTAAACCATGACAAATACCATCAAAATGGTAAAAACAACTTCCTGTAATTTTGTTTTTGGCATAATTTTATTCTCCTCTTTTCCTTTATTTTCACAGACAAAAATGCAGCCGGACAACAATCTCTGCGATCGCTGTTCGGCTGCACGTCGTGTGATTATAATAGCATATTCTTTTTCTTCGTATAATAGTTTAAATTTCACGAATTTTTTGTTTAATTCAAGCATTTCTTTGTATACATTTTGAGATATTCCAGAACATCGAAATTTCTCTGCAACTGTTTAACAAAACCTAATCAATCAGATCATTCTGAAATCTTGACAAGTGTTCATATGGAAGAATCAATCTTCCCCGATACAACCCACATCCATCATTGATCAGACTGTTATTTACCGCTGCAAACATATTAACATCAAGATTTTTGAGTTCCAACTGCTGCAATTGCATTCCGCGCTCATACGCTTCGTCAAAATAGATACACTCTCCTTTTGGAATCGCATCTCTTCTTCTGCGTTCACTCTCCTGCTTTTTCTCATAACCTAAATGATTTGCCGGACCAATTTCTGCGATATCATCCATTTGTTTCGTCCGAAGCTGCATCTCCATATAGCATTTTGCACTGTTATCAAAAAAAGTAATATGAAGCGAACGATAACCATCCGGGTCCACGTTTGTTATATAATCACGATAATAAGGACAGACTTCCTCTCTTAACAATTCAGATGTGCTTTTCTTTACTCCACCAGCGGGTTCTGCTGTAAAACCACGTTCTTCCAGAAAATCTTTTAATACATTTGCAATCTCGTACAAATATTTGATTTCCTGATTTTCCCGCTCTTTCTTGTCCTTCACATGACATTTTGGCATGGAAATAACAATCCGGTACGCAATGAGATCCCGAAAACAATTCAGTTTTTCTCCTAATTCTACGACAGATGGATACGTCGCATGTTTTTCATAATAGTCATAAATATATTCCACCACATATCCATTGAACTTTGCTTCCGCACGGATTAATGATTTGATCCGCCCCTTAAATGCAAAAGAAAGATACGGGTATTCTTTCGCCATATATTTATAAAATTCTCTGATTTTCTGTGACTGTGCGGTCAGGAAATCATTATGCTCGAGCAAATCCATAATCTGCATTAAAAACCTGCAATGTATCAGATCCACTTCATTCTGATTTGAGACTGCCGACTCCTGTAAATCATGTGCGTACTTTTTTAATATTTTAAAAACCGTATCACCGGAATATAGATAATCATTTAATGTAATCATATGTGCACCTTACATCTACTCATTTTTTCCTGTGTCATCAAAGATACTTCATCAATGAAAAAGTTGCGGAACGTCATGGTTCCACCTCCACATGCATCTGTTTTTTCCGATGCAAGTTCTCCTGCGATCCCGACAAAAGCACAGCAGGCTGCCGCGCTTTGCACCGAAGGCTCTGTTCCCAGAAAAGCCCCGAGCATAACCGAAGACATACATCCGCTGCCTGTGATCTTTGCCATTTTGGCATCCCCATTCTCACAAATATAAATGGCGGTTCCATCTGTGATAATATCTTTTTCCCCGGAAGCAATCAGAATCAAATGATATTTGCCTGCATACTGCCTCATCGCTTCTGTATCCAGGTTTTTATCGCCGGAATCCACACCTGTCACCGTACTGCAATGCTCCATCAGTGCCCGGATCTCTGAATAGTTTCCACGGATACAGGTTGGATGGATGTTTTCGATCAGCATCTGGCACTTTTCTCTCCGATAACTCGAACCTGATACCCCAACCGGGTCAATGACAATGGCATGTCCTAATTCGCCAGCCACTCTCCCTGCCTTTTCCATCGCCTCGTAATCAGCGATTGCGCCAAAATTACAGACAAGTGCCTTCGTACCTGCGGTGATCTCTTCCACCTCAAGCGGATGGTGTGCCATTGTCGGCGACGCCCCCGCTGCCAGTAAAATATTTGCACAGTCGTTCACTGTCACAGCATTGGTAATACAATGGATGATCGGTCGCTCTTCCTGTATTTTGTTATAAAGCTCTGCTATATATTTTTCTGAAATACTCATGATTCCTCGTCTCTCTTATGTAGTGTTCTGATTTTCTCTGTCATTTTTTTATTATCTATTTCTGATTCCACATCAGACCTTATCATAACACACGCTTTTTATAATGTGTAGTTATAAAACAAACTTTAAGAACTTTCTTCCGTTTTTTTCTTTCTGTATTCCTTCGGACTCCTATTATAATACTGTCTGAACTTCCGGCAAAAGTAGCCGGCACTTGTAAATCCGGTTTCATTTGCAATGGAGGCAACCGATTTTTGAGTAGTATAAAGTTGTCTGGCAGCCTGTGCCAGCCTGTATTGAATCAGATACGCTACCGGCGAACAATGTATGACGGATTGAAAAATATGTAACGCTCCGCTTTTGCTGATAGATGCCGATGCCGCAATCATTTCCAGTGCAATTTCTTCCGCATAGTGTTCATGTATATACTGCATCATAATTTGCAGTCTTGCCTGATTATGATTTAACCGCTGGAGGCTGTCCGAATCAGAATTCCAGCCTCTATATTTAAACAATATATTCCAGAACTGCAACAGAAGTTGTATGGTACATAATTCATTATCCTGCCCATTTTCCTGAAGTTCAAAAATCTGTAACATAAGCTGTAAAGCACTTCTTTCCGATGTACTGTTTGGATCAAAAATCTGATATTCTACTGCTGAATTTATCACCGGCAGAATATATTTTTCATAAATGAGGCTGTTTTCGGATGCCAGCAGAGTTGGTGAAAAAACAATATTAGGCGTATATGTGCTAGATCGTGCTTCAAAACAGTGTAACACACCACTATTAATAAATATGCCGCAGCCTTTATGCAGTTCTACTTTGCTTGTACCGATAAAGCAGATTGCTGTGCCTTCTGCAACATAAAGAAATTCCAGCTCATGATGCCAGTGCCAGTCGATACGGTGAAAATCAAATTGCCAGATATCCTCAGGATAATATGCAAAAGGATAACGTTCACTGCCATGCTGAACCGTTTCCCGCAGTGTTTCATCTGTAGTTATCTTAAAATAGGCCATAATGTATTTCCTTATAAATACTAATTTTTACCATATTGTACTATAAATATGCAATTTTGTACAATGACTGCACACAATTTTTGCGATATAATCACATTTGTTAAAGGAGAATAAAGACAAATGAAAAACCAATATAATAAGACGATCACTGCCTGTTTTGTAGGTTATATTGTACAAGCTGTCGTGAACAATTTTACACCATTACTTTTCTTATTTTTTCAGAAAAGCTACCATGTTCCGATTTCCCAGATCACTTTACTGGTGACTTTTAATTTTGGAATACAATTACTGGTGGATCTTCTTTCTGTCAGATTCATCGATAAAATAGGCTATCGGGTATCCATGATCGCAGCTCATGCCCTTGCAGCGGCAGGATTACTTCTTCTTACAGTTTTACCTGAAATTTTACCGGTTCCCTTTATCGGAATTTTGATTGCAGTAATGATTTATGCCATAGGTGGTGGACTTCTGGAAGTTCTGGTCAGTCCTGTCGTTGAGGCCTGCCCGTCTGATAATAAAGAGAAAGCGATGAGCCTGCTCCATTCTTTTTATTGCTGGGGACATGCCGGAGTTGTACTTTTATCAACTTTGTTTTTCTATGCAGCGGGTATAGATAACTGGAAAATATTAGCTATTATCTGGGCAGTCATTCCTATTGGAAACGCTTTTGTTTTTGCAAAGGTACCAATCGCACCTCTGCTTGAGGATGGCGAAACCGGTCTTGGATTAAAAGAATTGTTCCGGCTGAAAATCTTTTGGATTTTACTGATCATGATGATATGTGCCGGGGCAAGTGAACAGGCAGTAAGCCAATGGGCTTCGGCTTTTGCTGAAAAAGGACTTGGAATTTCCAAAGCCGCAGGTGATTTAGCCGGACCGATGGCTTTTGCAATTCTAATGGGAACCTCAAGATTATTTTATGGCAAGTATGGCGATCGTATCAATTTAGATCACTTTATGATTTATAGTTGTCTGCTATGTATTTTATCCTATCTGGGGATTTCATTGTTCCAGGCTCCGTTACTGAATCTGATTGCCTGTGCGGTCTGTGGGCTCTCTGTAGGAATCATGTGGCCCGGGACATTCAGCAAAGCATCCGCAGCTTTACCAAAAGGTGGAACTGCTATGTTTGCATTACTGGCATTAGGTGGAGATATGGGTTGTGCAGGAGGTCCTACCCTGGTTGGAATGATTTCAGATTCTTTTGGAGACAACCTGAAAATGGGCATTCTGGCAGGAATTATCTTTCCGGTATTGCTGCTTCTTGGAATTCTCCGTTGCAAAAAAGGAAACTCCCTTTCATAATGTTACATGTAAAGAAAGCCTGCCGGGACATAAATCCCGACAGGCTCTCTTTGCATTTTTTCTTCCTTTATAAGAAATTAAGGAGTGAGCAGAAAACTTTCATCTACTCTTCCAGACTCTCCTTCATTTTTCCGAGCATACCTGATTTTTTTAACGGCAGTGTGATAATGATCGCAATGATTGTTCCACCACAGGTGCTGATCAGGAATGGCACTACGAACATAAACAATGTTGCTGCTGTGTTTCCCATAACAAGATATGCAACCGGATAAGAAAGCATTCCGCCGAGAATACCGGTTCCCACTACTTCTCCAATGTAAGCAAATGGAAGTTTCTTTCCATATTTATAGAGAAGTCCTCCGAGCAGCGCACCGCACATACTTCCCGGAAATGCAAGCGGGCTTCCGAGCCCTAACAGGTTACGGATCAGTGATGCGATGAATGCCTGTGCCAATGCCCACCATGGTCCTACGGTAACGGCACATAAGATGTTTACCAGATGCTGTACCGGAGCGCATTTCGAACCGAATACCGGAAATGAAAATAAGCTTCCCACTACGGCTACTGCTGCTAAAATTGCTGTGACTGTTAATTTCTTTAAGTTAGATTTTTTCATTCTTTCGTCCTCATTTTCGCATTGCTTCTGCAACCTTTTCCACAATCAGGCAGAGAACGACTGTGATCACCATATCCGGCAGAGTATTTCCAAGCGGAGTATCTACGTGCATTAATATGCGGTAAATAATAAATCCGGCAAGCCATACGATCAGATTACGCCACTGGAAAGCATTTTTTTCAGAATCCGCTTTCTTCAAAATGAAGTAATCTGCAATCTGCACTGCGATCATCGGAGCAAAAACAGATCCGATCAGATATAAGAAGTTTGTAATGTTATCCATTGGATAAACGATCGCTGCGATCGTTCCGATCACAGTAACAATGATCGCTGCCCATTTCTCCTGAATTTTAGAAGAAATGGAAACACAGGAAACTCCTGCGGAATAAGCATCTAAGAACGTTGTTGTAACGGTTGAGAATACAATGATCAGTAATCCCACAACGCCAAGACCTGTCTTTAACATAATCTGTGCGATATCGTATTCTCCGGTAAAAATAGCGGCTCCCATACCGATCATGTACATAAAAATGCTGACTACGCTGTATACGAATACACTTGTAAAGGTTGCTGCGAATGGTTTTTCTGCTTCTCTCGTATAATCGCTGATAAGCGGTAACCAGGAAAGAGGCATTGCGACTGCAAGCTCTACGGCAGCTCCAAAAGTCATCATATCGTCACCTACTGCGATCGGCATTACAAAATCTGTATTAAAGAAGATCACCTTAAAAAGTACCAGTGACAATACAAAAAGTGCGGTCATTGCAACGGTATTTAACTTTCCAAGATTGGTCAGTCCGATAAAGATCCACACTATGATCAAAATTCCGATCACAATTGCCCAGATCCAAATACCGCTATGTAACAGACCGTCTGCTGCGAGTGCACCATCATAGATCATGATAGCTGTCCAGCCGACAAGCTGCAGCACGTTTAATACCGCAAAGAGAAGGCTTCCCTTCTCACCGAAACTCATTTTTACAGTTTCCATGGCACTTTTCCGCTCTTTTGCCCCGATCATTCCTGCGGCAAACATCATGAGTCCACCGATCAGGTGTCCGAGCAGAATTGCTGCCATTGCTCTTCCAAAACCAAGTGGTGCGAAATAGGTACCGGTCAGGATCTCAGCTAAAGATACTCCTGCGCCAAACCAGATTAAACCGTTTGAAAAAACGGAAGTTCTTTTTTCACTCATCTTTCATATTCTCCTTCGATTGCAAATGCATGATTCATAGGGCCGCTTCCTTTTCCAAGGTCAAGCATATCGGCAAGTGCGCCGGAAATATAGTTTTTCGCATACTTGACAGAGGTTTCCAAGTCTCTTCCTTTTGCAAGATTTGATGCAATTGCGGAAGATAAGGTACAACCTGTTCCATGGGTATTTGGATTGTCAATTCTTTTTCCGTGGAACCATACCGGCTCTTTCCCTTTCTGGAAAAGAAGATCATTGGCATCATTTAACTGATGTCCACCCTTTAATAAAACTGCACAACCTAAGGTGTTACAGATGGTCTCTGCTGCTTTTTCCATATCTGCTTCTGTTTTAATCTCCATCTCTGAAAGCACTTCTGCTTCCGGGATATTTGGAGTGATAACAGTTGCCAGAGGCAATAATTTACTTTTCAATGTTCCAATGGCTTCCTCGCTGATAAGTCTTGCTCCGCTGGTAGCCACCATAACAGGATCCACTACAATATTTTTTGCGTGGTATTCTGTCAGTTTGTCCGCAATCGTCTCGATCAGTTCACTTGACGAAACCATCCCGGTCTTAATTGCATCCGGATTGATATCCGTAAAAATACTATCCAGCTGCTCTGCCAAAAACTTTGGAGTCACCTCCATAATATCTGTTACGCCGGTCGTATTCTGGGCAGTCAAAGCCGTGATCGCACTCATCGCGTAAACGCG